>FWPU01010286.1_pt1 | contig 11526 bp, 8 predicted proteins | sample 2228361 | NCBI WGS metagenome assembly FWPU01 (sample SAMEA103939777, study PRJEB20133) | metagenome | reverse complement strand
TCTGACGATGGCATCATTGCAGTCATCACACAGGAAATTGCACTCTTCAATCCACCATCATGAATTTCCACCGAACAAGATACTCTACCCCAAGGGGTAGTACAGGGAAAAAGGACAGCAATAGGCCAAAGTTTGGCCAGATGAGGCACGGCCAGAAGCGCGGACGCGATTGGGGAAAAATGGTGAGCGTGTCTCTGTGGGTGCCCATGTCGAGGTGAGTCTTGGAGCCGGAGAGGACATATGGGCGCTCCGGCCAAAACCGGCGACTTTACCATGATTCATTTTTCATGGTCAATCATTTAGGGCACCTGCTCCTGAATGAGCGTTTCAATATAGTCAATCATCTCGTCTTCCTCCTGGACATAATCGGTCAGCTCAAAGGCGGCGTAGAGCTCTCGGCTCTGGCGGAAGTAGTTCTGGGCCTGCTCCGGCCTGCCCAGCTCCAGGGCCACATGGCCCAGGTTGTGGAGGGTGGCGGCCATATCCGTCCAGGCGCCTCGCTGTTCCGAAAGGGCCAGGTCCAGCTCATACCAGTGCAGGGCCTGCTGGTAATCCCCCTGGGCATAGGCCACGGAGCCCAGGTTGTTGTAGCAGGTGCTGATGCCGATGAGGTCGTTGATCCGCCGGAAGATCTGGAGGGCGTTTTGATAGACCTGCTGCGCCTCCGCCAGTTTGCCCATGCCCTCCAGGGCCAGGCCCATGCTGTTGAACGCGCTGGCAACCTGTTGCTCGTAGCCCAGGCGCAGGGCGATGCGCAGGGCCTTGCGATATTCCTGTAGGGCATGTTCGTGGTCATCCAGGCCGTAATAGGCGCTGCCCAGGTTCATGTATGCCGTAGCCAGGCCATACTGGTCGCCCAACTGGGCCACACATTCGAAGGCGGCTCGAAAATAGCGCAGCGCTTGGCGCGGGTTGTCCAGGATGCGGCTGGAGGTGCCCAGGTCGGTGTAGGTGTAGGCCAGCTCGGTGAGCAGATCTCGCGAGTCGAAGATGGATGCCGCGCGGGAGAGCCAATGCACGGCCTGCTCCACCTGGCCGGTGAAGAAGAGCTGGCGGCCCAGGTTGAGCTGAATCCAGGCATAGTCCCGCAGGTCGGCCAGGGCCAGGGAGGCCAGGGCGCCGGCCGCCAGCCAGCGCTGGATGCCGGGCGGATGGCGCCAGAAGGCGTAGTGGGCCAGGGCCAGGGCGTAGGCGCGGGCCAGGCGCAGGTCGTCTTTGACCGTTTGGACTTCCGGCGGCAGCTGGACCCCTTCCTGATCCACAGCCGGGTCGGCGATAAAGCGGATGGGCTCATCCTGCCAAAGGCGCTGTATGCGGGCCGCGCACCAGTCCGCGCCTTTGTAGATATTACCCCATTCCACGTCCACCTCCGGCCAGCGCTCCAGGGGGAGGTACTGGTAGCGTTCGGCCAGGGTCACGTAGTAGCGGGCGTGGCGCCGTTCCCAGTCCTCGCCCAACATGACCGCGTTCTGCTCCATGTAGCTGCGCACCACCGGGTGCATCACCACCCGTTGCTCGTATGGGTCCAGGTCCAGCAACGCCCGTTCGGTGAGGGCAGTGAGGGTCTGCTGGAGCTCGGCCGGCGTGCCCAGATCTGCCCAGAAGAGTTCGCCCAGGGCGGCCAGGGAGGCGCCGCCTGCCGCACTGACCAGTCGGTCCAACAGGGGGCCGGCCTGGGGCTGGATGGCGGCAAAGTTCTCCACGGCAAAGGCCGCCACCGCTTCTGTGTGCAACACGCCCTCGGGATCGGCCATGTCCTGGAAGATGAAGTCCAGCTCTTCCCAGGGAAAATCCAGCATCAGGCCCCAGATTAGCCGCAGCATGAAGGGCTGGCCAGCCGTCCAATGCCAGAGCTCTTCCACATGGGCCAGGGCATCCTCCCGCACCGGTTCCGGCGCTCGTGCCTGGATCAGGGGGGGGAGTTCGTCCAGGGTAAGGCCCTCCAGGTGGATGTGCTGGAACTGAACCAGCTCGGCGATGGAGGGGCTGAAGTCCCGGTCGATGAAGAGGACTCGGGAGTGGCCGCCGGCCTCATGCAGGTGGCCGATGATGTCCACCAGGGTGTTCAACTCTTCCGGCTGGGCGCCGGACAACTCATCCAGGATCAGGAGGCGCCGCCGCCGGTAGAGTTGTTCCAGGATGCTGATGCCCCACCGCTCTTCGCTGATGCGGGTGAGGGTGGTGCCAAAAACGGTATCCATGGTGCGGACGACGTCATAGAGCCGGAAGGGGTGTGCGCCGGCAGCCCCCACCCGGACGATGCCGTCCGAGAATATCCGGGCAAAGCTCCACGCAGCCGCAGTGGCCAGGGTACTTTTGCCGATGCCCCGCTCGCCGCTGATGGCGATGGCCGGCAGGTCGTCCCCGCCCGTCATCCACTCGTGGAGCTGGCGCAGCTGGGGCCGCCGCCCGCTGAAGCCGGTCAGGCGGTAGAGGCCCAGATTATGGTAGCTTTTGGAGGTGTCGGTCAAACTGTCGGCCATGGTAGCATGGACTTTTGCCACAACTCCTGGATTCGGTCAAATCAACAGGCAGGGATAGTCGCTGGTGGCGGCGATTTCATAGTAGAGGGCTTCGGATAGGGCCTGGCCGCCGCTGACCCGCCCCAGAGGGCGGTTTTCCTGGGAAGTGTCGATCAGGATCAGGTCCGGGCGGATGCGCCTGGCCAGGGTGTTGATGTTGGCCTGGGTGACCACCTCCATGTGGTCCACCTGGCCGATCACGCCCTCCTCCACCGCCTTGGGTCTCGGCGTGGGATCGCTGACGATGACCTCGATGTCGGCGTTTTTTTGGAGCTGGCGCAGGGCCTCCGTTCCTTTGGCGCCTGCGCCGATGAGCCATATCCGCATGGGTGTTCTCCAGATGATGAACAGGTAGTCCAGTACACAATGGCGTAGATAGTCCAGGGCTTCTGGGGTCCGTGGTGCGTAGTAAATCCTGGCAGAAATTCGCCGATAGTTTCCACCGGAGTTAGTGCCGCCGAATTTCTGCCGTGGTATTTACGCCAGACTGTCACTGTAGTAATGCGTGTTAGATCCACCCCACCACGCTGAGCCCGTAGAAAAAGGCGATGACCACCAGGGCCGAGGGCAGGCCCACGGCCAGGCCGGCCCGGATCATCTCTTTGGGCTCCACGGCCCCGGTAACGGCCACCAGGGTCATGCGGGCCGAGGCACTGGGCAGCATGTAGGCCAGGGCCAAAGAGAAGATGGTCGGCAACAGGAGGCGAGGCGGCGAGATGCCGCTGGCCTGGGCCAGGGTGATCAGTACCGGGGCCAAAATGGCGCCCAGGGTGACGTTGTTTATAAACTGGGTTAGGCTGAAGCCCAGCATAACCAGCACCACCAGGATAACGCCGTAGGGCAGCCCCTCCAGGGCCGGTGCCAGTTGGGTCGCGAACCAGGCGCTTGCTCCCGTCTTATCCAGGGCATCCCCCAGGGTGAGCCCCGCTCCGATGACGAAGAAGACGCCCCAGTTCACCCCCTTCAGGTCGTTCCAGTCGATCACCTCGTCGATGGAGAGGAGGGCCACCGCGCCGATGGCCACCACCGCGCTGCTGAGCAGGGTGCGGGGCAGGTGTAGCATGGATTCCAGGGACGGTCCGCTCACCCACAACACTACCGACACCAACAGGACGGCCAGGATCTTCCGCTCCGGCCCCTTGAGGCCGCCCAGACGGGCCAGCTCCGTGGCCGCTGGCCCGGTGTCGATGCGGACCGACGGCGCTGGCAGGACCCCCAGGAGGATGGACCAGCTCAGGGGAAGCAGGAGTAGCACGATGGGCAGGCCGTATTTCATCCAGTTTAGGAAGCCAAAGTCCATGATCTCATCCAGCAGGCCACTGGCGATGGCGTTTTCCCCGCTGCCCATGATGGTGGCGATGGCCCCGATGCTGGAGCTGTAGGCAATGCCCAGGATCAAAAGGGTCAACACCCGCTGGGCTGCCTGGGGATGGGAGACCCGTTGGGCGATGCTGATGGCGACAGGAATCAACATGGCGGTCGTTGCCGTGTTGAGGACCCACATGCTGAGCGCGCCGGTAATCAGCATCAACTCCAGCAGCACAGCAGCAGCAGCAGCAGCCGGAAATTGCCCTTGCTGGCCACAATGGCGTATAGGGCCAGGCGGCGGGTCAGCCCATGCTTGCGCAGGGCCTCCGCCAGGAAGAGGCTGCCCAGGATGAGGAAGACCACCGGCTGGCCGAAGGGCGCAAAGGCGCCGGATGTCTGGTCGATGCCCAGGGCGATCTGGCAGATGGGCACCATGAGTGCGGCGATGGGCAGGGGGGCGGGCTCCAGGGCCAGGATGCTGCCGGTGAAGATGAAGAGGGCCAGGGCCCGGTGCCCTGCCGGCGACAGCCCTTCGGGCGTGGGAAAGAGCAGCACCGCCGTGGTCAGGCCCAACACCAGAAGGAAGCGACGCAGGTCGAAGACTTTGCGCACGCCGGCCTGGATGGGCTCCTGAAGGACCTGTAGCGGCGTCACCCGACGCTGGAGGCGCCGCTTGCTGGTCATGGTCCGCTCGGCCGTGTCACCCCGGTGGCCTCCTCCTGCCGGGACGGCGGCCGGCGGGGATTCTGGGGTGGGGCCGGTCGGCCTCTCCTGGCGAATTTGCCGGCGGGAGGGGGACGGCGTCAGGGTGGCCGTGGGCGGCAGCGACGATTTCAGGCGCGAACGTTTCAGGGTCATGGATATCCGAAAAAAGGCAATTGCCGACGGCTTGATGGTGAATAGGTTCGTGGGCAGGCCGGCTTAACGGGCGTTGCACAAGGAGAGGCCTTCCAGGGCCGGTCCACTTTCCGGGTCGATCTCCAGCGCCTTGCGAAGCCAGGTCACCGCCTTGTCGCATTCGGGGGGATCTTTGTAGATGTAAGCCAGGCCCAGGGTGTAGAGCTGTTCAATGCGGGCGCTATCCCCCACCAGGTTCAGCCCTTTTTCCAGGGCCGGCACCGCATCCTCATAGTTGCGCCGGGCGTAGAGGGCCATCCCCAGATGGACGTGGGCAGGACCGTAGTTGGGATCCATCTCCACGGCCTTGCGCAGTTCTCGGATGGCGGTGAGGTGGTCGCCCATGTTGTAGAGACCGTCCCCCAGGGCGTCCAGGGTGATGGCAGACTCGTAGACGGCCACGGCCTGGCGGTAGCTCTCGATGGCCTTTTCGTAGTCCAGCAGGCCGATGCGATACTGACGCCCTTTGGCGATGTACAGATCAAAGCGGTTGGGCGCCACGGCGATGGCCGCGTCGTAGGCCTGGATGGCCGCTTCGTAATTGCCCCGCATCTCGTGGAGGTAGGCCACATTGCGCAGAGCGGTGACGTTCCTGGGGTCCACCTCCAGGGCCTCGTTGAGGTATTCCTCGGCCACGTCCCAGTTGCCCACATCGGTGTAAATTTCGCCCAACACGGCCAGGGTGGTGGCGTTTTGGGGGTCAATTTCCAGGGAGTCCAGCGCATAGTTGAGCGCGCTTTCGTAGTCCCCGGCCCAGTCCAGGGCCCGGGCCAGGGTGGTGAGCACATCCGGATCGTCCGGTGCCAGGTCAGCTGCCTGCTGGGCCAGGCGGAGGGCAGCGGGCACGTCCTGCAGGATCAGGTAGAGGCGAGATTGGGCCGCCAGAGGCGCGGGGTTCTCCGGCTCCAGGCGGGCGACCTCCTGGTAGGCCTCAATGGCAGCGTGAATGTTGCCTGCCTGGTAGGCCGCTTCTGCATCGGCCAGGAAAGCCAGGGCGCTGCGGGTCGGGATGGCCGTGGGCCGGATGGGCTGGGGAATCAGCCAGGTGGGCCTCTGTTCGTAGAGGATGATGCCCACGATGCCCAGCAGAATCAGGGGCCAGAAGCGGCCGATACCCCGACGGCGTCGCCGTGGGCGATAGCTTCGATCAAGATACATGGCCCGATTATAACATTCTTACCCGCTCTCGTCACGAAATTTGCCCAATCGGGCCAGAGTATGGTATAAACCATGGGTAACCAGCCTATTTGACGGGCCCCCGTAGCTCAGTGGATAGAGCACTGGCCTCCGGAGCCAGGTGCACAGGTTCGAGTCCTGTCGGGGGCGCTATCTTTTTTTGTCGGATTCTCCGCTCCGGTCTGCCCGAGGCTACGTGGGTAATCTGCCGGGACATCTGAGCAGATATCTCTGGGTGGGGAAGGTGCCTCTGGGTAGGCTTTTATTCCACTGCATGGCCACTTTGCTCGTTGTTGACGACAACCGATATTTTCTCCATGCCCTGAACCGGCTGCTGACCGCTGCCGGGCACACGGTGTTGGAAGCCTCCGACGTGGCGACTGCCCTGGAGATCCTGGCGACGGAACCGGATGGGGCGGGGGTGGAGGTCCTCATCACCGACATTTTGATGCCCCGACGGGATGGCATTCAGTTGATCCGGGAGCTGAAGCGTTCCAACCGGCGCATCAAGGTTATCGCCATCACTGGCGGCGGCTATGACAACGAGTTGGCCGAAGACGTCCTGGCCGCGGCCCAGATCCTGGGCGTGGATCTGGCCCTCCAAAAGCCCTTCGATCCTCGGCTCCTGCTGGATACCCTGGAAGGCCTCACCAATTCCCCCTCCTCGGCCCATCCCTCCTAAAACGATATCTTCCCTTCCTTTTCAGCTATCGATGGCACAGATTCAGCACTTTGCGATTGTGGCCCATCTGCGGAGCGAACATCCTCAGATGCGGCTCCGTCCCGCTCCCCATCGGAATCGTGAACGGCCGAGATCACACGGATTACGCAAATGGGGGCCGATTACGGTTCCATACGAAGCTGGAGCCAGACCAGGGGGAAGAGCATGGCGATGAAGACGACCACGGCCGCGCCCCAGATGCGCAGGCTGGCCTGGAGCCACTGGGCGCCCGGCAGCCACCCCAGCCCGTACAGAATGTAGGCGGCCAGGCCGAAGATGACCGCCCACAACATGCTGTGGACCAGGACCGCCCGGGGCAGGACCCGCACCTCCACGATGAGGAGCAGGCTCAGGGTGGCTGCGATGGTCAACAGGGCGATGATCAGGGAGGGGAGGCGGTTTTCGGGAAGGTTTTCTTCTCCCCCTGGCGCGTTATCCACCAGGGTGGCCACCTGCGCCGGACCGGTCATGGCCGCGGTGCTGGTCATGTCGGCGGCTGCCGAGGCGGCGGAGGCGTTCTCCGCGGCCGGCGCAGCCGATCCGTTGCCGGTTTCGGCGATGGAGGCGCCCTGGACGTTCAGGGTGATGGCCTGGCCGGTGGTGGCCTGCCCGGCCTGGGCCGCCACCTGCAGCATACCGCTGCGCTCCAGGAGTACATCTCGGGTGGCAATGCCGTTGCGGGTGACAGCTGGCTCGATGGGCAGGGCCAGCTCTTCCCCTTCGTAGATCAACTGGAAATTCACCCGGGTGCCGTCGGGCACCACCTTCCCGTTCAGGTCGTAGATGGGCCCCACCTGGATGCGGAGCATGGTGCCCACTTCCACCGTTGGGGCAGGTTCGTCGGTGTCCGCCGTCTGGAGGCTGGCGATTTCCACTTCGTCTACCAGCAGGCGCAGGTCGATGGGGCGGCTGGGGTCAGGCCGCAGCCGGTCGGCCAGGTTGCTGAAGCGGGTCCCCGGTACGCCCACCGGCGGTGCACCGCCTGGGGTGAATGAGCGAAACAGGGCTCGTACAGCCGCTTCCAGGAAGGGCTGGGTTTTGCTGTAGATGCCGTAGTAGACATTGAGCTTGCCGATCTCGGTGGTGTCCAGGAAGTAGGGGGCGTGGAAGGCCAAGACCACCACCTGTTTGTTGGCCACTTGCTCCCCGTGGAGGCGCAAAAAGCGCTTAACTATGTTGCTATTGGGATATTGTTCCGGCGCCACATCCAACATGGCAAAGATGAGCCAGGTGGCCTGCTGGATCTGCAGGCGGGTCTTCTCATTTTTGTCCAGCAGCTCCTTCTCTGTGGCGCCCACCTGCTCCCCGGCCGTTCCGGCCACTTCTCCTTCTGCAGGCGGAGGCGCGCCGGCAACGGGGGAAGCCTCCGCCGTGGGGGTGGAGGGCGGGCTCTCTGTGGGGGGGCGGGCCGCCGCAGTTTCCTCCGCATCCAGAAGTTGGGCCAGGTCCGAGAAGGTGAGGCTGGTGACCTGCTCCTCCTGGATCTGGCCGGTGCCCCCGGGCCCGTAGAGGCGCAACATGATCTGGGCCAGTTCGTCTGGCCCGATGGCCGTCTCTGCCATACATCCCGGACACTCCTGGACCAGGCGGCTGTCGGTGAAGATCAGCAGGCGGTCACCCGGCTGGATCACGGGTGGCGCCAGGTCCGCCGCGTTGGCCGGGTTCGGATAGAGCAAGGTGACCGCCTCTCGCGCCACCTGGCCGACCACGGCCAGGGCGTTGGCCCGCTGCTCCCCTTCCAGGGCTGACAGGTCATCGACCTGGACAAGTACGTTGTTCAGAGCCAGGGTGGCGGTGATGGGGGGGAGGATGGGCGAGAGGCTGGGGGCGGTGGTGGGCATCGGGGACGTGTACAGGCGCAATTTGAGGCGGAGGATGCGCCGCACGGCCGCGTCGACCTGGGCCGCAAAGTCCGGATCGTTGATGTATCGTTCCTGGAAAAAGGCGATGGTCTCTTTGATGTTGGCCTTTTCACTTTCCCAGCGGTCATCCAGCCCAAACCGATCCAGGAAGAGCACGTCATGGCCGGCAGAGAAAGCCTCCATGGCAATGCGGCGGTACGGAAACTCCTCCAGGTTGGGGCTGTAATAGCGCCGGATGGCCGGCACGCCCAGGGCATTGCTGACCAACAGCCCACCCTGGGCCCGCCACGTGCCCATCCCCTCCTGTTCCAACACCTGGACCAGGTCCGGTGTCAGGCTGATGGGGGTGCTGCGTCCCGGCGTGTTGCCCTGGAAGCCGGTGTAGCGCATATGGCTGGACATGAGCCCGTCGGTGGCGCCGGGATCGCCGGCCAGGCGCACGATGGATGAGGCCTGTCGGGTGACCACCTGGAACGGGGGCAGCGCGACCTGCTCCAGCTCCTGCTGGCTTTTCTGGATGATGGCCACTTCATCGTCGGGTAGCCGGTCGGTGCCGCCAGCGCCGGGAAAGTGGCGGGCGATGGTGGCCACCCGTCCCCGGCCGCCCTGGTGGACACCGGTGATGTAGGCCCGGCCCATTTGGCCGACCCAGTATGGGTCACCGCCAAAAGACTGGAGGCCCAGGCTGCCCACTTTGTCTGGCCTGGGTGTTTCCACCACGTCCAGGTTGGGGCCCAGCAAAAGGTTGACGCCCACTGCCCTCAGTTCCCGGCCCACGATTTCCCCAACCTGGCGGGCCAGGGTCTGGTTCCAGGTGGCGCCCAGGGCCATGGCGCTGGGCAGCGGCGTAAAGCCACGGCGCAGCGCGGTGGCCGGCGGGTCATCGCCCGCCTGTTCCACGGCGATGAAGAGGGGCACGTTCAGAGGTGGCAAGCCCGTCATCTGTTCCAGGGAGACCGTACCCGGTGGCGGCCATGGTTGGGCCGGGATGGGCTGAAGGGCTCGATCTGCGGGCAGCAAGAGACCGTAGGCCAGGGCCTGGAGTCGGTTGATCAGGCTGGCCACCTGGCGCGGGGTATCGACGCCCTTTTCGTTGCTGAAGTTGCCGTTCTGCGGACTCAGCAGGACGCCACCCACCCGGTAGCCGTAGACGAGCTCGGCGATGTCGCTATCGAAGCTGACATCGTTGCCTTCAAAGGGGATGAGAAAGAGCTGGCCGACCCGGTCGGCCACGGTCATGGAGGCCAGGAGCGCGTCGATCTGGGCTTCCAGGGCCTGCTCTGCCGCCAGGGTAGGGTCCGCGGTGGGCGTGACTTGGGGCGTCGCCTGCCCGGCCGGTCCATTGCCGTCCTGGCTTTGGGCGTGCACCGGGGGGATGGATGCCAACAGCAGGGCTGCGGCCAACAGAAGCTGCAGGACCGCGTGCATGGAACGTGGATGGGTCAAGGACGATGTACGATAATTGATCATAGGCCGTATGGAAACAGTATAACGTCCGTAGGATCCAGCGTCAAGCGGGGCGGCGTCCCCATTTCTTGGGCCACGCATCCTTTTGCCCTTGGGTCGGCCATTTGGATAGTGGGCCATTTTGGATAAACGTCTTTTCGCCGTTATACTTGTATACTTGGTAATCATTTGGGATCATGTTCAGGGTGATGTTTGCAGGGGTGATCCGACGCAGCCATGAACGATTTTCTGCCCTCCCCCTCGGAGCCACGCTTTGACCCCCAGCGTCCTGGGGTTGGCCCTGGGAGCCAGCGCCCTCACCCTTCCGGCCCACAGGGTCCAGGTCAACCCGATGAGAGCGACCGCACCATCCCGGCGGATTCCCCATGGGGGATCCGGGAGGCCGCTGCCGACCGGGAGGCCCTGGAGGGTTCGGCGCCGGTCCCACCCTGGCGGCTCCTCCTGCGGGAAACGCTTCAGGTGGTCTTGCCGGCCCTGGCGTTGGCCCTGGTGGTCCACCTTTTCTTTGCCCAGGCCACCATCGTCTACGGCCAGAGCATGGAGCCCAACCTTTCGGAGCGACAGCGTCTGATCATCGACAAGTTCAGCTACCATTTTCATCCCCCCCGCCGCAACGACATCGTGGTGATCGACCTGCCGGGCATGGACGAGATGCTGGTCAAGCGGATCGTGGGACTGCCCGGGGAGACCATCGAGATCCGTAAGGGGGAGGTCTTTGTCAACGGCGAACCCCTGGCCGAGCCCTTTCCCCATGATTTGGGATACCAGAGCCTGCCTCCCGTGGTCTTGGGGCCCTTGAGCTACTTTGTCCTGGGGGACAACCGGGAAAATAGCAACGACAGCCGCTCCTTTGGCCCGGTGAAGCGGGAGTACATCGTGGGCCGGGTCTGGCTGCGCTACTGGCCCCTCAACCAACTGAAATACTTCCCCTCGACTCCTTCATGAGCTCCAGGCGCTGGAGTACGCTCACTAAGATCATCGTCATTTCCGCAATGGCCATCCTGGCCATTGCGCTCCTGGTGACCTTTCGGGAAATGATTCCACCCACGGTGGTGGCTTTCCTGCTGGCTTTCATCCTCAGTTACCCGGTCAACTGGATTCAACGGAGCACAGGCTGGGCCCGGGGAACCGCCGTGACGGTCATCTACATCGTCCTGTTGGCCTTGGTGGCGCTCATGCCTGCCCTCTTGATTCCCCGCTCGGCAGAGCTGTTCCTCTCCCTCCAGGCGGCCCTGGAGGATCTGGTGACCAGCCTGCAGACGGCCTCGGCGGGGCCTTTGCTGGTGTTGGGCAACTACCGCCTCTCCCTGGATACGGTGCTTCAGGGGGCTGGCAACGTCCTGCAGAACATTCTCATCCTGGCCACCACCAATCCCATGTCCATCGCTCGGGGGGTGACGGTTGGCGTGCTGACAGTGGTCTATGTGCTGGTGCTCAACTTCTGGTTGCTGAAAGATCTGCACAAGCTCCAGCGCCTGATCTACGAGCAGATCCCAGCCGACTACCAGGAGGACGCCCGCCGTCTGGCCCAAGCGCTGGGGGAAGTTTGGCATGCCTTCCTGCGGGGACAACT
>FWPU01012226.1_pt1 | contig 11527 bp, 11 predicted proteins | sample 2228361 | NCBI WGS metagenome assembly FWPU01 (sample SAMEA103939777, study PRJEB20133) | metagenome | reverse complement strand
GCCGCGAGCGCCCGCGCGTCCTTCCGGGCGCGGCGCGCCGCCCGCTCTCCGGCGAGAAAGCGCAGGCGCGCCCGCCCGCGCGCCCGCTCCTGCCCCACGATCCGCAAGAGCCCGATCTCGCCCGTCCGCTCGACGTGCACCCCGCAGCACGCCGAGAGATCGTACCCGTCGATCGAGACGACGCGCAGCCCCTCCCCCGCGAGCACCTGCTCGGGCGGCGGGGGCCGGCGCAGGCCGAGCGCGGCCGCCTCCTGCGGGTCGCGGCAGACGGTCGCCGTGACCGGCCGGTCCTCCAGGACGACGCGCACGGCCTCCGCCTCCACCCGCTCGATCTCCTCGGGGGAGAGCGCGTCGCGATCGACGTCGAGGGTCGAATCCTCATCTCCGAAGTGGACGGACACGGTCTCGGCCCCGAGGAGGTTGAGGATTGCCGCCGAGAGCACGTGCTGTCCGGTGTGCTGGCGCGCGAGGTCCATGCGGGGCGCGATGTCGACCTCGCCCTCGACGAGCGCCCCCGGCCGAAAGCGGCCTTGCGGCGCGTCCTTCACCACGTGCACAATCGCGCCGTCGCTCCGCACAAGCAGCGCCGCGACCGGCGCGCCCCCGAGCGTCCCGCGATCGGCGGGCTGCCCGCCCCCGCCCGGGAAGAACGCGGTCCGATCGAGAACGAGGGCGATCGCGCCGTCGGGGCGCGGCTCGCACTCGATCGCGTGCGCCGTGAAGCGCGAGAGGCGGAGATCCTCGCGGTAGAGTCGCTCGGTCATGATCGCGCGAAAAGGCCGCGCCGGATTTTAGCCGGTCGGGGCGGTCGCGCTCAATGCCGGCGCAACGCCCATTGGCCCCACGCCAACCGAGGTTGCACGGCCGAGGCGCGTTTCCCTGCTCGATCGCGTGCGCCCGGTGCACGAAGGGGGGCGAGGGGCGGCCCGCGATCCCGGCGGCGCACGGGGGTTTCGGGGCGCGCGGCGGCGGCGCGCGCCGCGCCCTCGAGCGTAACTCCGCGCACTGGCGCGTCGATTGCTAGATAGCCCGAATGTTGAGCGACATCCGCTGGGAGAGGAGAGGGAGGGCGATCCGTGCACGCGCGCAGAGACCGGGCGGAACGGCTCTGGGACGTGGCGCGACTCGCCGCGCGCGAGCCCGCGGCGCGCCTCGCGCGGGAGCGAGAGGGCGCCATTCTCGCCGCCGGACACGACCTCGTCTGCATTCCGGAATTCGCGCCGCTCCTCCGCCCGCGCTTCATCGAACGCGCCTTCACTCCCGCCGAGGCGGCGGACGCCGCCGGCTCGTTTGACCCGCGCGTCTACTTCGCGGCGCGCTGGGCGGCGAAGGAGGCGGCGTACAAGTGCTTCTGCCAGCTCGCGGAGAAGCTCGGGCTCCCGCAGGATGGGCTCGCCTGCTTCCGCAATTACGAGGTCGCGGCCGGCGTCGGCAGCGCGATCCCGCGACTCGTCTTCCACGAGCGGCCGGCGCGGCTGATTGAGGAGCTCGCCCGCGAGCGCGACGTCGAGGTGAGCCTGAGCCTCACGCACGAGCGCGATTACGCGGCCGCGTTCGTCGTCGCGGTCGCGGTCCCGCGGGTCGGGAGCGGCTGCGCGCCGCAGGACCGGAACCTATGGCGGAGGTTCGACCCGTGAGCGCGCGCGAGCGGCTGGGGCGCTGGGCGCTCGTCCTCGGGTGCTCGTCCGGCATGGGCGAGGCCTGCGCGGTGCGCCTCGCCGAGGACGGCTACGACATCTTCGGCGTGCACCTCGACCGCCGCCAGACGCTGCCCCACGTCGAGGAGGTCATCGCGCGCATCGAGGCGGTGGGCCGCCGCGCGATCTTCTTCAATCGCAACGCCGCCGCCCCCGAAACACGCGAGGAGGTCGTCGCCGCGATCCGCGAAACGATCGGCAGCGAGCGCATCCACGTCCTCCACCACTCGATTGCGTTCGGGGTCCTCAAGCCGCTCATCGGCGGCGACGAGGCCGCGACGCCGGAGGACATCCGCCTCACGGTGGAGGTCATGGGCAACGACCTCGTCTACTGGGTGCAGGCGATCTGGCGCGCGGGGCTCTTCGGGCGCCCGGGGCGCATCTTCGCCATGACCTCGGAGGGCGGAACCCGGGTCTGGCGGAACTACGGCCCGGTCTCGGCAGCGAAGGCGGTGCTGGAGTGCCACGTCCGCCAGCTCGCGCTGGAGCTTGCGCCGCACGGGATCGCCGTCAACGCGCTGCTCGCGGGCGTCACGGACACGCCGGCCCTGCGCAAGATCCCGGGGCACGAGGCGATGATCGAGCATTCGATGCGCCGCAATCCGCACGGGCGGCTCACGACGCCGCAGGACGTGGCGAACGCGCTCTCGCTCCTCTGCGACGAGCGCGCGGCCTGGATCACGGGAAGCATCGTCCGCGTGGACGGCGGGGAGACGGCCGTCGCGTAGCGGCGGCGCGAGGAAGACGGCAAGTGAACGAGACGGCAGAACGAGCGAGCGAGCGAGCGACCGACCGACCATGAGCACGACACCTTCGACTTCGCGCGACGCGACAATTGCGGCGGTGACGGCGATGGCGCCCGGCGCGGCGGGGACGATCCCGCCCGCCCGGCCTTCCGAAATCGGGTCCCTGAGCTCCTCGGGGATCTTCTGGCGAACCGTCTCGCCTGAGTCGATGGCCGCGATCGACCGCCACAACGCGCGGATCGGCGCGCGGCTCCAGAGCGCCGTCCAACAGCTCCTCCTCGTCTATCTCGCCGGGCCGTTGATCTACCTGGCGGTGCGACTCGCGTTTCGCATTCGCTTGGTCGGGCAGGACATCCTGCGGGAGAACTTCGACCGCGCGATCTACGCCTTCCGCCACTACTACGAGTGGGACCCGTTCGTCCCCTGGTTCGCGGCGTTCTGGCGGGTGGCCCTGCTCCGGCCGCACCTCCACCCGAAGACGCTGGCCGGCCACTTCTGGATCAAGACGCGGATTCGGCGCGCGTTCTCCTACCTCGCCGGCGTGCTGGCGGTGACACACGGGGCGGGCCGGAACCAGAGCGGCCTCGGGCGGGCGAGCGAGCTGCTCTCCGGCGGCCGGCCGGTGACGATCGCAATCGCGCCCACCGGGCCGATTCGGGAATCGCGCTCCTACGAGGTTAAGCCGGGCGTCGCCTGGCTCGCCCTCGACAACCCGGACGTCCCCGTGATCCCCGTCGACGTGGTCGGGCTCCAGGGGGTGCGGCCCGGGCTCTCCCTCTTCTGGCGGCGCCCGGTCGTGATGGTCGCCCTGGGGCGGCCCTTCTGCGGCCGGGACGCGACCGGCGCCAGGGAGGAGGAGCGGATCTCCCACATCTGCGAGCGGATCCGGGAGGCGTGGGAGCGGGCCGAAGCGAAGGTGGGCGCTCTGTGAGCCGCAAGAGCGCATACGACAAGCGCGATCTCCTCATGCACGCGTGGGGCGTGCTGCCGGGCCAGGGGCGGGCGAAGCTCCCGGCGCCGCCGTTTCTCATGTTCGACCGGATCGTCGAGATATGCGCCGAGGGCGGCGCCCACAGCAACGGCCGGGTCGTCGCCGAGAAGGACGTCGTCTACGACGAATGGTTCTTCCTCTGCCACTTCCGGGGCGACCCGGTCATGCCTGGCTGCCTCGGCCTCGACGCGCTCTGGCAGCTCGCCGGCTTCTTTCTGGAGTGGTCGGGTTGCCCCGGGCAGGGGCGGGCGCTCGGGTGCGCCGCGGTGACGTTCGACGGGGAGATCCGGCCCCACAACCGCCTCATCACGTACGAGCTGGACGTGCGGCGGGTCGTGCGCGACCCCGCGCCGACGATCGTCGCGGACGGCACGGTGTCCGTCGATGGAAAGAAGATTTACGACTGCCGCGGGCTCAAGGTCGGCATGTTCGATCTTCCGTACGAATATCCCGGCCCCGACTGAATGCGGAGCGCGAATCGATCGTGGACCCCCGCGAGATCCTCCCTCACCGCCCGCCGTTCCTTTTCCTCGACGAAATCGAGGAGCTCACGCCCGCGCGCAGCCGGGCGCGCTATCGCTACAAACCGGATGAGCCCTTCTTCGCGGGGCACTTTCCGGGAAATCCGGTCGTCCCGGGCGTGATCCAGATCGAGACGATCGCGCAGCTCGTGGTCGCGACCGGACTCTGCGCGGCGCGCGACGCGGGGGTTCCCGTCGCCGGGATCTACTTTTCGGTCGCGAACGACATTCAGTTCTATCGGGTCCTGCGCCCCGGCGACGAGGTGATCGTGGACGTGGAACGGCAGTGGTTCCGGCTGCGGACGATTCAGTGCGCGGGGACGCTGCGCATGGCCCGCACGGGAGAGCTGGTCGCGCAGGCGGTCATCCGCGGGAGCGGGCAGGCAATGGGGCAAAACGAACCGGAGAGCCGGAGGAGCGAGCGATGAGCGACACCCTCGCGGAGGTGAAGCGGATCATTTCCAAGTTCGCGAAGAACAAGGCCGCCCTGGAGACGGCCACGGCCGAGACGCGGATCCGGCAGGACCTCGGCGTCTCCAGCGCGAACCTGGTGGACGTGGTGCTGGAGTTCGAGGAGGCGTTCAACCTGACGATCGCCGACGACGAGCTGGCGAAGATCGTGACCCTCGGCGACGCGGTCAAGCTGATCGAAGAGAAGCGGGCGAAGAGCGCCGCGGCGTAAGGCGCGTGATCCTCCAGCGGCTGCGCGTGTGGTATCCCGAGGAGGTCCTCTCGAACGAGGACCTCGCGCGGATGGTCGACACGAGCGACGAGTGGATCGTCGAGCACGTCGGCATCCGGGAGCGGCGGTGCAGCCCCCGCGACATGCCGGTCCACGCCATGGGAGCGCGCGCCGCGGCCGCGGCGCTCCAAGGGACCGACCCCGGGCGCGTGGACCTCGTCGTGTGCGCGCACTCGATCGCGGACTACCACATTCCTGCCACGGCGAACCTGATCGCTGCGGAGGTCGGCTGCGGAGACGCGGCGGCGTTCGACATCCGCGCCGCGTGCAGCTCGTTCGTGTTCGGGCTCCACGCGCTGCGCGGGCTCCTTGCGGCGGAGCTCCACGAGCGCGCGCTGCTCGTGATCCCGGAAGCGTACACGCACGCGGTCGACTACACCGACCGCGCGACCTGCGTGCTGTGGGGCGACGCCGCGTTCGCGTGCGTGGTCTCGCGCGCGCCGCTTTCGGAGACGGCTGCCCCGGAAAGCGGCGAGCCCTTCCTGGAGGTGCTCGACACCGCGATCGGGTCGCGCTCGAAGGACGCCATGACCGTGGCGATTCCGGTGGGCGGGTTCTTCCGGCAGGAGGGAGCGGTCGTCCAGGCCTTCGCCATCCGCAAGATGGCGGAGGTCGTCCGGGGCATGCTCGACCGGAACCGCCTCCGGCCCGAGGACGTGGCCTGGCTGGTCGGGCACCAGGCGAACCTCGGGATCCTCGAGCGCGCCTGCGCGCGCGCTGGTTTCCGGCCCGAGCAGAACCTCGTCAACATCGACCGGTTCGGAAACTGCGGCGCCGCGGGGGCCCCGGGTGTCCTCGCCCAGAACGCGCACCGATTCCGCCCCGGCGACCGGATCGTCGTCGCGACGGTCGGGGCGGGGCTCTCCTGGGGAGGCGCGCTGCTCGTGGCCCGCGGCGGGGAAGGCGAAAGGAGGAACGCATGAAGGCGGGAGACCTCCGGCCCGAGGACGTGGTCGTCACGGGACGCGGCATCGTGTCGCCGCTCGGGAGCTCGCTCGCGGAGGTGCTGCCCGCCCTCCGCGCGGGGAGGAGCGGCCTGTCGATCGACCCAGAGTTCGTGCGCCTCGGGTTCCGCTGCCACGTGGCCGGGCGCGTGACGGGGCTCGACCCCGCCGCGTACTTCACGGAAGAACAGATGCTCTCCATGTCGAAGACGTCGCTCTATTCGAGCGCCGCGGCCGTGCAGGCGGTCCGCGAGGCGGGGCTTCGCCCCGAGGACTTCGAGCGCGACGAGACCGGAGTCGCGATCGGCTGCGGGCTCGGCGGGGCCGAGAGCTACCTTCGCGCCTACGACAAGCTGCGCGAGCACAAGTCCCCGCGCCGCGTGGGCGCGCACGGGGTCGACACCACCATGGCGTCGACGTGCGCGGCCAACGCGACCGTGCTCTTCAAGACCCGCGGGGTGGGCGAAGCGCTCTCGTCCGCGTGCGCGACCGGGCTCCACAACGTGGGCTACGCGATGCGGCTCATTCGGCACGGGTATCAGGACACCATGATCTGCGGCGCCGCCGACGAGGACGGCTGGGCGACCGCGTTCGGCTTCGACGCCATGCGCGTTCTCTGCGCGGACTCGAACGACCGGCCCGAGCGCGCTTCGCGCCCGCTCGACCGGACGCGCTCGGGATTCGTGCCGGCGGGGGGCGCCGGGGTCGTCGTGCTGGAATCCGCGCGGCGCGCGCTGGCGCGCGGGGCGCGGCCGCTCGCGCGGATCGCCGGCTACTGGAGCTCCACGGACGGCTCCGGAGACATGACCGCCCCCTCCGGGGAAGGCCAGCGGCGGCTCATTGCGGCGGCGCTCCGAGACGGCGGCGTCGACCCGCGGGCGATCGACTACGTGAACCTCCACGGGACGTCCACCCCCACCGGGGACGTCACCGAGGTGCTCTCGCTCGTCGAGACGATCGGGGCGGAGGGCTACCTCGTCTCGTCGTCGAAGTCGCAGATCGGCCACGCGCTCGGGGCCGCGGGCTCGGTCGAGCTCGTCTTCTGCCTCCTCATGCTGGAGCACGGCTTCGTCGCGCCCTCGATCAACATCGAGGAGCTCGACCCCGCGCTCGAACCCTACCGGCACCTCATCGCGTTCGAGCCCGTCGAGCGCCCGCTCCGCTTCGTCATGACCAACAACTTCGGGTTCGGAAACACGAACGGCTGCCTGATCCTCGAACGCGTCGACGCCTGAATGTGGCGCGGGAAGGCGCGGGGAAGCGCGGAGGGCGGCGCGGGGAGGCGCGGAGGGCGGCGCGGGGAGGCGCGGAGGGCGGCGCGGGGCGCGGGGCGGAGCGCTCATGGCCGAAGAAGGCGCGCAGCCTCCCGCCCGGGAGCGTTCGGGGCTGGACCGACGCCGCCCGACCGTAGATCGCCCCAGGACACGGCTGGCGGGGACGATCGGCGCGCGCCGCGAGCTCTCGACTTCCCGACCGCCATTCTGAATCCGACCGGATTCAGAAAAGCCGCGGCTCGAGGAGCGTTCTCTCCGCCGGCGCGACCTTCTCGCGCTCGAGCTCGATCGGGAACGTGCGGCCCTCGAGCCAGTCGCGGATCAGGTCGTGGTGGTGCGGCGACGCCGGGTTTGCGGACTGGCCCCCGGGAAGCGCGACGCGCGTAACGGCGGACTGGGAGAGGTCGGCGATCTGCCGGAAGCCGGCCCCGCCCACGTGCTCGAACGGCTCGCCCGCGAGCCACTGGCCGTTGTTGAGCGTCGTGCCGCTCCCCGGCGTGGGGAACGGGCCGATATCGAAGAGGCGCCGCAGCGGAGGGAGCGCGTGGAAGGCGTGGCGCAGGGTGAGGCGGTGGAGCTTCCCCCACGACCAGGCCTGCGTGGGCTTGCCGAGACGCGCCGCCAGCCATTCGACTGCGCGCGCGAAGGCGCGAGAGACCAGCTCCTCGCGCGGCCGCCCCTCGAACCAGGCGCTCTGCGGGTTCGCAAGGATCGCCTCCACGGTGGAGCAGTGCTCGTTCCAGTTCTCGACGAAGTGGAGGAAGAGCTCTTCCCCGAGCGTCGGCTCGAAGACGGCGCGCAAGAGCTCCAGGTAGAAGACGTGGAAGATCGACGCCGCGATGGAGTCGGCGGTGCAGCGGAAGTCCCAATTCAGAATGTAATTCAGCGCGACGTGGACCTCCGCGCTCGCCATCTCCTTCAGCCGATCCTCGAGCGGCCGCACGAGCAGGTTCACGATGTCGCGCGCCTGGATCGAGAGCACGTCGAGCGGCACGCGCTCGGCGGCCTCCGGCGAGAGCTGCGGCGTCTCGCGGACGATCTCGTGGAGCCGCCGCGCCCGGTAGGGGGCGTCGAAGAACGCGGAGATGTAGTGCGGGTACGCGTCGTCGACGGGCTTGTTGTTCGCGCTGGCGATGTAGCCGGCGGCCGGGTTGAAAAGGTGCGGTTGCTCCTCGAATGGAACGAAGCCCGTCCACGCGCCCTCTCCGCGGGCTCCGTCCGCCGGAAGGACGTTCCGTCCGTTCGCGCGGATCGGAATGCGCCCGGCGCAGTAGTAGCCGATGTTGCCGTCCACGTCCGCGTAACCCACGTTCTGCGCGGGCGCGGTGACCTCGCGGCACGCCTCCACGAACTCCGCCCAGTTGGAGGCGCGGTTCATCGCGAGGAGCGCGCCGACCTCCGCGGTGGGGGCCGCCGCCGTCCAGCGCACCGCGAGCGCGGCGCCGGGGCGGGAATCGCTGCTTTCGCCGCCGTTCGCGCGGAAGGCGTCGCTCACGATCGGTCCGTTTCGGGACACGCGCACCACGCGGCGCCGCGGGGCGCGCTCGCCCTTCACCCGGATGCGCTCCTCGATCGTGCGGAAGCGCGCCCACTCGTCCCCCGCGCGGTAGCGGAGCGGATCGAGCGGGTGCACCGTCTCCAGGTAAAGGTCCGTGTCGTCCAGCATGAGGTTGGTAAAGCCCCACGCGATCCGCCGGTTCCGCCCGAGCGCGACCCCCGGGACGCCCGGAAGCGAGGCGCCCGCGACGTCGTAGGGACCGCCGCGTAGGCGGTTGAGGTAAAAGAGCGGCGGGGCGGGAAGCTGGAGGTGGGGGTCGCTCACGAGGATCGGCTTCCCCGTGGTGGTGCGCCCGCCCCCGAGCACGAGCCAGTTCGACCCGACGTGCGTCCCCGCCCACCCGACGAACGCGCGGAATTGCCCGTCCGCGCCGAGGATCTCGGCGGCGCTGGCGGCGGCCGCCGCGAGATCCCGCGGGGCGGCGGCAACGCGGGGCGCCTCGGGCGGATATTCGGGCGGAAGCAGCTCGCGCGCGAGCGCCGGGCGGTCGCTGAGCTTCTCCGCGAGCGCCACGAGGCAGAGCTTCGACTTGAGCGCGAAGTTGAGCTGGAGCGCCATTCCCTTCAACACGGAGAGGCTATCGGCCGGCGTCCAGGGCTCGGGCTCGTAGCCGAGGAGGCGCATCTCGATCGGCCAGCCGGGACCGCGCCGCCCGACCCGCCGCCACCGCCGCCCCGTCCGCCCCCCAGAAGCAGCCTCCTCCATCCACGCGTTGACACCGGCGGCGAACGCGGCGAGGGCCTCCTGCGCCTCGCCGCCGAGAACGGAGAGGCTCTCCTCGGCGGCGCGCCGCAGCCCGAGAATGCGCAGGTAATAGTCGAGCTCGGGGAGGCGGTAGCCCTTGAAGCGGACCGACGTCTCGGTCCACGAAATCGGCATGTCCCCGAAGATCTCGGAGAGGCGCCCCGCCACCGCCCGCCGGGTGAGGTCCATCTGAAAGAGGCGGTCCTCGGCGTGCGCCCAGCCCTGCGCAAAGAAGAGGTCGTGCGCGGTGTCCGCGAAGATGTGCGTGACCCCGCGCCCGTCGCGGAGCACCTCCGCTCGCTCCCACAGCCCGCGCGCCGCGACCCGCCGCTCTCCCGGCTCCGCGAGCGCGCGCCGCGCCAGCGCAAGCCCCACCCGCTGGACAATCGCCTGCAGCATCTCGCCCGCTCCTTGCCGCGGCGCGCCCGCGGCCGCCGCCGCGCGCGCCGCCGCCCCTTCACCGTTTCTTCGCGCGTTTCTCAACCCGCCGCTCGCCCGCGCGCCGCCGCCCCTTCACCGTTTCTTCGCGCGTTTCTCAACCCGCCGCTCGCCCGCGCCGATAAGAGAAACGGCGGCCGGGGCCGCGGTGGCGGCGCGGAGCGCAGATTCAATATCATGCAGAATAATATGTTGCGTCGCCTTACCACCCCGCGCCCGTTGGAAACTGTTAGACCGGGCGCTGAATAACGCATTGACGACGCCGTCTTCACAGGATATACTTCGCTACTTAACACTTTTCGCAGGGAGCGCGTTATGACGTCGGAACTCAGGACGGCGCACGGACTTGAGCCGGCGTCGCTCCATTCCAACGGCCCGACCTGCCTCTGCTGCTGCCACTTCGCCGTCGACCTCGAATCCGTGCCAGACGCGGCTCGCCGCCGCACCCGGGTCGTCAAGCGCAAGCACCTCGTGCACGCCTCCTCGGCCTGACCCGAGCCGAGCCCGCCCCTCTCGATCACCCGGCGCCGCCGCCGGTACCAAGCCCGTATTCGCGCGCCACGGCCTCGAAGATCGGCAGCGCGCGCTCGATCGTTTCCCGCCGCACGCAGAAAGAGATCCGAAAGTGCCCGGCGCGGCCGAACCCGGAGCCGGGGACCGTGAGCAGCAGGCGCTCCCTCGCGAGCCGCTCGACGAAGCGAACGTCGTCCGGCTCCGGCGTGCGCGGGAAGAGGTAGAACGCCCCCTGCGGGCGCACGAACCAGTAGCCCGCCCGCGCCAGCGCGTCGCAGAGAAGGTCCCGCCGCTCCTGATACTCGGCGGGCGAGACCGTAACCCCCTGGAGCCCGCGCACGGCGCGCTGCATGAGGGCGGGCGCGTTCACGAAGCCGAGGGTGCGCGTGACGAACGTCATGGCCGCCGCCAGCTCGCGGCGCTCCTCCAGGGGAATCTCCGGCGAGAGCACGATCGCGCCGATCCGCTCGCCCGGGATCCCCAGGTCCTTCGAGTGCGAGCCGACGAAGATCGTCCGCTCGTATCGCCCGAGCACCGACGGGCACTGCCGGCCGTCGAAGACGAGGCGGCGGTACGGCTCGTCGGTCACGATGTAGACGTGCGGCGCGCGGCGGCGCAGCAGGTCGGCGAGCGCGTCGATCTCCTCCGCCTCGTACATGCGCCCGGTCGGGTTGTTCGGCGAGGAGAGGAGGAGCGCCTTGATCCGCGATTCCGGGCGCGCCAGCGCGCGCGCGATCGCCCCGAGGTCGAGCGAGAAGTCCACCGCGGTCGAAACCACGTGCGGCACGCCGCCGTGGTTTCCGACGTAGAACTCGTACTCGGGGAAAAAGGGCTCGAGAATCGCCACCTCGTCCCCCGGGTCCAGCACGGCCTTGAGGACCACGTTGAGCCCGCCCGCCGCGCCGCAGGACATGATCACGTCGTCGGCGGAGATCGCGAGGCCGCTCTCCTCGGAGGCGCGCGCGGCCACGGCTGCCCGCGTCTCGGGGTAGCCCGCGTTCGGCATGTAGCGGTGGAGCCCAGAGCGGGGCGCGGCGGCCTCCTCCACCGCCGCCCGCAGCGCCGCGTGGAACGCGGGCGGCGGGTCGATCTCCGGGTTTCCGAGCGAAAGATCGATCACCGCGTCCGGCCCGTGGCGGGCGCGAAGGCGATTGCCCTCCTCGAACATCCGCCGGATCCAGGAGGCCCGGACCATGTCTGCGCGCACGCGGCTGGAGATCGCCATGGCTCGCCGATCCTACCCGAGCCGCGCGCTGCGCGCAACGGCCCGCGCAGCCAGCCAGCCGTGTCGGAACCTGGCCTGCGCAAGCCCACATCGGGACGAGTTGAGGCATCGCCAGAAGTGCTAAATGTTTAAAA
>FWPU01012225.1_pt1 | contig 11527 bp, 7 predicted proteins | sample 2228361 | NCBI WGS metagenome assembly FWPU01 (sample SAMEA103939777, study PRJEB20133) | metagenome | reverse complement strand
TTATTTTTTTTCATTTACTAATAAAGTGCCTCTTGCATCATTTATATAGGATTCTAATCCCTGGCTATCACCTTTTTCCAGTGCTGCACGAAAATCCTTTAATGCGGCATCAAACTCATTAATCGATTTTAAAATATTTTCCCTGTTTGCCAAAAAAATGTCTCTCCACATGTTTACATCACTTTTTGCAATTCTGGTAAAGTCCCTGAAGCCACCACCCGCAAAGGTTGTGACCCTTTTACCCTTATAATATTTATCTTTCACCGATGTTACCAGACTGAAGGCTATCGCATGTGGCATATGGCTTACATAAGCCATAACTTCATCGTGTTCCTCAGGTGACATCATAACAACTTCCATTCCCAGTGTCTGCCATATTTTCTGAACCATAAAAAGCTTTTCAACATCTGTGTTATCTGTAGGCGTAACGATACAGGTGCTGCCATCAAAGAGGCTTGAAAAACCGGCTTCCGGACCGGATTTTTCTGTTCCTGCTATGGGATGTGAACCCACAAAATTCCTGAATCTAAAATTCTTTTCAGATTCCAAAACAAAATTTTTTACACTGCCTCCATCTGTCACGATGACATCTTTATCAACCATTTCGCTTAATTTATGGAGTATTGACGGTATTGTCAAAACAGGGGTAGAGACAAAAACAAGATCGCAATTTTCTGCAATCAGAGACAAATCAGTGACCGCTTTGTCAACAATGCCGAGTTCCAGTGCCTTGCAGGCAGAACGCCCAGTTAAAGAGTATCCCCACAACTCTTTAACACACTTACGCTCTCTCATGGCAAGGGCAAAGGATGAACCGATCAGCCCAACACCAATAATGCCAATACGGTTAAAAAACAGAGAGTTGTCTTTCATATCTCTCTGTTTACCACCCTGGCTATTTCCCTTAACCTTTCCATCATAATTTCAAACTTTTCTGGTTTAAGGGATTGAGAGCCGTCACTTAACGCCTTTTCAGGTTGGGGATGTACTTCTACCATGATCCCATCTGCACCTGCCGCCACGGCTGCCAGTGCCATAGGCGTCACAAGATCCCAGTGTCCCGTGCCATGGCTGGGATCTACAATTACTGGCAGATGGCTCAATTGTTTCAATACAGGCACTGCTGAAAGATCAAGCGTGTTTCTGGTTGCCGTTTCAAATGTCCTTATCCCCCTTTCACAAAGGATAATATTCTGATTTCCCTGAGACGCTATGTATTCTGCGGACATGAGCAGTTCATTTATCGTTGAACTTAACCCTCTTTTCAATATAACAGGCTTGTTTGTTGAACCAACTTCAAGGAGTAACCTGAAGTTTTGCATGTTCCTTGCACCAATCTGTATAATATCCGCATATTTACAAACCAGTTCCGTATCTCGCGGATCCATAAGCTCCGTCACGATGGGCATTCCGGTAAGCTCTTTCGCCTCTTTCAAAAGTCTTAATCCAGCTTCTCCCAATCCTTGAAATGTGTAGGGGGATGTTCTCGGCTTGTAGGCTCCGCCTCTTAAGAACATGGCTCCGTATTTTTTCACCTCCATGGCTGTAGAGAAAAGACATTCTTTGTTTTCAACGGCACAAGGTCCTGCAATTACTGCAATTTTTTTGGCACCAATCTCTTTGCCTTCAACATTTATGACCGTGTTTTCCTTTTTAAACTCCCTACTAACCAGCTTATAGGGCTTTAATATGGGCACAGCCGCCTCTACCCCCGGATAGGACTCAAAAGGCAAATTTCTTATTAAAGACTCATCTCCTATTGCCCCTATAATAGTCCTTTCCTTTCCCTGTGAAAGGTGCGGTTTTAATCCGTGTTCTTCTATTAGTTTAATTACTTCTTTTATTTCCTGTTCTGTTACTCCAGGCTTCATTATAAGTATCATAAAAGTCTCCTTGTTAAGTTTTTTTCAGCACCTTTTTCAATGCTGCAATAAATCTTTTATTCTCTTTTTCTGTTCCTACGGTGACCCTCACATAGTCAGGCAGCCCATAGCCACCAACAGGTCTTACAATAACACCTTCTTTTAAAAGGGCATTGTAAAATGGCATCCCGCCACCGGGAGCCTTTATCAGCACAAAGTTACCATAGGATGGCACATACTCTACCCCTAATTTATCAAAACAGCCATAAAGATATGCAAAACCAGCCTTAGTTACTTCCTTTGTCTTTTCAACATGTTCTTCGTCATCAAGGGCACCCAGTGCAGCAAACTGTGCCAGTGTGTTTACATTAAAGGGTTCTCTCACCCTGTTCATGTAGTCTGCAAGCTTTTTGTCCATTATGGCATAACCTACCCTTAAACCAGCCAAACCGTAAATTTTGGAAAAGGTGCGGACAACAATCAGATTTTTGTATTTTCCAAGATAATCAAGCCCTGAAGGATAGTTTTCAACCGTAACGTATTCAGCATAGGCTTCATCAAGCACAACAAGGCAGTTTGCTGGTACCTTTTCCATAAAGGCTTCAAACTCTTTTTTACCAAACATTGTCCCTGTAGGATTGTTAGGATTGGCAAGATATATCAGCTTTGTCGCTGGTGTAATAGCCTTTACAAAGGCTTCCAGATCATGAGCTAATCCTTTGGCTGGTATTTCAATAAATTTTGCTCCGAGCGACTGTGCCACAAGTTTATACACAATAAAGGCATACTGCGAAAAAAGTATTTCGTCGCCCGCAACATAAAAGGTTCTGCCCACCAACTCCAAAACCTCATTAGAACCATTACCAAAAACAATATTTTCCATAGGAACATTGAGCTTTTGGGACAGTTTTTCGGCTAAATAGTAGCACCCCCCTTCGGGGTATCGATGGAGATTATTTATATACTTTTTCATCAAAGCTATGCCTTTTCTGGAAGGTCCCAGAGGATTTTCGTTGCTTGCCAGTTTAACGGCATTTTTAATGCCCAGTTCTCTTTCAAGTTCCTCCACAGGTTTTCCCGGAACATAGGGCACCAGCTTTTCAATGTTTTCGGCAACCAATTTAGTCATTTTTTATTCCCCCTTAAATTTTGGATATGAACCTATAACTTTAAGAAAAATACACATATCTTTCAGTTCCTCAACCGCATCTGCCACCCTATTTTCGCTTATATGTCCATCCAGATCTATAAAAAACACATATTCCCAAGCCTTTGTTTTGATAGGACGCGACTCTATCCTTGACAGATTGACCTCCCTTTTTGCAAAAGGAGACAACATTTTGTATAGTGCACCGGGCTGATCCTTTATTGAAAACAGAAGAGATGTTTTGTCTGAACCGGTCATCTTCTGTTCCAGTTTGCCTATAACAAGAAATCTTGTTGAATTTTCGGTTATATCCTGAATATTTTTCTCAATCACCTTAAGGTCATAAACTTTTGCAGCCGCTTCCCCGGCAATAGCAGCAGACATACCATCTTTCTTTGCCATTTCGGCTGCTTCAGAAGTGCTTCCCACATCTATCAGAACTGCATTAGGCATGTTTTTTTCAAGCCAGCTTCTACATTGCGCAAATGCCTGCGGATGAGAATAAACCTTTTTTATTTCCTCTTTTTTCGAGGATGACGATACAAGGCAGTGAGTAACAGGCAGCACAATCTCTCCGCACACTTTCAAATCGTATTTAAGAAACATATCAAGTGTATATGAAACGATTCCTTCCGTAGAATTTTCTACCGGAACAACACCTAAATCAGCCCTCCCTTTGTAAACCTCATCAAAGATTTCTGATATTGTTCTCACAGGCACATATTCCGCTGCCTGACCAAAATAGGTAAGTGCAGCTTCATGAGTGAATGTTGCAGGAGGACCAAGAAAAGCCACTTTCAGATTTTTTTCAAGGGAAAGACAGGCAGAAATGATTTCTTTGAAAACAGACCTTATCGCCTTCTTTGGAAAACCACCTTTTGCCTTCTTCTGCAACCTCTTTATTATTTCCTCTTCCCTGTAAGGCACATAAAAACTGGTTTTTATCTTCTTTTTTATCTCGCCAACCTTCTTTACAACAGAAGCCCTCTTTTCAAGCAGTTCAAGGATGTTATCGTCAATACTGTCTATTTCGTTTCTCAGTGTTGTAAGCAGCTTTTGATATTTTTCAGACATAAGAAAGTTCCTCTTTAGTAAGTTTTACATAGCAGTCGGGGAAAATAGCACCTATGTTTCTGCCAAATGAAACTACAGGTTCAATCCAGTAATCCCTCGGTAACATTAAGACGGCAATTTCATCACCAAGGCTGACGTTTAGATAGACAGGAATATTCTTTTTTCCCCTGTAGGTTTTCAGGTAGTTCTTCAGTTCCTGAACAAGCTCTTTGCTTACCACTTTTTCAGGAAGATTTATCATCACACCTTTAACCTCTTTTGCCCATGCCTGCTCAAGGGGAAGGACTTCTTTAACATAAACCTTAGCCTCGTTGCCGTCAATCTTCACATTTCCTTTCACATAACATGGTTTATCTGTTGTAATTACATTTTCAAATTTATTCAGAACATCTTCGTAAAAAATAAGTTCTGCATAACAGGTCAAATCATCCAGCTTTGCAGTAGCCCATTTTTTACCGCTTTTTGACCTTTTTACCTGAAAATCGGTGATAAGTCCCGCAAGTCTGACAAGTTCGTTATCAACCTTGTCGGTCAATTTTACACATGTGTCATTCTCATCTATTAACTGTCTCAACTCTTCTTCATACTCATCTAAGGGATTTCCAGAAAGATAAATACCAAGAGTTTCCTTTTCAAAGGCAAGAATCTGAGAGTAATTAAGCGGCTCAACCTGGGGCAGTGAATCATTTTTTTCTTCAATTTGCTGGTCACCAAACATGGAAACCATAAAATCCTTCTTCCTGTTTCTGCTTTCCGCCACCTTCTGTATAGCCGTTTCATAGAATTCAAGAAACTGTCCCCTGTGCCCCCCAAGAGAATCAAGTGCCCCGCATTTTATAAGGCTTTCAATAACCTTTTTGTTCACCTTTGAACTGGCTATGCGTTCCAGAAAATCAAAAAAAGTCTTGAATTTGCCTCTTTCTTCACGTTCTTTTATAATCTCCTCAACCGCCTTAATACCCACATTTTTAATTGCAGAAAGCCCAAACCGTATCCTTTTTTGTTTGTCAACGGTCAGATCCATATCGCTTTCGTTAATATCAGGAGGCAGAATTGTTATACCACGAGCTTTGCATTCCTTCATATGGGCAGAAAATTTATCAGGGTCGTTTATTTCAGAATTTAATAATGCAGCAAAAAACTCTTCAGGATAATAGGTCTTAATATAGGCTGTATGGTAGGCAACAAAGGCATAGGCGGCAGAGTGGGATTTGTTAAAGCCGTAAGAGCCGAATTTGGCAATCTGTTCAAACAGCTTTTCCACTTTATCTCTGTCGTAACCCATTTCGGTGGCTCTGGTAATAAACATCTCTCCCAGTTTGGCAAGTTTTTCGGTGTCTTTTTTTGCCATAGCCTTTCTCAAAAGGTCTGCCTCACCCTTTGAAAATCCACCAATCTTAATGGAAATCTGCATTACCTGTTCCTGATAGACCATTATACCGTAAGTCTCTTTCAAAATTTCCTCAAGCTCAGGAAAAAGGTACTCCACTTTTTGTCTTCCGTTCTTTCTTTCTATGTAGTCCGGAATAAGGTCCATTGGACCGGGTCTGTAGAGGGCGTTCATTGCTATAATCTCTTCAAATCTGGTTGGCTTGAGTTTCATAAGCCAGCTTTTCATGCCAGTGCTTTCAAACTGAAATATGCCTGTTGTGTCTCCGTTGGCAAAAAGCTCATACACCTTCGGGTCATCAAAGGTCAGCTCATCAAGATTTATTTTAACAGAGTAGTTTTTTTCAATCATTTTTAGAGCATTTTCAATCATGGTCAACGTCTTCAATCCCAGAAGGTCAAACTTTATCAAGCCAAAGTTTTCAAGGATTTTCATGGGAAACTGTGTTAATGCTTCCCCCTCTTTGCCTTTGTGGAGAGGCATATACTCTACAATAGGTTTGTCGGCAATCACAACACCTGCCGCATGTGTGGATGCGTGGCGGGGAAACTGTTCAAGAGCCATTGAGTAGTCAATCAGCTCCTTAATACGTCTGTCCTCTTTGTAAATCCTGTTCAGTGCCGGTTCCGCTTTTAACGCCTCTTTTATAGTCTTTGAGTCGCCAATCATCTTTGCGATTCTGTCAGCCTCGGCAAGCGGTATGTCCATAGCCCTTGCCACATCCCTTATCACCATTCTTGCCTTCATTGAACCAAAAGTGATTATCTGGGCAACCATCTCTTTGCCATATTTATTCACTATGTAGTCAATGACCTCACCACGCCTGTCCTGACTGAAATCAACGTCCACATCAGGCATACTTGCCCTCTCTGGATTTAAAAATCTCTCAAACAGCAGGTCATACCGCAGCGGGTCAATACGGGTAATACCGAGACAGTAGGAAACAAGGCTGCCTGCCGCAGAGCCCCTGCCTGGTCCAACAGGAATACCATTTCTCCTTGCAAAATCTATAAAGTCATGAACAATAAGAAAGTAGCCGGAAAAACCCATCTTTTTGATTGTTTCAATCTCAAATTTCAGACGATTTTCGTAATCTTCCCTTATAAACCGTCCCTGACACTCTTTAAGCAGTCTTCCTATCTGCCTTTCAAAACCCTGATACACCTTCTCCTCAAAGGTCTTAACAATCTCATCTTCAGGAATACCAAGATTGGGAAAATGATATCCATCATTTTTAAACTCAAAATGACAACTTTCTGCAATTTTTATCGTGTTTTCAATAGCTTCTGGCATATAGGAAAATCTGTCAATCATCTCTTCCGGTGTTTTCATATAGAACTCATTGACTGGCATTTTCAGTCTGTTTGTGTCTTTAACAACCTTTCCGGTTTGTATGCATAAAAGAATGTCATGAAAGTTGTAATCTTCTTTCCTTAAGTAATGACAATCATTTGTTGCCACCAAAGGCACACCTATCTCTTTTGCAAGCTTTATAAGCCCTTCATTCACAATCTTTTGTTCCGGTAAACCATTTTCCTGTATCTCAAAATAAAAATTGTCCGAGCCAAATATATTTTTATAAGCCAGTCCGGACTCTTTTGCCTTATCATATTCTTTTTTCAGAATATGGGAGGCTACCTCACCCTTAAGACAGGCGGATAATCCGATTAACCCCTCACTGTGTTCTGCAAGCACCTCTTTGTCTATTCGTGGCTTGTAGTAAAATCCCTCAAAGTTTGCTATTGTGATCAGTTTGCAGAGATTTTTATAGCCTTTCTCGTCTTTGACAATGAGCAAGAGATGATAATTTGTTGGTTCTTTATCTGAACCGTTTTCGCCTTTAGACTGTTTAAACCTGCTTTCAGGGGCTATGTACATTTCGCAACCTAAAATCGGTTTAACACCATGACTTGTCGCCTTTGTAAAAAAGTCATAGGCACCGAATATGTTGCCATGGTCTGTTATTGCCACCGCCGGAAGCTTCAGCTCTTTCGCCCTGTTCACAAGATCATCTATTCTTATTGCACCGTCAAGCAGACTATACTCTGTGTGTAAATGGAGATGGACAAAGTTTGCATGTATCATAGACTTCAAAAAACCCCGTATTTGTTATTAGACAAAATATATTATTCCCACTCAATTGTGCTTGGTGGTTTGGAACTTATATCGTAAACAACCCTGTTTACACCTTTGACTTCATTTATAATCCTGCGAGACAACTCGCCCAGAAGGTCGTATGGCAGCTTCACCCAGTCAGCCGTCATGCCGTCCATGCTTTCAACCACCCTCAGGGCAACCACATTGTCGTAAGTGCGCTCATCGCCCATTACACCAACCGTCTTTACGGGTAAAAGAACAGGAAAGGACTGCCACACCTTCCAGTAAAAACCGGTCCTTTTCATCTCTTCTTCCACAATCTCATCCACATCCTGTAAGATTCTTACCCTTTCTTCCGTAACCTCTCCCAGTATCCTTACAGCAAGCCCCGGTCCCGGAAAAGGCTGCCTGTATATTATGTCATCAGAGATGTCAAGCTCTTTTCCCACTTCCCGCACCTCGTCTTTAAAAAGCTCTCTTAACGGTTCTATCAACTCAAGCTTCATCTGTTCAGGAAGTCCGCCCACATTGTGGTGACTTTTAATTACGGCAGATGGTCCTTTAAAAGAGACGCTTTCAATCACATCGGGATAGAGGGTTCCCTGAGCAAGAAACTTAACATCGCCTATCTTCTTTGCCTCTTTTTCAAATATCTCAATAAATGTGTGACCAATTATCTTTCTTTTCTTTTCAGGGTCAGTAACTCCTTTCAGTCTTTCAAGAAACAGCTTTGCCGCATCTACAACGGTAAGATTTATATTAAAGTTATCCCTGAACATATGTTCCACCTGAAAACGCTCGTTCTTTCGCAAAACCCCGTTATCCACAAAGATACAGTGGAGGTTTTTTCCAACTGCCTTGTTTATCAGCACCGCAACAACAGAAGAATCAACCCCGCCGCTTAGGGCACAGATAACCTTATCATTACCCACCTTCTTTTTTATCTCCGAAATGGTCTGTTGAACAAAAGAATGCATATTCCACAAACCTTTACACCCGCATATTTTAAATGTAAAGGCTTTAAGAATATCCTTTCCGAGAGGCGTATGATACACTTCAGGATGAAACTGAACACCAAAAATGTTACCTTTCTTATTTCTGATCGCCGCATAGGGTGAATTGGAAGTTTTGGCTATTGCCTCAAAATTCGCCGGTAACCTTTCTATCCTGTCACCATGACTCATCCAGACAGATATTTCCGTCTCTGCTATTAACGAAAACAGATCTTTTTGCTGAATAATCTGTAAAAAGGCATGACCATATTCCCTTTCTTTTGCACGAACCACCTTGCCGCCAAAAAGCTCCGTAATAAGCTGCATACCATAACATATGCCAAGAACCGGTACCCCAAGTTCAAAAATCTCCCTGCCTATCCTAGGTGCATCTTCATCATAAACGCTCTTGGGACCACCGGAAAGTATTATCCCCATTGGCTTAAAGGATTTTATAGCCTCTATGCTAATTGAATAAGGATGTATTTCACAATACACCTTTGCTTCCCTAACCCTGCGTGCAATCAACTGTGTGTACTGGGAACCAAAATCCAGAATCAGTATCTTTTCTTTATGTAACCTGTCTGCCGTCATCTTTTCTCCTCTTTAAATAGCCAAAAGTTAAAAAAACGCCTGTTATTATTCAAGCCTGTAGTTTGGTGCCTCTTTTGTTATTATAACGTCATGAACATGACTTTCTCTCAACCCTGAAGTGGTTATCTTAACAAACTGTGTATTCTTTCTTAACTCCTCTATGGTTCTGCAACCCAGATATCCCATTCCGGAACGTAACCCTCCGATAAGCTGGTAAATGGTGTCTGAAAGAGGTCCTCTATAAGGCACTCTTCCCTCAATACCTTCAGGAACAAGCTTTATCTCTTCCACATCATTCTGAAAATATCTATCTTTGCTGCCCTTTTTCATCGCTTCCAGTGAGCCCATTCCGCGATATACTTTGTAAGTTCTGCCCTGATACAAAACACTCTCACCAGGACTTTCAAGTGTTCCGGCAAATAGTCCGCCAACCATAACGGTATGTGCACCAGCAGCAAGTGCCTTTGTTATATCTCCTGAGAATTTAATGCCACCATCGGCAATAACGGGAATATCATATTTTTCCGCAACACGGGCACAATCCATAATAGCGGTTATCTGAGGCACACCCACCCCTGCAACGACTCTTGTTGTGCATATAGAGCCGGGACCAACGCCCACCTTTATGGCATCAACACCAGCCTTAATAAGGGCTTCTGCAGCCTCTCCGGTAGCAATGTTTCCTGCAACAATCTGGATAGACGGAAATTTTTTGCGAATATGCTTAACAGAATCTATAACATGCTTTGAGTGTCCATGAGCAGTGTCAATGAAAATAACATCACAGCCTGCTTTCAGTAAGGCTGAAACCCTTTCGTCCCTATCTGGTCCCACACCTACAGCCGCAGCAACACGAAGCCTGCCGAGATTGTCTTTACATGCATTTGGATATTTTTTTGCCTTCTCAATATCCTTGATTGTTATTAACCCTTTTAATTTGAATTTAGTGTCAACTACCGGAAGTTTTTCTATACGATACTTTTGTAACAACTCTTTTGCACTTTCAAGGGTGGTTCCCTCAGGGGCGGTTATCAGATTATCTTTGGTCATCACTTCCGACACAGGCCTTTCGAAATTCTTTTCAAATCTCAAGTCCCTGTTTGTTAAAATGCCCACAAGAATTTTATTTTTAGTAATTGGAATACCTGAAATTTTGTATCTTCTCATAATTTCAAGAGCTTCATAAACCTTACTTTCGGGCTCCAGCGTAATAGGCTCCACAATCATGCCACTTTCAGACTTCTTTACCTTGTCAACCTCCAGTGCCTGTGCCTCTATTGACATGTTTTTATGGATAACACCCACACCACCTTCACGTGCCATCGTAATAGCGGTGGCTGCCTCTGTCACGGTATCCATAGCTGCACTCAGAAGCGGTATGTTGAGTCTGATAGATTTTGTAAGAAAAGTTGATACATCTACATCTTTTGGCAATATTTCGGAATACCTTGGTAACAGTAAAACATCATCAAAAGTTAATGCTTCTTTAATAACCCTGTCTTTCATAAAATCTCCTAAAAATTTATCTGTACGAAGGAAAATTAAGCGTAAACTCTCTATAAAAACCGTTCTTCCTGACCACAAGTTTTGCCGATGTGTTTAAATCCAGACTTTGATATGGAAAATTTACAAGTATCTTCCAGAAATAGGCAGGCGACTTGGGCCAGAAACTGGTTCTTTCACCTTTCGAGGGCACTTTAAAGTTGTATGGTTCAATCCTTTTGCCGTTTTGCTCAATATATATTTCGGCTGATTCAAGCTCATCAGGCTCGTTACCTGTTAAGGCAACCAGAATAAGCAGATTGGGATCCTGAAGAATATTCTGAATCTCTGTCTGCACCAGACCTCTTTTTCCTCTGCCCTTATCCATACCATATAGAATCAATCTCAGCCTTTTCGTGTAAACTACAGAAGGAACATAGTCATAAAAAAATGTGTAGGCAGAAAGCACCTCATCAAATTTGTCCAGATTATTTTCACCGAAGTTTATAAGTGGTATCACCTCGTCTTCCGAAAAGTAAAGCTGCATTCCTCTTCTTTCATAAAGAAAAGTGGTCACAAAGTCATCTTTTTTTTGCTTTTCCTTTTCTTCCAGCTCTTTTCTTCGTCTCGCCTGCTTCTCTTCGGCAAGAACAAGTTCTTTATATCTGTTAAAAGATTCTTCCGTTTTGACAATATCCACATCATCCTTTGGGAATCCCACTTCATAACCCTGACGCATTTTAATGATAAAAAGCCCTCTTTCTTCCCTGTGTTCAAGCACATCAAAAGACTGACCGTTTTTCAGATAAATGAAATAGGCAGATGAGGATGTGACAAAAATAAGAACTGTAAAAACTGTTGCTATCAAAAAAAAAGAAATCATTACAGA
>FWPU01012224.1_pt1 | contig 11528 bp, 10 predicted proteins | sample 2228361 | NCBI WGS metagenome assembly FWPU01 (sample SAMEA103939777, study PRJEB20133) | metagenome | reverse complement strand
GTATAAATAGGGGTCATAGCTCAGCTGGCTAGAGCGCTACAATGGCATTGTAGAGGTCGTGGGTTCGACTCCCACTGGCTCCACCAACTCTACGCAAGGTGCTCTCAATAACCTGCCCGGAGTTCCTTTCCAGATACAGAAGTGGCATTCAAAACCGGGAAATTGCTTCTTTAATTTTTTTTAGTTTTTCTAGGTCTATTCCAAAGCGTCCGGCATCGGCGGGCAGGTTTTGGACAAATGATTGAATATTACCCTTCATATTATAGGGCTGCCACAACCGGGCCGAACAGTGAATTTCGCGCACCCCCGTTTGCGCTACAATGCCGGCTGCATTCAACGCATGAATTCCCGAGGCGGCCATGATGCTTATCCGTCCGGCGGCCTGGCGCACCAGCAGTGCCAGCTGCTCTATTCCTTCTTCGGCTAAGGGCCGGCCACCTGAAGTTAGTATCCTGTCGAAACCTGCCTGAACGGCATCTTCCAGAGCTTCACCTAAGTTGCGGGTTACATCAAAGGCGCGGTGCAGGGTAACCTGCATGGGTCTGGCCTGTTGTATCAAAGTCCGGCACCGGGTTACATCGAGCCTGCCGTTTTCTGTCAAAACTCCCAGCACTACACCACTGGCACCCAGTAACCGGCATTGTTCAATATCGCGGTGCATAGCCTGTATTTCTTCGGAGGTGTACACAAAGTCTCCGCCACGCGGTCTAATCATCACAAACACATCTATGAATTGTTTATTCACCACTTGCTCAATAGTTCCAAAAGAAGGAGTGGTACCGCCTTCGGCCGGGTTATCGCATAACTCTATCCGGTCGGCACCTGCCCGACACGCCTGCATGGCCGATTCAATGTTAAATACGGGAACTTCGAGTACAACAGCCATAACAGGTTATTAAAAATAACTGGCCGCCCGAAACACCTTATGTTCTGTTTCCGGCTGGGTGAGTGTGTACTCAAAATCGTTGGTGGTTGAGTAAGTCCCGGTTTCACCCTGTACATTCATGGCAATAAAAGCTACGCTCAGCAACCGGGCTTTTTCTTTACCGCGTTTGTGCACCAGGCGTTTCACGGCTTCTTCACAGGCCTGTTGTGGTGTGTAACCTTGTCGCATGAGTTCTACCGCCGTGTGGCTGCCGGCAATGCGGATCATCTCCTCGCCCACCCCGGTTGCCGTAGCAGCACCAACCTCGCCATCAACAAACAAACCGGCACCAATAATAGGCGAATCGCCCACTCGGCCATGCATTTTAAACGCCATACCACTGGTGGTACACGCACCGCAAATTCGTCCTTGTTTATCCAGTGCCAATATGCCTATGGTATCGTGCTGCCCGGGGTTGTGATAAGGTTTATGCTCAGCTTTTCTTAGCCATTCGCGCCAGGCCTTTTCCGACTGGGGGGTTAACAGTTTTTCTCGCCTAAACCCTTGTTGAGCAGCAAACCGCTCAGCCCCCCTACCCACCAGCATTACATGCGGGGTCTTTTCCATTACTTTTCTTGCAATGGAGGTAACATGGCGGAAGCCTTGCACAAATGCCACGGCACCGCAATTGCTTTTTTCATCCATGATACTGGCATCGAGCGTAACAAACCCATCGCGGTCAGGCAGCCCGCCATATCCAACCGAAGTATCGTTAGGATTGGATTCCGGAATTTGAGCACCCGCCTCAACGGCATCGAGGGCATAACCGCCGGCCATCAATATGGCCCATGCGGCCGCGTGAGCATCGGTATTTCGCCAGGTAGAAATAATTTTCGGATACGATTGCGGATTTGCCCGGGCGGGCAACACCGAACCGGCAACTAAAAGTGTACTCAGGCGCACAAATGAACGCCGCGAAAGAGGTGAAAGGGGAGTTAGCATAAGCGCTGATTTTAATTGATCAAACCCTATAAACATGAGCACATCTTATCGGTTAGCCACAAGAACTACAACCTGCAGAATGCCTCTACTCAATAATTCTTCTGCCAAAGCGAAATCGTTTTAAATAATAATCGGTAAAGACATTGGTTTCCACTACGCCCAATGTAGTTGAAGCGTGAATAAAGCGGATGTTACTGCTTGACCGCCTGTCGGTAACCAAACCCACGTGCGTAACCTTGCGCCGGCTTTTGCCGGTAGCAAAAAATACCAGGTCGCCGGGCTGCAATTCTTCCAGCTCTACGGCCCTGCCCAGTTTACTCTGTCCAGCCGATGTGCGTGGCAATTGAATATCTACGGCCCGAAAAGCGTTAATTAGCAAACCGGAGCAGTCCATACCCGCACGCGTGGTACCCCCGTATTGATAGGGTGTGCCGATGAACGAGCGCGCTGCAGCAATTACCTTCTCTACCTTGTCTTGCCGAACACGGGCCTTATGCGATGCACAGGACGAAAAAATGAGCACCAACCCAAGCAAAAGCATCTGAAAAGGTTGCTTACCTTTACGGCAAAAAATGAGCAACATTGGAACTGACTAAAAACGTGTCGTCAAAAATACAAAATCATGGGCAACCGGCCACGCTTTCGCAGGCGGTTATTGATGAATGGATACGCATAACCGGCCCTGAGTACGTGCTTTTGAAAGAAGAACAGCGTGCCGCCTATGCACACGACAAAACCGAAGATTACTTCTTTCTGCCGGCCGCAGTAATAAAACCAGGCACTGCCAGGGAAGTGAGCCACATCATGCAAGTGTGCAACACCTATCGCATACCGGTAACGGTGCGCGGGGCCGGCACCGGGCTGGCCGGCTCGGCTTTGGCTACGCATGGCGGACTGGTTATGTCCATGGAACGGTTTAACCGCATACTCAGCATTGACGAACTGAACCTGCAGGCTACCGTAGAACCCGGCGTAATTACCGAAGTATTTCAACAGGCTGTTAAGGAAAAAGGTCTTTTCTATCCGCCCGACCCCGCCAGCCGGGGCTCCTGTTTTCTGGGGGGTAACCTGGCGCAAAATTCCGGGGGGCCGAAAGCCGTTAAATATGGTGTTACCCGCGATTATGTGTTGAACCTGGAGGTAGTACTGCCAACAGGCGAAATAATATGGACAGGCGCCAACGTACTTAAAAATTCTACCGGCTACAATCTTACTCAGCTTATGGTGGGCAGCGAGGGTACGCTGGGTATCATTACCAAAATTGTTTTCAAATTACGAGCCTACCCGCAGAAAGATGTGCTCATGCTCATCCCCTTCAGCACCGGCGAAGAAGCCTGCCGCGCCATTGCCGCCATCTTCACGGCCGGCATACAACCATCGGGCATGGAGTTTTTTGAGCGGGCCGCTGCCACCTATACAATGGACTACTGCCGGCAAGTGCTGCAAAGCCCGGTAACCACCTCCTTCCCTGAAAACATGAACGCCTACCTGCTGTGCGAATTAGACGGCAACGATGAAGGAGTGCTTATGCGCGATGCCGAACGGGTAATGCAGGTAGTGGAAAACTTCCACGCCGGAGAGATTTTATTTGCCGATAGCGCAGCACAAAAAGAAGAATTGTGGAAAGTACGCAAAAACATTTCTCCGGCGGTTAACTGGTATACACTCACCAAAAGCGAAGACGTGGTAGTGCCGCGAGGCAACCTGCCCGTGCTGATTAAGGGTATTAAAGATATCGGAAAAGGCTTCGGCTTTAACACCGTGTGTTTCGGCCACCTGGGCGATGGAAACCTTCATGTTAACATTCTGAAAGAAAACATAAGCGACCACGACTGGAACACCCGTATACCCGAAGGCATAGGCGAAATTTTCAAACTGGTGGTGCGCCTGGGCGGAACGCTTTCGGGCGAACACGGTATTGGCATTGCCAAAAAACCCTACATGCCCCTGGCCGTTGCTGAAAAAAACCTGGAACTGATCCGCGGAATAAAAAGGGTATTCGACCCCAACAACATTCTTAACCCAGGAAAAATTTTTTAACACCCTGTGCGGCTCTATCGGCAGAAAAAAAATGCCCCGGCAAGCGGGGCATTTTCTTAATGCATATCCCCACACATTATTTGCCTTTAAACGAGCGCGTCGAGCCTAACATGTAATGCAAGCCCACCTGTACCCCAACCAGCATGTTAGCCCGTGCGCCCAACACATCCGATACGGTGCCGTTTCTTATGGCATCAATCACATCTCCGTTTCGCATATCGGTTAAACTGTAATTGGCCCGAACCTGTGTGGACAGATACAAATGCCTGGAAAGGTCAATATCTACACCAAAAGCCATGGCAATCTGGAACTCGGCATTTTTAAAGTTGTTGGCTTCTTTGCTGAATTCTTGCGTATAGGCTTCTTCAAGCGTGTAGGTGCCATTACCGTTATCGGTAGCGCCCGGCGGCAGTTCGAAGTTAGGATCATCGGGTATGGTATAAGTACCCGGCTCGAACTGCACAATTTCTTTTGCCTTGGTAAGCAAACCTAACTGCGGACCAAAATTAAAATTCGTGCGTGCCTTGCCGTTGCCTCCGCCCATAAACTGCAGCAACATGGGAATATTGATGTACTGAAGCGAGATGTCGCGCTTACCCGCCATTTCCTTAGCAGCATTCACCACTTCATACAACTGCCCCTGATTAGAGAGTATGGATTCCAGCTGCAGGCCCAGCCGCCTGCCCAGGTTAACGCCAAAACTCATTCCCACAGGCGACCACTGATAGGTGTACGTGGAATTGTAGCGCGGGTCTTCGCGGAGGCCCTTATCTAACACAAAGGTGGCATTTAAACCAGTTGTGGCACCAATGTGAATCTGACTCCACAACGGCACCGCTGCGGCAAAAGCCGAAATACATGTTAAAATTGCTTTCTTCATAATGGTAATCATTAAAATTTACCGCGTTTATACGGCTTTTTGGTTAAAATGTAAACCCCCGAAAAATTTTCAGCCGAATTTTAGAAATTCCAAACCCATGTTAAAACACCCGCTTTACCTTTTGGCCCTGCTGTGGGCCTGTGCAAATCCGCAATCATCAGGCCAGGTACAGACTCTTTTCAACGGAAATAACCTGAAAGGCTGGCGGTTTTACGGCAACCTGCCCAACAATTCCTGGGAAGTAAAGAACGGCATGCTGCATTGCAAACCTTTTTCCGATAAGGAAGAAAACCATCGCTCGCACCTGATGACGGCAAACACTTATGCCGATTTTGAGTTAACCTTCGAGTGGATGATATCGCACCAGGGCAATAGCGGCATTTTGTTTCGCGTAAGCGAATCGGAAACCGAACCCCACGCCACCGGACCGGAATACCAGTTGCTGGATGATGAAAATTACCCGGGCGATGTGCCCGACAACCGAAAAACAGCATCGTGCTTCGACCTGTATGCTCCGGCAAATAAACAGCTCCATCCACCCGGCAGCTGGAACCAGGGCAAAATCATTACACGCGGAAACGACATAAGCTACTGGCTAAACGGAACAGAGGTGTTGCGGTACCAGATAGGCTCGGCCGACTGGCAACAGCGAATTCGTGAAAGCAAATGGAAAGATTTTCCGCTATTCGCTACCTTTACCCGCGGCCATATTGTACTGCAGGACCACGGCAACGAAGTGTGGTTCCGCAACTTAAAACTTATTGAACTTGCAACAAACCAAACAAACCATAACCAAAACCAACAACCATGAAATACCCCGTTCTTCTTCTACTTGCCACAGCCTGGTGTGCAGGCTGCTCCACCAAAAAACAGGAAAACACACCACCCCAAAACCCCGAAGCCAATGGCTGGATAACCCTGTTTGATGGTACTTCGAAAGCCGGCTGGCATGTGTACAACAACACCTCCGATGGCTCGGCATGGATTATTGATAACGGCACCCTTCACTTCAATGCCTCAGAAAAAGAAGGTCGCGGTGACCTGGCTACCGATGAAGAATTTGAAAATTTTGAACTGGAACTGGAATGGAAAATCGACTCCTGCGGCAACAGCGGCATTATGTTTAACGTAGTGGAAAGCCCCGAGTACCAATACCCCTTCCTTACCGGACCGGAAATGCAGGTGCTGGACAACGCCTGCCACCCCGATTCGAAGATAACCAAACACCGTGCCGGCGACCTGTACGATTTGATTGCCTGCAACCGCGAAGCGGTTAAACCCGCCGGTGAGTGGAACCAGGTACGCATTATATCAAAGAATGGCCAGGTAGCCTTTTGGCTAAACGGAGAAAACGTAGTGAACTTTACCATCGGCTCGCCCGAATGGGACAGCCTGGTGGCCAATAGTAAGTTTAAGGAATGGCCCGCCTTTGGCAAAGCGCGCAAAGGACGGATTGTTTTACAAGACCATGGCGATAAGGTATGGTACCGCAACATCCGTATAAAAAAACTTTAACCTACAGCCTTTTTATCTTAACCATCCTGATTTTTTATTAGCGTAATGAAAACCATAAACCATTACCATTTCAAGGGTAAACGCGCCCTGATACGGGTAGATTTTAACGTTCCCCTCGACAAGCAGTTTAAGGTAACCGATGATAACCGCATACGCGCCACCATTCCCACTCTGAAAAAAATACTGACCGACGGCGGCAGTTGCGTACTCATGTCGCACCTGGGCCGCCCGAAGGGCGCGCCCGAAGATAAATATTCGCTCAGGCACACGCTGCCCGTGGTAGAAAAACTGCTCGGCATGCCGGTAAAGTTTGCAGCCGATTGCATAGGTGAGGAAGCCTTCAGCCTGTCTGAGGCCCTGCAGCCCGGCGAGGTGCTGCTGCTGGAAAACCTGCGCTTTCATGCCGGCGAAGAAAAAGGCGATGAAACCTTTGCCCGTCAGCTGGCCCGCCATGGCCACATTTATGTAAACGATGCTTTCGGAACCGCACACCGTGCCCACGCTTCCACTACCATTGCAGCCCGCTTTTTTAAAGATAAATGCGCAGGTTATGTAATGGCTGCCGAACTGGAAAACGCCCGAAAGGTAATGGAGTTTGCCGAACGACCCTTTACCGCCATTATGGGAGGGGCCAAGATATCGGACAAAATTCTCATTATCGAACAACTGCTGGAACGCGTTAACCACATCATCATCGGTGGCGGCATGGCCTATACCTTCTTCAAGGCCCTGGGCGGAAAAGTGGGCAACTCGCTGGTGGAAGAAGACCGGCTGGAACTGGCCCGTGCTCTTATTCAGCGGGCCAAAGCAAAAGGCGTGGAACTGCACCTGCCTATGGATTCGATTATTGCCGATAAGTTCGATGCCGATGCCAACACCGACATCGCCAACAACAATGCCATACCCGACGGATGGATGGGCCTGGACATCGGCCCCCAGGCCGCCCATGTGTTTGGGCAAATTATCGGGCAATCCAGAACCATTTTGTGGAACGGTCCGATGGGTGTTTTCGAAATAGAAAAATTTGCCGGCGGAACACGCGCCATTGCCGAGGCCGTAGTGCGAGCCACCCGGTCCGGAGCCTTTTCGCTTATTGGCGGTGGCGACTCGGCTGCAGCCGTAAACCAGTTCGGGTTAGCCCCTGAGGTAAGCTATGTTTCAACCGGTGGCGGAGCGTTGCTGGAATACTTCGAAGGAAAAATTCTGCCGGGTGTGCAAGCCCTTGAAGAATAAACCTTATACCTTGTTGTACCCGTTAATTAACCACTAATCACACAACCATGAGTCGCGTGGCCGCAAGAGGCCTTTGGGCCGGCCCTGCCACCTTTCTGCTGCTGTGGTGGCTTGAGCCGGTAAGCCACATCTCGCCCACTGCCTCGTCCGTGTTGGCCCTGGGCACCTGGATGATTGTGTGGTGGATAACCGAAGCAGTGCCCATACCGATTACGGCCTTTCTTCCGCTGGTGGCTTTTCCCATGTTAGGGGTAATGAAAATGAGTCAGGCGGCCGCTCCCTATGCCAATCCCGTCATCTTTTTGTTTATGGGGGGATTTATTATTGCCCTGGCATTAGAAAAACATCGCCTCCATGAACGCATTGCATTGAACCTGATTAGGCTTACCGGCACTTCGGGTAACGGTATTATTATGGGCTTTGCCCTGGCCACTGCTTTTCTAAGCATGTGGATAAGCAACACCGCCACCGCCATGATGATGCTGCCCATTGCTACGTCGGTTACCCGGCTTATCATAAACAACAATTCAGCAGGCACGGCCATAGCACCGGCCGAAAAAAACTTTGCCACAGGGCTGATGCTCACAGTTGGTTACACTGCCTCACTCGGAGGCATGGCCACTCTTATCGGCACACCCCCGAACGTGGTATTTGCCGGTATACTGGTCGAAACATTTCAGATTAAAATCTCATTTGCCGAATGGTTTATTATGGGCTTGCCGGTTGCTGCCTTGTTGGTGCTGGTTAACTACTACCTGGTAACACGCCTGTTGTTCCCGAACCGGCTGCCTAAAATAGAAGGCTCGGCACAGCTCATTGCTTCACGTTTAGCCGAGTTGGGGCCTATGCGCAAAGCCGAAAAAATGGTACTCGTTATTTTTGGCATTACCGCCATGTTGTGGATGACCCAGCAACTGCTTAACCAATTACTGTCGGTTGATTTACTGAACGACACCACCATTGCCATGCTGGGAGGTATGCTCATGTTTGCCGTTCCGGTAAATTACAATAAAAACGAGTTTATTTTAACCTGGAAGGATACCGAAAAGATGTCCTGGGGTATTTTGTTTCTTTTTGGCGGTGGTTTGTGCCTTGCCGATGCCTTAAGCGCTGCGGGTATCATTCAGGCTATTGGTAACTGGGTGGGCAGCCAGAGCCATTATTCAATATGGCTGGTGTTAACCCTTATTGTTATTTCGGTGTCGCTGTCGGAAGTCATGAGCAACGTAGCCCTGGTTAATGTGTTTGTTCCGGTGGTTTTTGGCATAGCACAAGTTATGCAGGTCAATCCCATTTTATTGGGTTTGCCGGTAACGTTAGGTGCCAGCGTAGCGTTGATGTCGCCCATTGCCACTCCGCCCAACGCCATCGTTTTTGCGAGCGGCCACATCCGCATACAGGATATGGTCAAGGCCGGGTTGTTGCTTAACGTTGTATCAGTGGTTATTATCTGGATCATTTCCATTACCGTAATGGAATGGTACTGGTAGTTGCCTTTAACAGCGTGAATAGCGTTTGAAATAACCTCCTTTCTCCGTACAGGAAAGCCGCCTCCATCAGTTACCTTGTCAGTTTAATCAGGTAAACAGAAAGTTACCTAAGTTTTTCGCTGCGCCGCAAGCGCAACATTTGTGCTTTAACCGGGTACATTTTAATTTTATACTACAATTCCTAACCGGTGCCCCAAGCTAATCGTTTTCTTTATACAAGGGCATGGATATTCCCAATTCATGCGCTGCTGCTTTATGCAGCATCCGTTTGCGGCCAGGATCTTACCAACCGGTTGGACACCCTGCACCTTAAAAGCGTTGCCTTTGCCGATAGCCTTAACCGCCTGGCTAGCTTGCAATGGCTTAACGACTCGCTTACCATCGATGCCTGGGCCAGTAAAATGCACCGTAAACTAAATGAAACTTTTTCAGCCGATTCCCTGAGCCTTCAACACAAAATCGACAGCCTTACTTCACTAAACCTGCCGGCCGAACCTTATACCGCGCAACTGGATAGCCTGTTGCGGCACAAACAAAAACTTACGGAAGAAGTAAACGCCACCCGGCAAAAGTTGACAGACCAAACCCGGGCCAGGCTGATGAAATGGCGACAGGGTATCCAGGCACGGCTGGATTCGTTCAACATAAGCACTTCGCTGCCCGATGTTAACCTTCCGGCCGTGAACGATCTTTCCGTGCCCGACCTAAATCTAACGGACCTTGGAGCAGCATGGCGGGAGCAACAAGCTATAGGCTGGACGTATCTACCTCAGGCACCTTTTCTACTTACGTAGGAGCTTACAACAATTTTAGTGTAGCAGGCACCAATCAGGTGGTTTCGGGGCTTTCACCAGGAACTACGTATTACTTTCGGGTGCGTACAGTGAACAGTTCAGGAAGTGTTTCAGATAATTCCAATACCATAGCTGCTTTAACACTTCCTGCCGATCCGGTTGTTAGTGCCGCGTCCAACGTTACAAGCAGAACCTTCGATGTTACGTGGAGCAGCGTAATGAGTGCCACCTCTTACCAATTTGATGTTTCCAGAAATGCTAATTTCGATACCTTTGAAGGCCCTTACAATAACTTTTCGGTTGACGACACCTCGCTTCACGTTGTTAATTTGACACCAAATACTACCTACTATTTCCGGGTAAGGGCTATAAATGCTTCTGGTGCGTCTGCCTATTCAAATACGGAATCACAACTTACAGCAACTGCTCCCCCTACAGCTATTTCACCAACCTCTCTCACTTCCAATGCATTCACTGCTAACTGGGTTGCTGTTCCAGGGGCCACTTCTTATCGACTTGATGTATCAACAAGCAGCACATTTAGTACAATGTTACCGGGCTTTGATAATCTTTCAGTTACTGGAACATCTAAAGTCGTAACCCCATTAACAATTAAAGAGGCCATTTATTACTATCGAGTTAGCGCCGTAAATGCCAGCAGCTACCCTTCGCCCTACTCTAACATTGTGGGTGTTCAACTGGATCAAAATTATATAAAGACAACAACAGCTAACAGTTCTGGTATGCTCACAAAACTTCAGTTGGAAAGCGCTTCTCTAGCCCATAAATCGGTGACTTACACATTTTACGACGGCCTGGGCAGGCCCAATCAAACTGTTTCCATGCAAGCCTCACCTAGTCAGAAGGATATTATTCAACCGTTTGTTTATAATGAATATGGGCTTGAGGCAGTGAAATACCTTCCTTATACAGGGGGAAATGATGGATGGTATAAGCCAGACTTTTTAACACGAGAGAACAGTGGGTACAATACTGCAGCAAGTCCTCAATATCAGTTCTATCAGCTAACCCCTAAAGTAGCAACCGATACCAGGCCCTATGCCGAAACCTTCTTCGAACACAGCCCACTTCACCGACCCGAAAAAGATTTCGGGCCTGGCGCGGATTGGTTTATTAATAGTAAGCACATTACGCACAATTATCTTATTAATCAGCATGGCACAGCCAGCAGCTCAACGCATGAAAAGATCATCGCATGGATTATTAATGAAAGCGGTATGCCTGTGCGTGCCGTACCACTTTCCGGATACATCGTTCCGGGAGGTTACTACGCCACGGGCCAGCTTCAGATTAGAAGCACCAAGGACGAGCACTGCAATGAGGTGAGGGAGTACACAAATAAATTAGGTCAAGTGATTTTAAAAAAGGTTCAGGCAACAACTGCAGGAGCGAATAATCTTAATGACCTTACAGGTACCTCGCCTGGATGGGCGCTGACTTATTACATTTATGACAACCTGGGAAACCTGAGATACGTTTTTCCACCTGAATTGAGTAAACATATTCATGCCCAGACCGATGAGTACGTTGTAACAACAGGTGATTTGGATACCTGGGCCTTTCAGTATAAATTCGACAGCCGCAGGCGCATGATAATGAATGAAATAGCTACGATAAAATCTGACAGTTAGGGATTAACTTTAAGAAAATGAAATCAAACGTTAACCCCTAAAACTGTCAGACATGAA
>FWPU01012222.1_pt1 | contig 11529 bp, 13 predicted proteins | sample 2228361 | NCBI WGS metagenome assembly FWPU01 (sample SAMEA103939777, study PRJEB20133) | metagenome | reverse complement strand
AGCGTCCAGCGCGTCAAACAAGGCGTCGCGCCGACGGACAAATACCTGCGCATACACCGCTTGACGAAATTCGATAAGTCTGTTAATGTTCTTTTTGGTAGAAGTTTGTTTGTTCACAACTCCAAGTTTCTACCAAAAGGCGGTTTTGCTCAAGGGCAGAACCGCCCCAAATTTTGTCTAAACTCGAGTTGGAATAGATGGTCACTAAAATGATCCGTTCTTCAGTGGCCAAATAGATGACTCGGTATCCCCCACTTTTGCCTCGTTCCAGATCGCTGTTCTTGACTCGCACCTTGAAAATGAGGAAACCCGTCCCTCGTACTTGGTCGCCTGGCGTTTCGCCGGTCTGCAACCTTGCCAACAACGGCTCTACGTCCGAGCGAATGCGCCGGTATTTGCGGGCCAGTAGCCGCAAATTGCGTTTGAACTCTGGTGTAAATTCAATCGCACGAGATTTACCCGGCATCCAGCCCATCCCAAAGCATAGACACATCCTGGGTCTGGCCACTCAAGGCTTCCTGCCATCCCTGGCGGAAAGTTTGCTCGGCAGGTTGGAGCATGACTGTCTCACGGAACAGTCGCACCAATTGTATTAAATTGGGCAAATACTCCGCCGGTAAGGCGCGGGCTTCCCTCAGTAAAAGTTCTTCGAAAGTTAGCGTATGCTCTGTCATACAACCTCCGCAATCGAATTATAGCATAGCCTAAATGACCCAACCCTTCAATTCCCGTTTCCTTGCCGCCTGCCATTGCCTCCCCACCGATGCCACCCCGGTGTGGTTCATGCGCCAGGCGGGGCGCTACATGGCCGCCTACCGCGCCATCCGCAAGAAATACAGCCTGCTGGAAATCGTCCAGCAGCCCGAACTGGCCGCTGAGGTCACCATCCAGCCGGTGCGCGCCTTTGGCGTGGACGCCGCCATCTTGTTTGCCGACATCTTGCTACCACTTCAACCTATGGGGGTAGATTTCGAATTCACCCAGGGCGAGGGTCCCCGCATCCATCGCCCAGTGCGGACTCAATCTGCCGTAGACGCGCTGCGCCCGCTTCGCCCTCACGAGACGCTTGCTCACGTTATGGAGACCATCCGCCTGCTGCGAGTCGAACTTGGCGGCATCCCCCTCATCGGCTTTGCCGGCGCGCCTTTTACCGTGGCCTCTTACATGATCGAGGGCGGGGCATCGCGCGATTTCAAAACCACCAAACTGATGATGTATGCCGCTCCCCAAACCTGGCACGCCCTGATGGATAAGTTATCTACCGCCCTGGCCGAATATGTGACCGCCCAAATCCAGGCCGGGGCGCAGGCCATTCAACTGTTCGACTCATGGGTGGGTGCGCTCAACCCAATGGACTACGAAACCTTCGTACTGCCCTATTCCAGGCGCGTGCTGCAAGCAGCGCAAGCGACCGGCGTACCGGTCATCCACTTCGGCACCACAACCGCCACGCTCCTGCCGCTCATGCGCCAGGCCGGGGGAAACGTGATCGGCCTGGACTGGCGCATCCCGCTCGATAACGGTTGGCAGGTCATCGGTCAGGATCGAGCCGTGCAGGGCAACCTCGACCCGGTAGCGTTGTTCGCTCCCCTTCCTGAACTGAAAAAACGCATCCACGATGTCCTGCGCCGCGCTGGCGGCCGCCCTGGTCACATCTTCAACCTTGGTCATGGCATCTTACAGCACACGCCAGAGGAGAATGTAAAAGCGGCAGTAGAGATGGTGCATGAGTGGAGAGCAGAGAATAGAGAGTGAAAAAATGGAACTCAACTTGACTGGCGCAATTGCAGCGTTGAGCATCTTTCTCGGCATCTGGCTTGGTCACGTTTCCGTGCGGACTATCGAGCGTCAGGCCCGGACTCTCTGGCCGCCCATTCTCATCGCTCTTCTGCTTGGTCTTTGCCTCGAACTCTGGTCACTGATGACACCTTTCGGGTTGCTGAACACGGCGCTTGGCATCCTCGGCGTCACCGTCTTATGGGACGCACTCGAGTTCGTCCGTCAAGAGAGACGGGTCAAACAAGGACATGCTCCTGCCGACCCCGCCAACCCGCGTCATGCACGGATTCTTGCCCAACCTGGTTCCCGGGCCACCACACTCGACCTGACGAAACGCGAACCTCGCAGAACAATAGATAAATAAACAACCGCGCCACATCCAATATTCACTAACCACTGACCACTGATAACTGATCACTGACCACTCATCCTACACTATGAACCCCTCCGGCTTCCTGCTTGGTCTCCTTGCCCTCCTGCTTATCGGTCTGGGATTTCCCCTCGTCATCCATGTCGAAAGACATTTTGGCTACCTGTGGTGGCCCTACATGATGGGACTTGGCCTGGCGGCAATTTGCACCTCCCTCTTCTTGCCTGCCAACTGGTTATCGGCTCTGGCCGGCATAGTGGGCGCCACCTTTGTGTGGGGCAGCATCGAACTCAAACAACAAGCCGTGCGCGCCGAACTGGGCTGGTTCCCCTTCAAGGCTAAGAAAATCCAGCCGCCTTTTGCCAAAACAATCCAGAAATGGAAAGCGCCTCATCTTTAGTCAAATCGTCGGATAGGCCAATAGCACTATGAGACTCACCATTCTCGGCGGCGGCATTGCCGGTCTCTCCGCCGCATATTACGCCCTGAACACGGCGCGATACCAAACAATCACCGTATTCGAGGCCTCCCATCGCTGGGGTGGGAAAATTCTCACCGAACGCATCCCCCACAACAACGGACAATTCGTCATCGAAGGCGGCCCCGACACCTTCCTGGCAACCAAGCCCTGGGGGGTGGCGCTTTGCCAGGAACTCGGCCTCTCTAGCCGCCTGCATGGCACCCATCCACACTACAAGAACACTTATGTCCTGCACAAAGGCCACCTCCAACCGCTGCCCGACGGTTTGGCGCTGATGATTCCCACCAGCCTCGTCTCTATCTTGAAGTCGCCGCTTATCTCCTGGCCTGGCAAACTCCGCATGGGACAGGACCTCCTATTGCCCGCCCACAACGGCCAGCACGACGAAAGTTTGGGCGGTTTTATCTCCCGCCGCCTGGGGCGCGAAGCCTACGACGCCTTCATCGAACCGCTCCTATCCGGCATTTACGCCGGCGACGGCGACCTGCTCTCGCTCCAATCCACCTTTCCTTACTTGCGCGACCTTGAAGTCAAATACGGTTCCCTGACTCGCGGCGCGCTCGAAATGCACAAAAAGATGCCCGCCTCGCCTGGCTCTCGATCGGCCTTCCTTACCCCCACCACCGGCCTGGCAGAAATTGTGGAAAAACTGGTCGAACATCTTCGAGCAAACGGGGTCAACCTGCATCTGAACACCCTTGTTTTACGCATTGGGCAACATGCCGCACGGTATGAAGTGGAACTGGACTCCGGCGATGCCCTCGAAACCGACGCCCTCATCCTGGCCACGCCCGCAGCGGTAAGCGCCTCGCTGCTCGCCTCATTCGACCCTGAACTGGCCTCCGTGTTAGGAAGTATTCCTTACGCCTCGACCGCCACCGTTTCTCTTGCCTACCATCGAAGCGACCTGCCCCGTCCGTTAGATGGTTATGGCTACGTCATTCCGCGCCGTGAAGGACGCCGCGCCCTGGCCTGCACCTGGACCTCGACCAAATTCCCACACCGCGCCCCCCAAGATTATGCCTTGCTAAGAGTCTTCGTGGGCCGCGCCGGACAAACGCTTACCCCTCCCTTTACTACCTCAGAGGGAGCCAGAGAAACATCTCATCCTTCCAGAATGGAAGGGCTGCTCAGGCCAATCCAGAAATATCAGCCGCAAGTTTCCCTTCCACCTGGGGAGGAGGCCAAAGAACACCTGCTCTCCCTGGCACGCGAAGAACTTGCCCTAACGCTCGGAATCACCGCCGAACCGCTACTTAGCCGTGTTTTTATATGGGAAAACGCCATGCCACAATACAACCTGGGCCACCCAGAAAAACTGGCGCAGATCGAGGCCGCCCTGACAAGATACCCCGGTCTGGCGTTGACCGGGAACGGCTATCGAGGCATCGGCATCCCCGACTGCATCCATTCCGGCAAACTGGCTGTCCAAAGCGCTACAGCAGGGATCGAGAGAACAGTGTTATAATGCCCCCTGCACGAAAGGAGCGACGTATGACTGAAAATCAGCCGCGAAAAGAAATGTGAGAGTCGCATCCCGGAAGAAGCGCGCCAGCACTTCCGCGCCGCACGTCAGGAGATGCGCAAGAGCATCGAGGCATTGTTGCCTGAAGGTTTCCTCGAACACCGCAAGAGTGCCCGGCGCGAAGCCTTGCTGGCCTGGCGCAGCCTTTTGGACACCGCTATCCAACGTATGGACGAAAAGGCCTAAGAACGACCTCAGACGCGCCCATTCTCCTATCCATCTTCCCTTCTTCCCCCCAGCAACATCCACAACAACGCTGCGCCGGCTGCTACCAGTAGGGCGCTTCCCATTTGCTTGTCGCCCGCGCCCCATAATAGCGAACCGCTGATCGTCAACGCGGCAAGCACCACGCCGCCCGTCAAACGGTCTACGGCGCGAGTCAACCTGCGCACCTCACGACTCACCTGCGGCATCTGCACTGCCAGCCCGCCGCTTTCGGCCAGCGCCAGCGTCCGCCCTACCTGTCCAGGCAATGCCAGCAGCGCCTTGAACATCTCTCCCAACTCATCCAGCCAGGCATCCAGGCCCAAAGATGCCTCCTGCTCCACCAACTTGCGCGCATAAGGCGCCAACGTGGTCCACACGTTGAAATCCGCATCCAGCCCGGTACACATGCCCGACAGGATGGCTACCGTGCGCGCCAGAAAAATCAAATTCTGAGGCACCTGGAATGGCATGTTCAACATCAAGTCGCGATATTGATGGGCAAACTTGCGCAACTCGTCTGGACCGATGCTGCGAATCTCTTTCATAGACATACCCCAGAAGCGATCGAAGACCTGCGCCTCGGCCTGCTCGATGGCCTTCAAATCGGCGCCAGGCAGCAGCATATTCAGCCTCTGATAAGCCTGTACGACTCGGGCCGCATCGCGTGTACCGACTGCAATCAACAGTTCCCGCAGACCACTGCGCAACCCTTCCGGCACCCGCACCGTCATCCCGAAATCCACAAAGGTCAACTGCCAGCGCCTTTCCATCCCCTCCTGGCCGGGCAGCGGCCGCACGAACAAATTGCCAGGGTGCGGGTCGGCATGAACGAAACCATCCTCGAAAATCTGTTTCAGGTAGGTGTCCAGCAACTTATGGGCCACCTGCCCAGGGGCGATGCCGGCGGCGCGGATGGCAGCATAATCCGTAATCTTGATGGCATATACATCCTCCAACGTTAGCACGCGGCGGGTTGTCCAGCGATGCACTACGCGCGGCACGCACACTTGAGGGTCATTTTGGAAGTTGGCATAGAAGGTCTTGGCGTTGTCTGCCTCTTGAAGATAGTTTATCTCCTCGTATAGCGTGGTTGCAAACTCCTCTAACAGGGCTGGCACGTCGGCATGGGCGCGGATAGGACGATAACGCATCAGCCACATCCCCACCCGTCGCAGCGCAGACAAGTCCACTTCCACGATGGATGCGATATTCGGACGCTGCACCTTGACGACCACCTCGCGAAAGTCTGCTTCCTCTTCTTCCCTCAGGCGAGCGCGATGTACCTGGCCCAACGAGGCGGCCGCCAGCGGTTCCATCTCGAAGACCTCGAAAGCCTCCGTCAAGGGGACGCCTAATTCCGCCTCGGCCAACTCGCGGATGTCCTCGAAGGCTTCGGGCGGCACCTCGTCCTGCAAGTTTGCCAATTCATCGGTCACCTCAGGCGGCAGGATGTCGAGCCGTGAAGACAAAAACTGTCCGACTTTGATCAAAACACCGCCCATGCGGATGGCCAGGGCGCGGAAACGCACCGCTTCGCGACGGAAACGCTCGGCGCGCGTGCGACAGACAAGAGCGCGCAACCCCAACGGTCGCAGGATAAGTTCCCACAGCACAAAACGCAGGATGACGCCGGCAAAGAAGGCCAGGATGCGAAGGTAGCGGCTGCGCAAGGGTGAAGAGATCATCATATCTCCATAAAATTCCTGATGTGTTAGAACGCCATATACTGCCAACCTGCCAGCGGCTTTTTCCAAGCAGGCGTATCGAGACCAGCAGATTGTATCACCCAAGCCTTGATTTGCTCGCAGACGCAAAAGCCATTAAAATCACAGCCATCTTGTGAAGCGACAAGGAGACCACACAATGCCCAAGAAGAAGAAAAAAGCCCAAACAGTCAAACAACAAGCGACCTTGCAGGCCTCTAACACGCAAATCATCGCCGGCCTCGTTCTGCTAGCGGCGCTGGCAGCCATTGTATGGATTGTCTGGCCAAAACCCTCCAAAATCAAACGATATGATGCGCCGCCGCCCATGACGATCGATACGAACAAAGAGTATTATGCCACCGTCAAGATGAAAAAAGGTGGGGAATTCATCATCCAACTCTACCCCGATAAGGCCCCCATCACAGTCAACAATTTCGTCTTTCTAGCGCGAGAGGGGTATTTCGACGGCACGACTTTTCACCGCGTGCTAGAGGACTTCGTGGCCCAGGGCGGCGACCCAACCGGCACCGGCAGCGGCGGCCCTGGCTACCAGTTCCCCAATGAAGATAGCGACCTGACTTTCGACAAAGCCGGCGTGGTAGCGATGGCCAATGCTGGACGCGATACAAATGGCAGTCAATTCTTCATCACCTTTGGCCCTGCGCCGCAATTGAATGGCGGCTATACCATCTTTGGGCAGGTAATCGAAGGCATGGAAGTGGTCAACGGCCTCACCCGCCGCGATCCCCAGCAGAACCCCAATTACCCGGGCGACGCCATCCAAAGCATCACCATCACCGAAAAATAGATCGAAGGCTCATACTGGAGAAGTGACGCAAGCCTGAGACATGCGCTACCTGCGCAAAAATTTATTCAATTCTTTCAACAGCGGGCGCAGGTCATCTGGCATAGAAGTATCGCTGACATGTACAGTATGCTGCCGTTTTTCGCTCTCCACCGTAATGGAATAGGAAAACTCGTCAGGCGCAGGTTGACGACGCAATTCGCCTGGCAGGTCGAAAAAATCAGCCTCATCCAATAATTCGCGCAAGGCATCAGCCTGCTCCTTGGGCAGGTCATCCATGTCTATGTTCAGGCTGACCTTGCGCCCCATGAAGCCGCCGCTGCGCTCGAACAAGATGCGTCTCATTTTCTCATCCTTGCGAAAGGAACCCAACCCGGCGCAGCAGGGTCATCAAACAACCATCTCCCCCTGGACTACCTCCAATAGGAATACCCACCTCTGCCCAGCCAGTCCTGACAGCCTTCTGCTCCAAACTGCCTGTGCCAAATAACTCGCCAGCCGCCTCGAATGTCAAATCTGCGGCCTGCTGAAAGGCAGCGCGCGCGCCCAGTTTGTCGGTCAATGCTTGGTACCATATCCGCCCGCCCTTCTCCCAGGCAAAACCACCCAATTCCATCGCTGTCACATAGAAAGCGTGATTGGGTATGCCAGAATTGATATGCACACCGCCATTGTCGTCAGCCGTGGTGACGTAATCCCGCATGTGAGCCGGCTGCGGGCCCTTGCCCAGGATAGCATCGTCATAGGCCGTGCCGGGCGCTTTCATCGAGCGAATGCCTACCCCCTTGACATTTCGAGTGAACAACCCTTCACCAATAATCCAGTCGGCCTCCGAGGCGGATTGGCGACGCTGGAATTGCTTGACCAGCGAGCCGAATACATCCAACATGGATTCGTTCAACGCGCCAGACTGATCCCAATAGGCTAAATTGGCTTCGAATTGAGTCACGCCGTGCGTCAGTTCGTGGCCAATTACGTCCAGCGCGGAGGTAAAGCGATTGAATAGGCGTTCTTCCTCCAGCAGGTCTTCGTCTCCATCGCCATAGACCATCTGCGCGCCATTCCAAAAAGCGTTGTCATAACCTTGCTGGTAATGAACAGTCGAATCGAGCCGCATCCCGCGATTGTCAATCGAATTGCGCCCAAAGGCCTGGGCATACAGGTCATAGGTGGCGCCTGCGCCGTCATAGGCTTCGTTCACCGTCGGGTCGTCTAGCGGCGGCTGTCCCTCCTGCCGCACCAGATCGCCAGGCAATTGCGCACCATAACGAGCATCGTATACGAACCGCTGCTTGCCTTCGGCGCTGAACATCGCCAGGAAGGAAAGCACCTCGCGCATGATCTTGCGTTGACCGCGAAACCGCTCCGAGGCAGTCAACGTCTGCAAGGCCACCTTGCGCTGGGCCGGCGAGCCGTTAGCGGCAATGGCGCGCAGGATGTGAGGCGGGGTGATGCAAAGGGAATGAACATGTACGGGCATAGGCTCTCCTCGACGAGCGATATTGGTAATTTGAGTATTTTGACAATGTCACATTAAACATTGACTTTACTGCAAAAATCCAGTAACTACTCAGGTCAAGACCCTAAAGGTCTCCTTTGCAATCGAAAATATGTTTCAAGCCTGACCTGCCTGCAAATTCAGCCTTTCGATTTGCGGGAAAGACCTTTAGGGTCTGTATTTGCGGTATTTGCGAAAGTGGCTGAGTAGTACAAAATCCGTAACTGCCTACCCTCACCCTGGCCCACTACCAGTTTGTACCCATTCTGGGCATAATGGCACACGTCCCAAGCTGACAACCTTTTCGTGCACACTCGTCAGCCGTACAACTTGCGATGGACGATGCTCAGCGCCCGCACTTGCTCGGCGGCATGATAGGAAGAACGCACCAGCGGCCCCGACTCGACCCATTGAAAGCCGATCTCCAAGCCATAGGTCTTCAGTTCTTCGAATTCTTCCATCGTGTAATAGCGCGAAATGGGATAATGCTTTTTGCTCGGTTGCAAATACTGGCCGACCGTCAGAATGTCCACACCCCAAGAACGCTGATCGCGCATCACCGCCTTGACCTCCTCCAGCGTCTCGCCCAAGCCAACCATGATGCCGCTCTTGGTCAGCACTTCGGGGTCTAGTTTCTTGGCATTCGAGAGCGTGGCCGCCGCCCATTCATACCTGTCCTGCGGCTGAATGGTCTTGAACAGGCGCGGCACCGTCTCTACGTTGTGATTGAGAATCTCCGGGCGCGCCTCCATCACAACCTTGAGCGCCTCCAGCGAACCCTTGAAATCAGGGATAAGCACCTCCACCGAACAACCGGGCAGCAATTCACGGATACGGCGAATGACCATAGCAAAGATCGGCGCGCCGCCGTCACGCCGCTCGTCGCGGTTGACCGAAGTGACGACAGCGTGCTTCAAGTTCATCGCTTTCACCGCCTGCGCCACACGCTCGGCTTCGCCCCAATCTAGCAAGGCCGGCTGGCCATGCTTGATGTCACAAAACACACAACTGCGCGTGCACACATTCCCCAGCATCAAGAAGGTGGCCGTGCCAGAGCCCCAGCACTCGCCCAGATTAGGACACATAGCCTCCTCGCACACAGTATGCAATTCCTTCTTGCGCATCAAGCCGTGCAGCCATTCGTAAGTCTCGCCAGAAGGCGCGCGCACTTTGATCCACTCTGGACGGCGCAGGGGGCGGGTATCTATCTTATCGGGTTGGACGCGGTCGCGGGTAGGGGTAGCAGGCATGAGGTCCTTTCAGAGGCGTTTGGTCGTCGTATGCCTCGTATTCCGATTTTACTGTATCTTGCGGACTCGCAGACGGAGTCCGCGTACTTCGACGACTTCGACTTTGTCCCCCTTACGAATCGCTCCGGACCCTTCGGCTGCTTCCGCTGTCCAAAGTTCGGCCTCCACCTGAACCTGTCCCGTCAAACCGATGTCGCTGCGAGCAAAGCCGGTCTTGCCCACCAGAGTCTCTCGTCCGGCGCGAATGGGTGCCTGCAAGGCGCGGATGCCAAAGCCGACAATGACGCCAAAACCCACGCCGGTAAGCAGGCCCACGATGATGACCAGCGGCAGCGAAACGCGCTGGAATTGTGGCGTGCCAGGCGAGTTGAACAACACCAACGCCCCAACGATGAACGTGGTAATGCCGGCAGCGGTCAGCGCGCCATGCGTGGGCGCTTTGACATCCAGGATGAACAGCACGAACGAAATGACCAGGAAGAGAATGCCAAACCAGTTGACCGACAACACCCCCAACCCATAAGCCGCTAACGCCAGACATACCACACCGATAAAGCCCGCCACCCAACCGCCGGGGCTGCTGAGTTCGATGAAAATAGCCTGCACACCAATGGTCAGCAGCAAGAAGACGATATTGGGGTTGACGAGCATGGCCAGCAATTGCTCAATGAAAGTGGCCTGGACCGTTTCGGTAAAAGCGCCGCTCGTCTCCAGAATAAGCGGCCCCTCGGCCATCTGCACTTCGAAGCCGTCCAGTTGGTCGAGCAGGTCGGTCAAATCAGCGGCCACAAAGTCAATCAGGCCAACTTCCAGCGCTTCGTTCGCCGAGGCGGCCTTAGCAGACTCGATGGTCGCCTCGGCCAGTTCCACTGCCCTGGTCCCACGTCGTTCGGCCAAAGCGCGCACGGCGGCCTTGGTGATCTCTTTGGCTTTGGTCTCCAGGGTCTCGTTCAGATCCTCCCCTTGCGCGCCCACCGGACTGGCGGCACCGATGGCCGTTTCGGGCGCCATGGCTGCAACATGACCGGCCAGCGTGATGATGGTGCCAGCCGAGCCGGCCCACGCCCCACGCGGGGCCACATAGACCACCACCGGCACTGTGCTGGCGCGGATAGCAGTCACAATTTCTTGGGTGGTGCCGATGTCGCCGCCAGGCGTGTTCAACTGCAAGACGACCAAATCGGCGTCGCGCTGATTCGCCAGTTTCAGGCCACGCGCGATATACTCGCGCATCGCAGGCGTGACGGCCCCCTGGGCATCCAACACCAGCACAAGTGGGGCATCCCCCTGCGCCCTGGCAGGGCGAAAGGTAACACACAACAAACCAACCAGGAACAACAACAAAAAACGAAACCGTTTCATCGAAACATCAACTCCGATTGGTCCTGGAAAGCGGCTCGAACTCACCGTCCAAGTGCAGGTAATACGTCTCGACATCCAGGTGCGGGAACAGGGCCTCGATCTTGCGTTCGGCTTCTTCCAGGTCGGCCTTGTGGCGAGCATAATTTCCCGCCTGCCCGTAAGCCCCGCAGTCCTCGTGATTGATGAGCACTACCTTCTTGATGCGATGCAAGCGTTCCGAAATCTCCACCTGCCGCAAAACGGCATAGAAGTCGAACACGCCGCCCGCCAACGAGACGCGATCGAAATGATCATGCCCAAAACGCTTCGACAACCAGGGATCGAGATATTTCTGGAAGCGAAAATCAATACAATGTACCACAATCGCGTCGGTGACATGTCCTGACATAGTCATCTGTTCCTTTGGGCCACCAGGCCCAGACCATCACGATACACAATCAACTGCCCACATATGAGCAAGGCAATCCCTAGTACAATTGGGCATAAATAACTATGGTGTTACATAGAGAGAGGCCTTCCCTGGTAAGTCCACTTGAAGGGTTTGGC
>FWPU01009150.1_pt1 | contig 11530 bp, 3 predicted proteins | sample 2228361 | NCBI WGS metagenome assembly FWPU01 (sample SAMEA103939777, study PRJEB20133) | metagenome | reverse complement strand
TTAGTCATAGCATCTCTTTTAACATAAGAACCTGGGCAGTAAAGAGGCGGAGATGAAGAACAACCTGTTATTACTCCCGCATCGTAAAGAGCTTCAATATCAGAACAAAAAATATTAGATGCCGGTACATCCTGAAAATAATTATTGCATGCTTCATTAACACAGGATGATGGATTAACACTTTGCATAGCTTTGCAAATAAATTTAGCAATTTGTTCCCTTTTAACATTTGCAGAAGGACAATAAGCGCTAGATGTGCATCCTCCTGTGATATTTGAATGGAGTAAGGATTCAATCATAGAATAGAATATATGAGAAGATGGAACATCAGTAAAACTATTTCCGATATGGTAAATAAAGTCGTGAGTAGCAGGGGTGCATTCTGTACATTCTGAAGTTTCTGAAATAGTAAAGTCCCAATGTGTTTGGGGTCTATTAGCTAAAGGAGCAACTATGTTATAGCAGGTAGTACAAATTTGATAATCATCAGGTTCAATGTCAGGATAAGATGCATTTGGATTAATTATAGTTATAGGATCGGTAGAAGAGATTGTACTGGATACATTAGTTGCTGGAACAATACCATAATTATGTTGAACACCAATTAAAGTTATATTTTCATCCGGTTCAATTATTTTATTAAAATTACCTAATGAATCATCTATCCATGGTTTTTCTGCAAATAATAAAGCTGCCATACATTGTGTATTAATTTCAGCTGAAGTATTTGAAATAATAATAGATGGTGAATTAACTATAGCGGAACTTGATTGAACAGTTGCAGAAGAATATTGAGGCGTTATATTTGTATCAAATACAATTACTTCGCCATTATTTATTATATTGCAGCTTTGACCTATATTTCCAAATGGATCTACTTTAATTACCCACGCATCATGGCCACCTTGACTAAAAGAACTCGTATATCCTACTACAATATATCCCCCATCTGATGTCTGCTGAATTGAATAAGCATAATCCCAATCGCTTCCAACATACATTTTTTCCCATTCAATATTTCCAAATGAATCTAATTTTATTACGCATACATCTTGATAGCTTGCACCAAATGAATATGTTTCCCCCGCAACAATATATCCTCCATCTGATGTCTGCTGAATTGAATAAGCGAAATAATTATAGTCTCTACTATATATTTTTTGCCATTCAATATTTCCGAATGGATCTAATTTTATTACCCATACATCATAATTATAATCTTGATCAAAAGAATTCGTATATCCTACTACAATATATCCCCAATCTGATGTCTGCTGAATTGAATAAGCATATTCATTATTTTTTCCATCATATGTTTTTTCCCATTCAATATCTCCAAACGAATCTAACTTTATTATCCAAATAGGTGCAGACTTACCAAAAGATGCTGTAGAACATGCTACAATATATCCTCCATCTGATGTCTGCTGAATTGAATAAGCATGGTCCCAATCGCTTCCACCATATGTTTTCTCCCATTCAATATTTCCAAATGAATCTAATTTTATTACCCATGCGTCATAATAGCCTGCACCAAAAGACGCTGTAGAACCTGCTACAATATATCCCCCATCTGATGTCTGCTGAATTGAATTAGCATAATCCCAATCGTCTACACCACCATATGTTTTTCCCCATTCAATATTTCCCGATGAATCTAATTTTATTACTAATACATCAAAGTATCTATCACCAAAATAATAATATTTTTTCCCTGCTACAATATATCCTCCATCTGATGTTTGCTGAATTGAATAAGCTATGTCTTGATCGTCTCCACCATATGTTTTCTCCCATTCAATATTTCCGAATGAATCTAATTTTATTACCCATAAATCAAAACTGTTTGCATCAAAAGACGTTGTAGATCCTGCTACAATATATCCTCCATCTGATGTTTGCTGAATTGAATAAGCTGTGTCTTCATCGTCTCCGCCATATGCTTTTGCAAAATTGGAATAACTTTCTTTAGATAGTGAAAATATAATGATAATTAAGCAAATCAATATGATGTATTTAAATTTCATATCATTCGCCTCCTAATATTATTTCTAATGGTTGATCCCTTATTCATTGCAATTGCTTATTAATTGAGGTAAGCATGGATTTAAACCTATTGGTCTTTGTTGATTATTAGAATCAACACCATATGAGCCTTCATATCCTTGGTGCTGTGCTACTACTAAATAATAATAATTACCTATGTCGGAATCTATTGTTGCATAATTTTGTCCTGAAGTAGTACATAAAATAGCTTCATGGTCATAATTTAGTATAGGTAAGTTACCTTTATATATAGAATAATCTTCTGTTAGGCAAGTTCCTTCTGGCTGTCCCCATGTTAATTTTAATAATGAAGATGTTTTTTCTATTTTAAGTGGAGTACCAATATAATTATCATTATCAGGTACTGCTCCTGGTCCTTCAGGATTAGTGCATACATAATAACTTGCATTGGTTGAGATAGGAGATAAATTAGTAAATTTAGCATCAAATAGTGGATTAATCATTTCAGCAGGACCCTGTAAAGAATTTATATTAGCACTTTGAAAAGTTAAATTAGTGTTTAGACTTTGATTACAATTTTCTCCTATTTCTCCATTTTCATTTAATTTCATCGCCAAAATATCAAAACCTCCAAAGGTAAAATTTTCTGTAAAACCAATAATTACATAATAATTTTTTTGATTTTCTTCTATCTCTATTCCTGATAGAGCTCTATCGTAACCATTACCACCATACATTTTTTGCCATTGTATTTCCCCTGATTCATTTATACTTAGCAATAGTATATTATCTGCTGAATCATTTGTCTCAATATATCCTATTATTAAATATTCGTTATTAGATTTTCTAATTATTTTATATGCAACTTCATCTAAATATGTTGAATAATTATATGACCAATCAATTTGTCCTTCGTTATTTATTTTCATTATTAAGATATCTTTTTGGCTTAAGCTATCATTTGAGTTATATCCTGCTATAATATATCCATGATTATGAGCTTTTATTAAAGAATAAGCCCATTCTTGTTTAGGACTTACATATAATCTTTGCCATTCTATTTCACAGTTTGAGTTGAGTTTTAGAAGCAAAATATCATAATTACCAACGCTAAAACTATTAGTATTAGCAGCTACTAAGTAACCTCCATCATCAGTTGGTACTATTGATTGTCCCACATCAATAGCATTACCTCCATATGTTTTATAAGATAAAAATTGTCCAATATTATTAAATTTAGTTACCCAAATATCTTCTAAACCATTACCATATGTATTAGTATAACCTACTGCTATAAAATTTCCTTCATTGTCTAAAACAACTTCATTAGCTCTTTCTTCTCCATCTTTTCCCATGTATTTTTGCCATTGAATTTGTAAATTATTGTTGAATTTTATAATCCAATAATTTTCTATTTGAGTTAATACATCAATTGCCCCTACCGCAGCATATCCTCCATCTGATGTTTTTATGATTGAATAAAGATTCTCATTATAGAGTAAATTATATCTATTTTGAGTTATTGTATTACCATAATCATCTATTTTGATTATCCATAGATCATAGTATAGATCTCCGAAGCTATTGCTAGCACCTACTATAATATATCCTTCATCCCAGGCTTTTATTATATCATATCCTATGTCATTATGAATTCCACCGTATATAGCTTCCCATGTTGTTGCATACATTAAAAAAGCAGAAAAAATTTGTAATAATAAAATAATAATGATTTTTTTATTCATATAATCATATTTTTTTTATCTTACTTTATAGTAATAAGATTTATCATCATTTAAAGTATTCTCATGTTTATGATTAAAAGGAGTATAAGCTCTAAGTTTAGGCGGATGATTAACGAAATCTGGACTTGTATTTCTGTATACAAAATACTTCGGTAATCCACCTGTCCAATTTAATATAACTTCACCTGAGGTTTCATCCCATGGAGTCCAATGAGCTCCTATTAGTTCTACATCATCTATTGCTATTCCTGCATGATCATTATCTATACCATCTTTTGAATCAAATATAAAAATTATTCGAACTTCATCTTCACCTACCCATTTTCCTATGTCTAATTCAGGAGATTGAACCCATGCTTTTTCTGATGGTTCTGTAGAATCTTTTAGCCATATTGTTTCCCAAGAATTCTTGCAATGCATTATTACTGTAAATTCATCAGCATTTCTAAGAGGATTATGTTCTACATCTCTATAATATTTGAATCTTATTTTAGCATTGGGGGAATCTACTGTAATATAAGGTGCTCTTAATTCACCATAGGTTCTTTCGCCTGTATTGTAGTTACATTTGCTTTTGTCTCCGTAATATAATGCTTTATGTCCTGAAGGATAAGGTCTTTTTATACAATTAGATTGATCGTCTATGGGATTCCATAAGCCACCTCTTTCATGATACATAGCCCAATTAGCTCCATTATTTTCGAATTTACCGTTAGTGGCGTACTTGCTTACATATAATGTTATGTTATCTTCTATAACATCGTAGCCCGTATAAGTAAAACCTGCTCTTAGAATTCCTTCTCTTTGATCAGGATTTGGATGAACTACTACTACATTTACTATGCAGGCATTTAGATTTTCAATATCATAATCTGAAGTTTGACTTTTATGAAGAAAATTTTGTAAATTAGATTTTGAATTATTTGCAGTCGGTTGATTAATTAATTTTTCTGAAATCTCATAGGGTGATATACTAAGATCATTTATATACATACGGCAAGGTCTATGAGGCGGTACTTTAGCAAATATTGTTTCTGAATCAACAACTTGGACATAATCAGACGGTATACCATCAAAGAAAACTTTAGCACCTGGAAGGAAATTTTTTCCTTTAATTTCAACTAATCTACCTCCTCTATATGCGCTTGAATTTGGATTAACTGAATAGACTACGGGAGGCTTTATTTCAGGATTAACATATCTACTTGTATGTTGATTATCTCGAGCATAGTTATTCCACGCTATTTTTTCTTCATTGTATGGGTAAGGTAAATCATAGCAAAAAATATAAGCATAATGCTCTGATTTAAAACAATATTCAGAACCGGTGCATATTTCTATATCTCCATCATTATCCAGATCTGCTACTGTAGGACCAACATCTATGAATCCATAATAATTTTCAATAATAGGAAATCCTTCAACTAAACTTCCATCGTAGTTATAAGCAACAAGAACACCATCTGGACACCATTCGCATGTCCCTCCTGCTGCTATTATTTCCATTTCACCATCTCCATCTATATCAGCTATAGTAGCAGAATGATTAAAACTTACTGAATAACCATCTACTCTTAATTCAATAGGCCAACCTGGTAATATATTACCTTCATTATCAAATGCTGTTAAACTACTGCATAATAATAATAAATACATTTCTAATTTGCCATCTTTATTTATATCTGCTAAAGAAATACCATCTTGACATACATCACTAATACCATAAGGGACGGGGAATCCTTTTGCAAAAGTAGCATCAGAGTTAAAAACATATAATATTGGTGTATTAGCTCCTGGCATGACTAATTCAAGTTCATTATCATTGTCTATATCTCCTAAACTAACCGCACTGGTATGGCTGCTGTCTATCCAAATAGGCCAATTTCTTAAAAAACTTCCATCTGATTTTACTATATAAAACCTTCCTTCTCCTTTAAACACTGATAATTCCATTATCCCATCATTATCAAAATCTCCAACCGATGGGGAAGCATAGCAATTACCCGTTGCTGGCATATCATACGAAAAAGGAGGGAAAAAGACTGGAAAACCTGGCAAGAATCCTCCCCATGAACCTAATACATTCATACCTAAATTATAGTTATCAAAACCGGAAGGTCCAGATGCTGCAAAAGCTATTTCATAATTACCATCTCTATCTATATCTTCAACTGTAGCAGCAACAAATCCGGTATTAGGCGGATTAGGAAATCCATTTAGCTCTATCCCATTCCATTTCAATACCGTTGCTCCACAAAAAGCATTGCAGGTAGGCGTTCCCCCACTTCCTCCTATTATTTCATTTATTCCATCAAAGTCAAAATCTTTAAATGCAGGAATCGCTCTTGCATTTGGTTGGCATATTATATTTCCTAAATAGTCATAAATGTAACGACCATGCCAATAGGTGAGAGCAAAAATTTCTTTAAATTCGTCCCCTGTTAAATCCCCAATTGTTAAAGGTCTATAAATGCTACTGGGTGTTTTAACAGGCCATCCTTCCTGATATGGATAATAATTAAACCGTTTATTCTTATTTATATTATAATAACATCCATCATCCTTTATAATTTTTGTTATCAACTCTCCTTTTTCATCTTTTACTTCATAATGCCCATCTTCTGAATTATAAAAAATTCTTCTTTCTGATTCCTCAGATAGACTGACTTCTATAACCATAAAAATTATGATAATAAAAATTGCTATTTTTCCCTTCATTTTGATATTTAGCTAAACCTGCTACCTCCCTTTTAATTAAAAGGAAGGCAGCAGGTTTGTTAAATTTTTAATTAAATCATTGAATCAATTAAAGCATCAGCATATGATGTTAATTCATCTTTTTTATCCGGATTTATAACGAAGTTATCTATTTGATTTTTAAAGACTTCTATATTTGATATAACTGCCTGTTCATTAGCTGGTAAATTAATTAGCTGTTCTATTACTTCTAATTTATTTATCAATATTTTTCTTTTATTAGGATTTGTGAAATCTTCTTCAGGCATAACTTCAATAGTTTCTTTAGCAGCATCAATAAAATCTTTTATTTCTATTACTTTTTGTATTGCCATCGATGATGGTTCATATCCTACTGCTATACCTTTTATTTCAGCTCCTACTCGATTATTTAAAGGTTTTATAACTGAAATATCAGATTCTTCTGCGGGAGAATCAGATGAAAACATATTAACAAAATATACTTTATCATAGTTTGATCTTATTTCACAAGCAACAGGAGTTGTTCCATTTGTATCATAAATGGGAAAAGATGGAGATGGAGTATCTGAAAGTAAGCCATCTATTCTTGTCCAATTATTAGTTTTTGAATCTGCTACAAATGCTTTCCAATCAGTTTCTCCTGTTTCAGGATCAGTTATTTTACCTATTGTTACATCCTGTGGAAATGTTTCTATATTATATGCATCAAGTTTTATTATTTGATCAAATTCTTCACATGGATTTGAACAAAGTAAAGCTCCTTGTTTATAACCTGGGGCTTCAATAAAACTATACTCTGGCGCTACTATACATACTCTTTCTTTACCCGATTCTTCATCATAAAAACTATCTATTCCTATATTAACAACTGATTGTGAAGTTATATTAGGTAATTGATTACCATCCTGCTCACACCATATCACCCATTGACTGCTATCTTTATTGTATTTTAAAGTAACAAGATATTGTATTTCTCCTTCTCCATAACCTTTTATACTACTTAAAAATACTTTATCATTTACTGCTGATACATTTAGAACTTGTCCCAATGATAATGAAGGTATTGGAATAGTTTGAACCTCATCCATTGTATCTGCATCTAATACCACTACTCCCCCTTTGTAACCATGAAATAACCATCCATTTGCTCCTACTATTATATGATTAATTGCTGTCCCTGCATTTGTTGTACTATTAAATTCCGCTACTTTTACATCTGAAGGTTGTATTATTTCATATGGTGAGGCATACCAATCTACTATTTCAAATGTTCCACTATGAATTTTTAAAACTTCTAATCCTAATTCCCTTATCACAGGTACATAAATGTACCTGCCTGGTATTCTTTTATTTTTACTAAAATCTGCTGATGAAGGTACATTATTTAATTTTACCTCAGATTGTATTCCAGGATTATAATATTCAAGATCAACTAATTTATCTCTTGTTGTATCTATTATTTTTATATCTTTTTTTGCTCCTGTTACAACACCTAATGTTGCATATTCATATATGTTAGGCAAAGCTATGCAAGGATATGGGAAGAAAATTCCACACACTGTTATAGTAACATCTTCTTCATTATGAGTCGGAGATATTACTTTTATCCTATTATTTTCTATTTCCTTTATTCTTGCATTTACTCCATTAAATAATACTTTTTGCACTCCATCCATTATATATTTGCTTCCATATATATTAACAATAGTTCCTCCCGATGTTGTTCCTATATGAGGTACAAATGGCATATTTGTATGACTATTATAAAAACCTAATCCCTGATAATTGCATACTTCTGCACAATCTTCATTTTCTATGCATACATTAGCTACACTTACAGGAAAATCTTTTGGCGTCTTTGCTATTATCTCATTTGAAGATATAAATGAAAGTTGCGAGCTATATTCTTTATAAATTATTCCTTCTACTTCTGCATGAAAATATACCTTAGAACGAGATGAGAAATTGTAACCTTTTATCGTTATTTCATTTTCGATTCTATTATCTACTCCATTTGGTGTTATATCAGTAATTATTGGTTTTAATAAAAATTCAAATGAAGACTCTAATGTAGCTGTAATTTTTATATCTTTTGTGCAACTCCTTCTAACTGATACATCTACTATTCCTGGGCTATGCATCGGCGTTATTGCAGTTATCATATTCTCACTATTAATTTTTATTTGTGGACTTTTATAATAATTAAATAAAACTTCCATCGGTTCAAGAAAATACTTTCCGTAAATATTTACTTCTTTTCCTCCAGTAATACATCCATATGAAGGTTCTATAGCTTCTATTGCTAATTGACAACTACATTGTTGATGGACTACAGCACCCGCTGATATTTTTTCTATACCAATATTAACCCCCTCTACATAAACTGTATCCATAATTAATATTGAACTATTTATATATGCGTTCGTAACTTGATCTTCCAAATTAACATCAAATATAAAATTACATGCTTTATCTATATTTCCATTCTCGTTAGTTTTCATTATCCAAATATTAGAACTACCTGCTACGCTCCCTAAATAACCCCCTATGACATAAGAACCATCTTCTAATTGAATAATGTCTCTTCCAAAAGAATTACCTGTATAACTATAGTATGATTTTTCCCATTGTACTTCACCATATGAATTTATTTTTACTAAATAAATGGAATTAAATGTTGAGAAAACTCCAGTAAAACCTATAACCGCATATCCCGCATCTATAGTTTTTATTATAGAGTATGCTTTTTCATCTGAATATGGTTGCCCATATCTTCTTTGCCACTGTATATTACCACCATTATCTGTTTTTATTATCCACATATCACTTCCAGACATAGTAGCATTGGTTGAACCAGCTAATATAAAACCTCCATCTTCTGTTTTTATTATCCGGTTAATTTCATTATTATAACCATTTATATAATATTTATCTGTTAACATATTTCCTTCTTTGTCCAACTTCAATATCCAACTACTCCATGTTAATCCAGGAAATTCACTACTCCCTACTATAACATATTCTTCAGAATCTCCTTCATTTATTACTTCTATATCATATGCTATATCGCTATATTGCCCTCCATAAATTTTTCTCCATTCAGTTACCCCATCAACACTGATCTTCACAATTAATGCATCAATACTACCAGAATCATTCATCATTTGACCTACAAAGATATAACCATCAGAGGTTTCTTTTATTGAGTTAGCCCAATCATTACCACTTTTTCCATAAATTTTAGCCCATTCTAATTCTCCCAAAGAATCTAATTTAATTACAATAGCATCTGTATTTTGGTATGACCCTGTTGTGTAACCCGCTACTATATAATATCCATCTTTCGTTTGTTGGATTGAATTAGCATACTCATTACCACTATAGCTGTAAACATTTTGCCATTCTATTTCACCATCAGAATTTAGTTTTATTATACAAATATCTTTTGCACCTGATACATTTCTCTCCCCTGCTAATACAAAACCACCATCATTTGTTCTTTCTATCTTATGTAAAAAATATGATGCATCTAATCCTATAAGCTCTGCCCAATATGGTTTTACTTCAACTTGTGAATATAACATTACTGTTCCCATAAACAATACCAATAGAATAGAATAGAATAGAATAGAAACATACTCTTTACTAACATATAAACCTCCTATTTTTATTTTTTTTATATGTCAACGCCCTTTTCCATTACTATCCTTTTAGCATTTTTATTTTATTAATTATAATATGAAAAGTCAATACCATTGGGGTCACGTCTTGAATTTTTAATTTAGATTATGTAAACCAAATTAAGAATCAAAAAGTTAGACTACAAGCATATTTCACAGATCCAATTTTTTGGAAATTAAAAACCTGGCTCCTTCCTATTATTGTTAAACAATTATTAACCTTAATTCCTCTATACTGTTATAAATATATTTCAGCGATAAATTTATAACTTGCTTAACTATTATTGTATCCACGCTCTCAAAACTCTCTCTTTACTGAACTTCTCTTAATTTATTAAAATACTTAAACAACTGCGCTTCAATACTATTATTTAACTACTTAAATTATCAACTGATTGTTTTGCCTTTCTAACCTCCTTCCATATTTTTCATAAATAAGCACTTCTTTCTATTGATTATTTTTAACTGCTAAAATTTCAATATGTAAAAGGAATTGTAAAATTTATATAGAGCCCAAAACCGCATTCTTGCGCCTTTAAAGAAGTGCATATAAACTACATTTGCATAAAAGGTGCCAGGGTTTGAATATCCAATAATTTGGATCGCTGAAATTAGCTTGTAGCAATGATTTTATGATGCTAACCTGGTTTACATAATCTAAATTAAAAATTAAAGACCTGACCCCTTACAAGGTTAAGCCAAATGCATTGACTATGAATTTAGCCATCTGACCTCTGTTAACATTATTAGCAGGACAATAAGCATTTGGAGAGCAACCGCTTACTATGCCAGCATTGCTTAAAAATTCTATATATGGACAAAAGACATTGTTAGAATCAACATCAGTAAAAATACCCTGACATATAGAAGAAGGCACACAGGAACCGGGATTAGAAATATTCATACTATCGCAAATAATCTTAGTCAGAACATCTCTTTTAACATAAGAACCTGGGCAGTAAAGAGGCGGAGATGAAGAACAACCTGTTATTACTCCCGCATCATAAAGAGCTTCAATATCAGAGCAGAAAATATTAGATACCGGTACATCCTGAAAATAATTATTGCATGCTTCATTAACACAAGATGATGGGTTAACACTTTGCATAGCTTTGCAGATAAATTTAGCAATTTGTTCTCTTTTAACATTAGCAGAAGGACAATAAGCGTTAGATGTGCATCCTCCTGTGATATTTGAATGGAGTAAGGATTCAATCATAGAATAGAATATATGAGAAGGTGGAACATCAGTAAAACTATTTCCGATATGATAAATAAAGTCGTGAGTAGCAGGGGTGCATTCTGTACATTCTGAAGTTTCTGAGATAGTAAAGTCCCAATGTGTTTGAGGTCTATTAGCTAAAGGAGCAACTATGTTAT
>FWPU01012218.1_pt1 | contig 11533 bp, 12 predicted proteins | sample 2228361 | NCBI WGS metagenome assembly FWPU01 (sample SAMEA103939777, study PRJEB20133) | metagenome | reverse complement strand
CAATAATAATTCCTACAAAAAAAGAGATTAAAGAAACTAACGGCAAGCTATCTATGCCGATAAAAACGATCTCCCGCAGCAAAGACTTTAGATTTCTTCTTTTTACAAACAACCATAAAAACGTAGCTTTAGCAGTATCACGGATAAACAGACCAAACTCTCCAAAATAACGGACTAAACCTATTATTCCTTTTAAAAAAAACATTAGAATTCCTTTCGACGCTCAAAACCTACGATATCTTTATTCCCCTGCAGGCGAAACTTTAAAAAGTTATCCCCCTCCATTTTATAACGCAATTCCGCGCCGGAGTCCGAAGGGCTAACCTCGTGACTATCTGCTGCAAAGACAACCCCAAACCTATCATCTATTTCTTTTTTAAAGGCTACGCTGTTCTTTTCTTCTATCAATTTCCAATCCCCGAGCGCTAATTTCTGTAAGGTAAAATCTACCAAATTAAAAAAATTGGCAAGGTCTTTTATGTTTACTGAACCTTCTATTTTAAAGGTAGTCCCATCCTTCAAAACGAGACTTGCATCCGTAATATTAAAAAATGGTGGGTGGCCCAAAAGATTAAACAAAAGGCTCTCAAACTCTTTGTCTTTGTATCTACCCTTACTGATATTTATAAAACCACTCATTAAATTATTAAAAAACCCTCCCCACACCTTTAGCTTTGCTTCTAATTTACCCTCCAGGTACTGTTCTTTTAAGGAAGAATTTATTCCTATCTCTAAAAAAAGCTCATCCTTATTATAATTCCATTTACCTTTTACGATAAAATCGGGGGAAGAAAAATTATTTATAAAAATTACCTCACCTTTTTTTATCAATTTAAGCCTTACCCACCTCAATATTTTATTATCTACAGCTATATCCTTACCATCTAAGGTAAGTAATAAAAAATCTTCTCCTTTCTTTAGATTAAAACCAAAGCTCCCATTAATTACTATATTTTCTAAAATAAAATCCCTTAGCTCAATTTTTTTCTCTACGGTATCAATAAATACACAATTTCGGGAAAAGCCGAAGGCTAAAGGGTTAGTCAGGACTATTACCCCTAAGAGAAAGAAGAATCTCATATAAATTTTAATTCCTCGCCCTTGCGTTCCACGGTAATAATGGCAGGTTTAGTGGCTTTGATTTTTTCCGTAAAGGTTCCTTTGATAATATCTTCGGCTAAGGGGTCTTCTAAAAAGCGCTGGATTATGCGCTTTAGAGGTCGAGCGCCAAAGACAGGGTCAAAACCTTTTTCAATAAAAAACTCCTTAGCTGCCGGGACAAGCTCAATCTGAAAACCCTGCTCCAAGAGTCGAGCATTTACATATCCAATCTCTATATCTATAATCTTATAGAGATCCTCTCTGGTGAGTGGTTTAAAAACTATGATTTCATCTAAACGGTTGATAAACTCGGGTTTAAAGGTCTTTTTTACCTCTTCCATAAGTAGGGTCTTCATCTCCTCATAACTAACCTCTTCGGTGATTGTTTTAAAACCTAAAGAACCACGTTTACGGATAATCTCTGCACCTACGTTGGAGGTCATAATTAAAATGGCGTTACGAAAATCCACCCGCCTGCCAAAACTATCCGTAAGTCGCCCCTCTTCTAAAATCGCCAACAGAAGATTAAAAACATCAGGATGCGCCTTTTCTATCTCATCTAAAAGAACTACCGCATATGGCCGACGCCTTACCTTTTCCGTAAGTTGACCCCCCTCTTCATAACCTACATAACCAGGGGGTGCACCGATAAGACGGGAAACATTAAACTTTTCCATATACTCGCTCATATCCAGCTGAAACAAAGCCTCCTCATCGCCAAACATAAACTCCGCCAAGGCTCTTGCCAGAAGGGTCTTTCCCACCCCCGTAGGCCCTAAAAACATAAAAGAACCGATCGGTCTACGCGGAGCCTTAATCCCTGCCCGTGCCCGCCGAATAGCGCGGGCGATTGCCTTGATTGCCTCTTCCTGGCCCACTACTTTCTTACTTAACTCCTCCTCCGCATGTAAAAGCTTCTCTGACTCCTTTTGCTCTAAGCGATAGATGGGGATCCCGGTAATTTGAGCCACCAGGCGGGCAATATCCTCTTCGCCTACCGTAGGAACTATCTGGTCTCTTTTTTTATTCCAATCCCTTCTTAAGTTTTCTAAATCTAAACGCAACCTTTTTTCCTCATCGCGCAATCTGGCCGCACTTTCAAAATCCTGCTGTTTAATCAGAGCTTCTTTCTCTTTAACTACTTCTTCTAACTCTTTTTCTAATTTCTTTATCTCCTCAGGAGCGGTTAAAACCACCAGGCGCGCTCGCGCACCCGCCTCATCGATCAAATCAATAGCCTTGTCAGGTAAAAACCTTCCCGAGATATAACGGTCAGAAAGTTTTGCTGCTGCCTCTAAAGCACTATCGGTAAATTTTACGCGGTGGTGCGCCTCATATTTGTCCCGCAGACCATTAAGAATTTCAATGGTCTCCTCGACGGTATTAGGTTCAACAAAAATAGGCTGAAACCTTCTCTCTAAAGCCGCATCTTTTTCGATATACTTACGGTACTCATCTAAGGTAGTAGCCCCGATACACTGAATCTCTCCCCGGGAAAGGGCGGGCTTTAAAATGTTAGAGGCGTCAATGGCTCCTTCGGCTGCCCCTGCACCAACTAAGGTATGTAACTCATCAACAAAAATAATTACATCTTTAGAGCGCTTAATCTCTTCCATTACCGCTTTAATCCTTTCCTCAAATTGACCACGGTATTTTGTGCCGGCAATCATTAAGGCTAAATCTAAAACTACAATCCTACGGTTCCTTAAAATTTCCGGGACATCACCCTTGGTGATACTCTGCGCCAGACCCTCTACGATAGCGGTCTTTCCTACCCCAGCCTCTCCTAAAAGCACCGGATTATTTTTGGTACGACGCGAAAGTACCTGAACCACCCTTTCTATCTCTACCTTCCTTCCAATAACCGGGTCTAACTTTCCTTCCTTGGCTAATTTAGTTAAATCTCTACCAAAAGAGTCTAAGGCGGGGGTTTTGGAAGAAATAGCTTGAGAAGCAGTTCCTGTCTGAGGCTGTATACCTCCTAAGAGGCTGGAGATTTCTTCTTTCACCCGCATCATATCTATACCAAAAGAAAAGAGCACCTGGGCGGCTAAACCCTCTCCCTCCCTGATTAAACCTAAAAGGATATGTTCTGTGCCAATATAATTATGGCCTAAATTTCGCGCCTCTTCTGTAGAGAGCTCTAAAGCCTTTTTTGCCCGCGGCGTAAAGGGGATATCCCCCAAAACCGAGGAGGAAACCCCCGGAGAGATTAACTTTTCTATCTCTATCCTTAATCGCTCTAAATCTATACCTAGGTTCTGTAAAACTGCACAGGCAACGCCTTCACCTTCTCTGATCAAACCCAAAAGGATATGTTCTGTGCCAATATAATCATGATTAAAACGTCTTGCCTCTTCTTTGGCTAAAACCAAGACCTTGCGCGCCCTTTCGGTAAAACGATTGAACATTATTCTACCTCCTCAATATTTAGAACAGGTTATCTAGTCTTCTTTCTCTTTAATATTAAGCCTCCGGCGTAAAACTTCTGCACGGATATAGTCGCGCTCTCCCTCTTTTAAAGCTTTGTTTTCTATCTTTTGTAAATGTGCTGGTTGAATAATAATAAATAAGCTATGCAAAAGTTCCCTTTTTATCCCTTTTATTATACCTAAATCTAAACCTAAAGACAACATAGAAAGATGCGCAAATGCCTCTTTACTGCTCATCAGGCGGGCATAACTTAAATTAGCGTATGCACGCCAGATATTATCCTCTATACTCAATCTATATTTTTTTAAAAGATTATTGCGCGCATCTAATTCCTGATGCTTTATCTGACTAACCACACCGGTTAAATTATCAATGAGCTCTTCTTCTGAATGCCCTAAGGTGCTTTGATTAGAGATTTGAAAGAAATTCCCCAAGGCCTGAGTCCCTTCTCCAAAAAGCCCACGGGCAGTAAAAGAAATCTTCGCTAAAAGCTCTAATATTTTATTAATCCTTTTAGTTAACACCAAGGCGGGTAAATGTAACATACAGGAGGCCCTTAAACCTGTACCTACATTGGTAGGACAACTCGTAAGATAACCGAGAGTCGGACTAAAAGCGAAGGGAAAAACTTTACTTAATTCTGTATCCAATTCATTTAAAATGCGCCAGGAATTTTTTAAATCAAAGCCAGAGGTTAGTACCTGTATCCGTAAATGGTCCTCCTCGTTAATCATAATGGCTATTCTTTCGTTAGAACTAATGATTAAGCCCTTCCCTTTTATAGAGCCGAGATGCTCCTGGCTAATAAGATGGCGCTCCAACAAAAACTCTTTATCTAAATCCGAAAGTTCTTCCATTCTTACACACAAAGCCTTTTTTAGAAGTCTTACCTGGGTATAACTAGCCTCTATCTTTTGGAGGATAGCTTCTTTCTGGTTAAGGCTGGCTTTGGAAGGAAAAACAAAATTCATTAAATTTCTGGCTAACCTCAAGCGAGAAGAAAAAACAATCTCTGAGGATGGCCCTTTACCGTTAAGCCAGCTTTCCTGATTACTTAAAAATTCCTCAAACATAAAACTAGGAATCTCCTCGGCGCTCCCTCTCTAACCTCTTTATCTCATCGCGCAGGCGAGCTGCCTCTTCGTATTCCTCCAAGTTAATTGCCCTCTCTAAACGCTGGTGTAAATCCTTTATCCTTGCCTCGTAGGAACTCTTCTCTTGAGGAAAAATAGATTTTCCCATATGCCGTACTGAACCGTGTATTTTTTTTAATAAGGGTAAAATGACGTTTCTAAAGGTATCATAACAGTTTGCGCAACCTAACCTACCCCTCTTCCTAAATTCCTCATAGGTTAAACCGCAGAGGGGACACCTTAAAGAAACCCCCTCCTTTTGTGTCTCTACCGAATCCGTTAAGCCTCCTAAAAAATTAGAAAGATTCAATTGGTCCTTTATCTCTTGACCCTTAACCTCAGCGCAGGCCTGACAGATATGCATCTCTAAAATCTTATCATTAACAATCTCAGTAAGGTGCACCGTGGCAATGTTTTTATGGCATAAATCGCAGAGCATAAGAATACCCCTTATTATAAATAACTATTGGCGTTTAGTTATCCACTCATGATTTTCTTTTGGATTTAATCTCCCTGAGCTATAAGCGAGCAGGTTTTTTTAAGTTTTTTAGCTTAAACTATACCTTATCCCTTCCTTTTTAGTAGCTTCATGAAATTTTTGCATTAAAAGCTTGGTAATCCTTCCCGGCTTACCGCTACCAATTATCCTTCCATCCACCTTAACCACAGGGATAATCTCTGCGGCAGTGCCAGTTAAGAAACATTCCTGGCTGATATAAACCTCGTGCCGGGTCAAAACATGTTCATGGGTAGGGATTTTTAAACGCCGGGCTATTTCTAAAACCGTATCCCGGGTAATTCCCCTTAAAGTCCCCATGCATTGTGGAGGTGTATAGAGCTGGTTATTCTTTACCACAAAGATATTATCCCCGGTGCATTCTGCTACATAACCTAAATGGTCAAGCATCAGAGCCTCCTCGCATCCAGCGTTTATCGCTTCTATCTTGGCTAAAATATTATTAAGATAATTCAAAGACTTAATCTGGGGGTTCAATGCCTCCGGCAAATTTCTTAAGGTAGGCACAGTAATAATAGACATACCCTCTTTATAAAACCTTTCCGGATAAAGAACAATTTTATCGGCAATAATCACCACGCTTTGATTGCCTTTACATTTGCGGGGATCCAAACCCAGGTCCCCTTCGCCACGGGAAACAACTAAACGGATATAAGCGTCCTTTAATTTATTTACCTTTAAGGTTTCCACTACTGCCTTTATTAATTCTTCTTTCCTTAAAGGTATCTCCAGCATAATAGAATGCGCGGACTCAAAAAGCCTATCGATATGTTCTTTGAGTTTAAAGACTAAACAATTATAGGCCCTTATCCCCTCAAAGACACCATCGCCATATAAAAAACCGTGGTCAAAAACGGAAACCTTGGCCTCCTCTTTTTCCACAAACTTTCCGTTTAAATAGACCTTCATTGTCCCTCCTCGATTTAACTAAGTTTTATCTCTCCTGCCTGCATAAAAAACATCCGGTGTGCCCGGCGGGCTAATTCTAAATTATGGGTCACTAAAATTACGGTTTTCTTTTTAAGGGTATTCAAATCTTCTAAGAGCTTAATGACCCTATCTTGAGAAGCTAAATCCAGATTCCCCGTAGGCTCATCGCAAAGCAAAACCTGGGGTTCATTTATTAAGGCACGAGCAATAGCTACCCTCTGTTTCTCCCCTCCGCTTAACTGGGAGGGGAAAAATCTTTCCCTTTCCTCTAACCCTAAATATTTTAACAACCCTTTTGCCTTTTTTAAAGAAATTTCTGGTTTATCCCGGTAATTTGCTATAAGGATATTTTCTAAAACGTTAAGCTCCTCAATCAGATGGTAAAACTGAAAGACAAAACCTACGGTTTTATTTCTCCAGAAGGTGAGTTCTCTTTCCTTCATCTTATAAATATCCTCGCCCTCAAAGATAACCCTTCCCTGCGTTGGAAGATCTAACCCCCCTAAAATATGTAAAAGGGTAGACTTTCCTGCGCCGGAAGGCCCCACAATAGCTATATATTCTCCCCTACCAATACTTAAAGAAACCTCCTTCACCGCCACCACACCGGGAGGGTTAACCCTTTTAGAAGAAAAGAGATTTAGATTGTTCCAAGGGTAGACCTTGGTTAAATTCACCGCCTCTAACATACCTTTACTTTATACGCACCAAATAGACACCAGATTAAAACAACCTGTTGGACTTTAAATATTTTAGGGTTCATCCAATCTTTCTATCCTTGAAAACTATTTTGTCTATCTGCCACCAACCAGGAATTTCTCCTTCAGCTTAACTTTCCACTTCCTACCCTAATTTAGCCGCTATGCACGATGAGCTATTTTATATTATTCATATCTTAACGCCTCTACCGGAGGCAATTTTCCTGCACGCCTTGCAGGAAATAAACTGGAAATAAAAGAAAGGGCTACGCCGACCACAAGAATTAGAAAGATATCTCGCGCATTTAAAGCCACGGGTAAATACTCAATATAGTAAATCTCCTCCGGCAACCTTATAAAGGGGTACCGCTTTAAAATAAAGCAAAGCCCTATACCTATACCCCCCCCTAAACCCACACCTACCAGACCCAAGAGTAAACCCTGCAAACTAAAAATGGTGAGAATGTTCTTATCGCTATAACCAATAGATTTTAAGATCCCAATATCCTTGGTCTTCTCCACTACCTTTACCGTAAGGGTAGCAAAGATATTAAAAGAGGCTACCAGGATAATCAAACTTAAAATGATAAACATCGTAATCTTTTCTAACTTTAAAGCAGAAAATAAAACCCGGTTACTTTCCGCCCAGGTGCTCATTAGCAAGGTGGGGTATTTCTTTCTCAAACCTTCCTTAAATCGCTCTGCCCAAAAGGGATTGTCCAAACGTAGACCCAAAAAGGTTAAATAGCGAGAGGTGATTTCCCGGAACTTATCCAGATCCGTAACCAGATAATTACTATCAATATCATAAATACCTACCTTAAATGTCCCACGCACCTTTTCTGACCTAAGAGAAAACAGATCCTTTAAGGTGTAAAACTCTAATTTATCTACCACAAAAAAGCGCCTCTTTATCCCTTCGCCTACAAAAAAGCCCTCTTTGTCCCTTACTTCGGTAACGTAAGGGAAAAAATTCTTTTGCTCCTCGCGGTTAGAAAGATCCATCCCCTTTAACAGAAGGGGGACTACATAATCATCAAAATTCACAAAAACTTGGGTCTGTAAAAATAAAGATGCGCTTTTTAATTGCGGATAATCTTTTATCTCTTCTTTGAGCTTAAAAAGTTCTTCTGGGCTGCCCTCTATTAAAAGATGGTAATTAAAACGCAGCAACCTCTCCATTAAATCCCGGTCAAAACCGTTCATTACGGAGATTACTACAATCAAGGCTGCCACCCCTACGCCTACCCCCAAACAGGAGACAATACTAATAAAGGAGATATGTTTAGCCCTGCCCCTAAAGGTATAGCGTCGAGCTAAAAATAATTCCTGGCGCATCTTTTAAATCTCTACCTTTATCCCTTATCCTCTTCCGCAAGGGGCTTTAAGAGAGGGAAAAAAATTACCTCCCGGATAGAGGGCTGATTTAGAAGAACCATTAATAATCTATCTATTCCTATTCCTAAACCCGCCGCCGGAGGCATCCCGTATTCTAAGGCAGTTAAAAAATCCGTATCTATTTTTTTAGGCAGTTCCTCTTCTATTTCCAATTGTTTTAAAAAACGCTCTTTTTGCTCTAAAGGGTCGTTTAATTCGGAATAAGCGTTAGCCACCTCTAGATCTCCGATAAAGAGTTCAAAGCGTTCTACTAAATAAGGGTTATCTTTTTTTCTCTTAGCCAGAGGTGAAGTCCAGGTAAAGAAATCAATAATAAATGCTGGTTTGTCCTGGGGATAATGTCTCTCCAAAAGCTCTTCGGTAATTTTTAAGATTTGACTGCGACTTAAACCCTTCTCTTTTATTTCTATCTTGGGGATTACCTTCTCTAAAAACGCCTCCTGACCATCATCAGGCTTAACACCAAACTCCTCCTCAAAGAGTCCGGCAAAAGAAATCCTGGGCCAGGGAGGACGAACATCGATCTTCTTTCCTTGATATTCTAGACTTGTACTCCCATAAAGCCTTTTTACTAAAGAAGAAATAAACTCCTCACAGAGGTGCATCATATATGCGTAATCCTCAAAGGCACAGTATGCCTCTAACATCGTAAACTCCGGAGAATGTCGGGCAGATACACCTTCGTTCCGAAAGCTACGATTTAACTCATATATCTTTTCCAAACCACCCACTAAAAGCCTCTTCAGGTAAAGCTCAGGCGCAATTCTTAAATAGACCTGACAATCATTAGCCTGATGATAGGTAATAAAGGGCTTCCCGCTGGCTCCGCCGGCTAAGGGGTGCAAGAGAGGGGTCTCTACCTCCAAATAACCCAAACCATCAAAAAATTCTCTTATCCAGCGCATAATCTGCGAACGCTTTATAAAAATCTCTCTTGCCTGGGGGTTGGCGATTAAGTCTAAATAGCGCTGGCGATAACGTATCTCTACATCACGCAAACCATGCCATTTTTCCGGCAGGGGCCGGAAAACCTTGGAGAGTAATTTTAACTCTTCCACAAAAACCGTCGGCTCTCCGGTCTTGGTTTTAAATAATTTTCCTTTTACACCAATAATATCTCCGATATCTAATTCCTTAAAAAGCTGATAATCCTTACCCAGGCTATTCAGCTGGGCATAAATCTGTATCTTAGCGGTATAATCACTGAGGTGCCCAAAGCTTGATTTACCGTGCTCCCTTTTAGCAATCAACCGACCCGCAAGGCTTACCTCTCTATTCTCCATAAAATTAGAAAGCACCTCTTTAAAGGTAAGCTCCTTAGGAAAGCTATGCTCCCCGAAGGGGTTGCCAAAACCTTCTATAATCTTTCTCAACTTTTCCTCATAACTCATAGGCTTAAAATTATATTAAAGACACTACCTGCTGTCAAATTATCTTTAAAAATAAACCTAAATCAGAACCTCGCCTCCACCTTAAGCTTGAACTATGAGCCTGTTTTGAATTTAAATAAACTTCACATTAAACTCAATGCCTCTTCTAAAATTGGCAAAAGCTCCTCTACCTCTTTTTTAGAAAGCCTCCCTAACTTAGCAAAGATAAGTGTTCCGTCCTTACGTTCAACCTCACGGTTAATCTGTAACCTCTTCGGCCCATTGTTATAACTATAAACCCCCACCACAATTCTACCCCTCTCTGAGTTTATAGCCTTAGAAAATATCTTTTCATCTAATTTGCTTTCGTAAGCCATTACTCACCTCCTATTAAACCCTATTCTAAAAATCTATCTGGTCAATAAAATCCTTTTTATTTAAAAATGCGCGCGCCTGCTTTTTCTGACTATGCTTGCGTTTATTCTTTAATATTTTTTCCTTCAGCCAAGCCGGACGCCCCCGCCCCCTCCTCTTTTCCTTCTCTAAAAGATACCTTTTTTGCCTTATCTCTTTAAGCTGAACCTCCTCAATTTTATCCAGCAGGATTTTATAGGCATAATAGCGGTTTAGAGATTGACTGCGTAGATTTTGATATTTTACCTCTATCCCGGTGGGAAGATGCTTCAGGTATACCGCGCTAGCTAGCTTATTTACATTCTGACCGCCTGGACCGCTACTTCTAACAAACCTCTCTAAGATATCTTCCCTATTTACTTTAAGCTCACGCATCTTCTCTAAAAGGGGCGTTAATCTTTTTTTACTTATGCCTAAGTTAAGCATCTTCAAAGGCCACTTCTGCAGAAATGATATTTAAAGGGATGGAAGAGATACTGTGTCTATCTACGGAGATCTCCACACTATGTGGACCGTAAACATCAAAGGTGGGGATAAGGCTGGTAATAAAATTAAAAAAACGACCCTGAGCGGGAAAATCCACCTCTAAAGAAAGGGGTAAGATCTTGTCTCGACCGTCTCCGTCCACCAATCTAATCTCTATAAGATGTTTACCGTTCTCAATGACCGAATTATATTCAATACGTAAAAGAAGCGTAAGGGCTTGCCTTTGAGGAAGCTCTTTGAAATATAAATTAACAATCCCCCCTCCTAAAACATTAAATAAATTATTTGCCGAGATGTTTGCTGCCTCACAGAGAAAGGCAAATTGCGAGTTCATCTTTTTACTTTAAATGACCCTCCGCCTGGACAAAAATTTCTAAGGCATGCCTTAGCGCTTCCTTTGCTTGTTTTTGATACTTATTGGCATCCTCTCTCCACTTATGGGCGTAACTGGCATCGCCGCTACTGATATACTCCCTATATTGGGTTTGGGCGTAATCAAACTGTTTCAGCAATCCCCAGGCTAAAGAAAAATTATCCATCATCTCTTTAAACAACCCAAAAGAAACATCCCCTTTATGAGAGCTTGAAAATCTCTGGACAAACTCCTCCTCCAATGGCTTAAAATCTTTATACCACTTATCGTAATGAGAAAAACTCAAGGGGACACTTCCCAGCAATTCCTTTAACTCCTCTATGTGTCCTTTTAGTTCTTTTCCCATTGTTTTATAAGCATCCTCTTGGGCATAAAGAAGACCTAAACTTATGTAAATAACCCCTAAAACTACATAATACCTAACCCCCCTCATCTTGCCTCCTTTTTTAAATACTATAAATATTTTATCACAAATCCCCTTCTCTAAAAGTGTTTTTTAAATATAGGGAACTGCTCCTGCTACCTCGGGTCACCTTTAAGCCCTTGGTCAAGTAATATCTTAAGCCTTATTGGCGGAGGGTCTTCTCCAAAGGGGGGATAATCTATTTATCTTCTTTCTTGCACTCCCTATGAAACCTGAACGGTTATCTCTGGGCAGGAGAGCCGCAGAGCCCAGCGCG
>FWPU01012217.1_pt1 | contig 11536 bp, 20 predicted proteins | sample 2228361 | NCBI WGS metagenome assembly FWPU01 (sample SAMEA103939777, study PRJEB20133) | metagenome | reverse complement strand
AAGAGCGTGCCGCCAAAGCTGCCAGGAGCTACGCTGAAGCGCAGGAGAGGATGTGGCGCAACTGGGAAAAGGCGATGTTCCACAGAAGATGAGCACCATCGTCGTCGAGAGGGTGCTGTTCAAGATCGGGGAGGGCGGCGTGGCCATCACGCTGCCCAAGGCCTGGGTGAGATGTCATAGGCTTGCGCCGGGCGATAGGGTGCAGCTGGTGGTGGCCCTCAAGGGGCATATCCGCATCCGCCCCGGCCAAAGAGCGCCCAGGTGAGCAAAAAGCGCACCCCGTGGAGGGCCTCTTCAGCCCTCACCTCTGGCCCCAGGAAAGCGGGGTGTGAGGATATACATCATCTCGAGCAAGCGATTTGGGCTTATATACTTGACAGCGGCTGAAGAGAGTGCTAGCTTTAAGGCAAGGCCGTGAGAGCTTGCCGATGAAAGTCGGCTCTCACGGCGTTTTGCTTTCATCGGCGGCTCGCAGGGCTGAGAGAAAAGGGGTCTGCAACCCAAGCTTTAGGGTTGAGGCAGACCCCTTTTCCCTTTGGCGAGGGTTGCAGAGCCTCCGAAAAAAGCTGCGCGGCCGCGACCGGGCACAGAGATACAAAGAGAAGAAGGAGGCGAAGAGATGGGAAAGTATGCAAGCTGGGCGGAGTTTGAGAGGACTGCGCCCAAGGTCTACGAGGAGAGGGCCACACCCGATGCCTTCCGCACCGGCATGAACGGCATCGCTCCCCCCGGGATGAAGGTCAAGGAGGGGCGAGTTGCCCACTACCGTGATGGCGTAGCGGGCAAGGGCGATGACATGGTTGCCGGCTTCAAAAGGGCCATGTATGAGTGATGGCCGGCTACCCCTCTGAGCTCGATGCTTTAGGCTGGGGCATAGGTGTGCTGGGCCTCATCGCTGTCGCGGCAGCGACAAGGCAGCTTGCCGCAGGGCTTGAATCCAACCCCGTCCCCCACCAGAAGCGTATGGAGCTGGAGCGCAGGTACGGGCGCTGGGCGGTGGAGACGGCCATAGCGGTCTGCCCCCACGAGGACATCGAGTGCATACAGAGGGAGGCAAGGAGGCTCTACGAGTCGAGGACATTGAGGAGGTCAATATGAGGCCACTGCAGGTGACAGGGCCGGTAGCCCCGGCGCAGGTGACGGGACCTTCGGCCTATTATCCGGCGCAAACGGACCTCACCAGCACGCTGAGCGCGTTCATGCCTTTGATCATGCTGGTGCTGGTGCTCTCCGTCATCGGCCCTGTGCTAAAAGGGGCAACATCATCGGTCAGAGACTAACAAAGATCAAGCAAAAAACAAGGAGGCGAGATGAGGACGCTCGAGTTAGCTGGGATGAGGCCCCAGCAGTATCAATACGGCACCGTTTCAGGGTACTACCCCATGCAGACGGACCTTACCGGCATGTTCAGCGCCATGATGCCTTTCATCATGATGGTGCTCATGCTGGCCATTGTCATGCCCATGCTCAGGGGCGTGACCAAGTCGATATAGGAGGCCCAAGATGGAGGAAAGGATGCAAACGCAACAGTATCCGGCGTACCCCGGCGTAAGGCCTCCACGGGGCTGGGTGCCGCCCCTGGGACAGTGGCTGACCCTGGTAGGTGTTTACGACAACAGCTCAGGCACCTGGGTGGGATTGCCGCTGCAGGCGCTGGTGGAGGGCTTGCTGGTAGCCGAGTCCTTGCACACCGAGGACAGGATTGACGAGAGGGATGCAATCTCGGTGACGGTGCCCAACGGCAGCGCCAAGGACACGGTGAAGAGCGCAAGCGTGGAGGTGCCGTCGGGGGAGGTCTGGTACGTAAACAGGCTCACCATAGTCACCGAGGACAAGGTCTCGGGCAACGTCAGGGTATCGAGGTGGCCCAAGGCCGACGATGTGGAGAAGAAGTACCTGGCGCAGGACCAGCCGGCCAGCACCACCGCAAGCTACGACCTACCAGCCCCGGGGGAGCTGGGCGCCGACCTCAGGCTTGTGGGCGGCGATAAGCTCACCGTGGTGGGCACGGTCACGGCTGCCGGAGGCACCACTGGCGACCGCAAGGTGACGCTCAAGCTGTTCGGGCGCAAGGCCAGAAGGCTGGTCTAGGTGGGCCCGTAAGGGGGTTACAGCCATGCCCTTCGCCCTGCCGCCAGGATACCGAGCCGTGCTCGCCGGCTCCTTGAGCTCGCTCTCCGCCGAGGTATTCACCCCTCTGGAGGAGTCTGCAGCCGAAGGCGCGTTGGTGCTGATGAAGGTGGAGTTCCAGGGCTATCCCAGCGCCACGCAGCTTGAGTCGCTGGAAAGGGCGCTGGCCGAGGCAGGGGTCCCTCCCTGGCCGGGATGCGAGCGCATCGTATACGCTGAGGGCTCGGAGCCCTCGATATACCTGGCCTGGGTCAAGGGGCTGGCCTGGATGCCCATCATCGTGGGGCTCATCGGGGCCACCGTAGCCATACCTGTCATCGGCACCGTGCTGTGGTGGATCATACCCGATGAGATAAAGCAGATGATCACCCTGACCGTGGAGCTTGTGCTCTTCAGCGCTCTTATGCTGGTGATGGGGCCCATGCTCAAAGGGTCGAGGTGAGCAGGGCTGAACACCCAGAGTGGGCCGGCGATCGGTGAACGCCATGGAGGAGCGTGCTACGACCCGCTACCTGACGCTGCAGCTGCAGTACCTGGCCTCGGCTGCGGTGGGGGTGGTGCTTTGCCTGTGGGCGCTGTCGGAGCTGAGGAAGTTTATCAAGGGGCAGCAGATAGAGTTCCCTCTTTGAGGAGCGCATGTGGCAGATAGACTCGGAGACATCTTCTGGGACCTGGGGCCCGTGGTGGCCTATAGCCCCGGCTATGACCTGGGGTGCAGCGTATATGTGGCCAACTGCACACAGGGCAAAAGGGAATACGCCCTCATCTCCCAGCTCAAGAGGGGAGAGCAGCTTGTCCTGGAGGAGGCGGTCAGGGTTTTCGGCTACGCCTGGTTCCCCGTCGAGCCGGGGGACCTGGTGCGCCTCAGGGGCTCGTTCTCCTTCAGCTACACCGATGTGGCCTTCAACCTCATCCTGGTGGACAGGGAGACAGAGGAGCTCACCGATTATGTGTCCACGCAGCTTATCTCGCCAGCTAAGGCTGCATTGCCGCCCTGGCCCAGCGTCCCCAGCGTCTGGGGCTCCGAGTGGTGGCCCATGGCGGCAGGGATGCTGGGGCTGGCTCTGGTGGGCGTGGTGGTGGCCCAGGGCGCAGCCAGGCACCGCGGGCTGCAGACCGAGGACCAAAGAGAGGGGACAAAACAGCTGGAGCGGGGTGGCTAGATGGCTGGCGAGTTCTATATCGAGCAGCTTCAGCTTTCCAGGGAGGTCAAGGAGCTTCGCCAGACCCTTACCAGCGTTGTGGAGAAGCTCCGGGGCAAAGCCCCTGCCTGGGGCAGCACCAGCTCTAGCTGGAGCTCGGAGTCCGATGTCATCTCGGTGGGGGAGGCCGGGGGAAGGCTGTTGCTGCACTCGCTTGTCCTGGGCGTGGGCGAGCTTTCAGGCTCTGTGCTCACGGTGAGGATGTATCTCAAAGTGGCGGGAGGGGAGCAGAAGGTGTACCAGCAGGAGTTCGGCAGGGATGACAGGACCGAGGCGCTGTGGATAGTCAACGGCAGCGTGGGCATCCATGACATGCTGCGGGTGACGCTCCAGAGCAGCGACCCGGCCGACGACGGTAGGCCCGTCCACTACGACTACATGGTGCAGGAGATGTGATGGGGATCCTCTTTGGCTCTTCCAGCTGCATCCTTATGTTGCCGGCGAGGGTCAGCAGGTTGTCTCAACTGCAGGTAGACGCTGACAAGGACTGGCAGGGCAGAGGCATGGCCAATGTCAGGGAGCTGGCAAAGGGCATGGTAAGGGGTGACCTCTTGTTGCACAACGGGGCCGTGATAGTGAGGCTCAGCCCCGGCGATATCGGGGATGAGCTCACCTCCGACCGACCCCTGCCGCGCTGGAAGCCGCCGCCGAGGGGTGAAGGGTAGCTGGCTATGAGTCACGGGTTATGAGTTATGGGTTGCTGGTTATGGGTTGGGGATAACCCGATAACCGATAGCCCACAACCAAAAACCGGAAAGGAGAGTATGTCGCTGCTGATAATCACTAAAGGCAAGGTCAAGCTCTCGGAGTTGGAGATAGACGTAGATAAAGACTGGGGACGCTTCGGCATCTTCAATCTCAAGGAAGTCGCCCCGGGCATGGGCGCAGGCGACCTGGCGGTGCACGACGGCCTGAGGCTGGTGCGCTTTGCCCCGGGCGCCCTGAACATGGTGCTGACCTCTCAAGGGCCCGCGAAGATGCCCACCTGGGCTCCCGGAGGGATATATCTCAAGCGCTATCTGCCGGTCACCGTTGAGTGCGCCCACGGTGAAGGGTACGCCGCGGTGGAAAAGCACCGGACCGTGCTGGCCGCCATATCGTCCCGGCATAGCCAGACGCCTGCATCGTTTGCTCCGCAGCCCGTGACGGCGCTGGCGGCATCAAGCTTCGCCGCGGACGCAAGCGAACACAGGCTGGCCTTAGCCCAGGGCCAACTGGAGTATGTCAGGAAGTCTCCCTTGAGTGCGGCTGTGGCCGAGGATAGCGGCGTGCTCACCGACGAGACGGCAGCTGCCAACAGCGACGCGGGCAACGACATGACTCTGCTTCCGTCCCTCCCCGAGGTGGGCGACGGGTACTACTTTGCCTACGGCTTGCCCTTCAGGGCCATACACCTCAGGCAAGACACGCCCGGCGTGGGTGTCTGGAGCACCATCTGGGAGTACTGGGACGGCTCGGGGTGGTCCATGCTGCCCGGCGTCTCCGACCCCAGCAACGGCTTCAGGCCGGCCTCAGCGGGCAGCTACAGGCCTTGCTGGGACATCCCTTCCGATTGGGCCCGGACCACCGTAGCGGGACTCGGCCCCTACTACTGGGCCAGGTGCAGGGTCGATGCCTTCACCAGCATAAATACTCAGCCGAAAGGGACAAGGGCATGGATAGAGTCAGCCAGGGGAACATTCTAGCAGCTCCCAAAAGCGCGATGTGCGCTCCAGACAACAAGATAGATTTCGAGGCAGGGGAGTTCGGCGCCGTCCTGGAGGCAGCCGTTAAGGGCCCTTGCGGGGATATCAGGCACAGGCTGAGGGCAAAGTCGCGGAGCTTCACCAAGCAGTTCATCTTCATCCTGTGGTGCGAGGCCTGCATGCAGTGCAACGACTGGGCCACACCTGTAGCTGCGGACTACGGGGTGGTGATGACCGACATTGGCGGTGCGTCCCGCTCCGGGGTGCAGGCCAGGGCCGGCAATCTGTACCTCAACGGGGGTGCCGGGGACATCAATAGGGGGCTTGTGGTGGGCATAGGCACAAATGCGCCCACCATAGACGACTTCAAGCTGCAATCGCAGATAGGCCACGGCACAGGCCCAGGGCAGCTCCAGTACTCGGCGGTTACCTTCGGCGCACCATCCACAGACGGTGCAGTCAGCCAGTTCACGGTGACCAGGGACTTTGCCAACAACAGCGGGGCCGCCGTCGCGGTCTACGAGGCCGGTCTCTACTGTCGGGCCTATCCCGGCACGGAGGCCTACTTCTGCATCGTCCGGGATGTCATCTCCTCGGGGATAGTGGTGAACAACGGGGAGACCTTGACGCTCAACTACCGCATCCAGGCGGCGCTGTGAGGTGGGACATGGAGCTGTATCTGAAGCTCGAGCTTAGGGAAAACGACAAGGCCATCTGGGCAAAAAAGATGCCGTCGCGCAGCCTCAACTACTATTTCGTCCACGCCTTGTATAACATCGCCACCGGCAACGCCCATACCCTGAGGCTGAGCTGCCCCGGTGGGTACGGGGCTACGCAGTTTGCCCCGCTCACCGGCTCCTACGACCGGGATACGGTGAGGGCAGACCACTTCGGCATCGTGCCCGGCTTCTCCAGCCGCCCCCTCTCCCCATATATGGGCAGAGAGGATAGATACACCCACGGCCGCGCCCATGTGACGGGCTACCTCATCACCCAGAACGCCCAGCACGACAGGAACGACTACGGGGAAGTCTACGGGAGCCGCTGGAGGGCAGTAAATGTCCCGGCGAGCAACTTCAGCACGTTCTATGCCTTCGCCATCACCAGGTTCAGGCTGCCCCTGTTCAGGGTGGGCTCCCCGGGTCCGGTCACGCTGGCGCTAAGGGCTGGCTACTCGGGCGGCGACCTCGAGGTCTGCACCATCGATGGCAACAGCCTGCCCACGGAGCCGTCCTGGATAGACTTCCTCTTAGCTGCACCCAAGGTGCACCAGTATACGCCGGCTTCCACCGTTGACCTGGGCCTGGTGCTCAGGGCCCCCGGCGGGGACGAGAGCAACTACGTGGTCTGGCGCACCTATCGCTACTACTACACGGTAAGCACCCCTTATACCTCCCGGGCCTACTACTCGGATAACAGCGGCGGGAGCTGGAGCGAGAACTACTTCAGCAACTACCGCTACATCCATGCCTGGGAGCAGTACGGGGACTTCGACCAGATAGAGTTCAGCTCAACCAATGTGCTCCTGCCAGCGGTGGCGGGCAACACGGCGGAGTTCTCGGTGCAGCGAGATTTCGCCAACAAGAACGCAAGCCTGGGGCCGCTGCCCATAAGGGAGGTCATGCTCTACGCCATGAGGTACCGGCTCTCCGATACCTGGATGGTGGCCAGGGACCTGGTCTTGCCCGAGATAAGCCTGGCCTACGGGCAGACGCTGAGGGTTACCTATACGCTGAGGGTATCTGCATGAGGGTTTTGCATTATATGGACGAGATCATGGCCCTTGTGCTGGTGGTGGGGTGCCTTTCCCTGCTGGCCATGGGCATCGATTCCGAGGTCAAATCCATCCTCTCCGTGGCAGCGGGGTGGCTCTTCGGCAAGAGGATGGCTTCGATAAGGAAGGGGAAATAGATTCAAAGCGAAGGGAGACCGAGGACGGGAGACGGAAGACCGATGAGGTACACGCTATCATCACAAAGCATGTCTATAGAGCAACTCGAGGCCGAGGTGACAAAGACAGGGGGCAAGGATATCAGGAAGGCCCCGCTGGCCGGCTTTGTGTTCTGCGAGCTTGACCCCGAGCAGGCAGCCCGCCTTTCCAGCCTGGGCATCGAGCTTAAGCCGGTGAGCGAGTACCGCACCTCCCAGTTGACGGCAGCGCAGCCGGTTGCTGGAGACCTGCACCAGGCGTTCTATTACGTGCGCTCCCTGTTCCTTCCCCCGCTTTCAGGCACTGGTCTCACCGTGGCGGTGCTGGACTCCGGCATCAACGATAGCCATGTCTCTTTGCAGGGAAAGGTGGTGCATTGCAGGAATCTCACCAGCTCCCCCAGCGCCAGGGATGTCTTCGGGCATGGCACCCAGGTCGCTTTCCTCACCTGCGGAGGCGTACACGTCGAAGGGGCCAAGGCCGGCGTCGCCCCGGGCGCCAGGGTGATGAACTTCAAGGTCATAAATGACATCGGAGAGTGGACCCGTGGATGACCTCAAAATTCACGGCGCTCCAAACAGGCTGGCACCGCCTGTTTCTGAAGCGCTCCGGCCTGCGCGCTCCGATGATGGAGGCCCTGGCCATGACTGCCCGCTCTGTCCTGCCCAGCTTGGCGGCTATCTCCGCTGCGCTCACCCCAGCGGCGTAGAGACGACCCAGCTCTCTGTCATCCTCATCGGTCCAGGTATGGGCCACATCGGGAAGCTTCTTGCGCACCCTTCTGGACAGCCCCAGACCACATGCCCTCTGGCTGATGGCCCCTGGCGTCCTCCCCGGCAGCGCAGCCATTATGGCCTCCCAGGAGGATGAAGGCCACAGCAACCTGAGCAGGTTGTCCTCGTCGGGACGCCACCTTTTCTCCTTGGTGAAGTGAGCCGATGTGCGTTCGATGTTGATCACCTGCCTGAGCCCAGCCTTCCACACCATGGTGGCCTCGATGTGGGATTGGTCATGGCGCAGCTCCACCCTGTCCACCAGCAGAGCAAGCAGCCGATTGCGCATGCTGCTGGGGTATCTCTGCCAGTTGCTCTCCAGATCCTGCAGGAACTGGCTTACCCTTTCTACGTCCATGGGCGTCGACCTGGGCTCGGCAGGCCTTTGCCTGACCAGCTCCAACTCGGCTTTGGCCTCCCTGATCAGCCTCCAGTATGTCTCCTCTTTCTCGGGGTCTCCTGACCCCAGATATCTCTCTAGATTGGCAATGCGCGCCTTGAGCTCCGCTTCGCGGCGGCGCCTTCTGCTCTCCTCCAGGCCATACTCGCTGGCCTCGGCCTTGAGCTTCTCCAGCACCTTCTGGGCATGGGGTGTAAGGTCGAGACAGCGCAGAAACTCGTTGGTCAGGGGTGGCGTGAGCAGATGGTCCTCGATGTAAAGGCATCGCTGCCCTAGCCCGCTCTGGTAGCTGCGATTGCATGCCCAGCGACGCCTGCCATTATGAGCCGAGAGCCTCTTTGGGCTATCGTGATTCATGCAGTATAGCAGGCCGAACCACTCCATGGGCTCGGACCAGGCAGCCCTCCCCCTCGGCCTGGCCGTGGTCGCTATCTCGTAGGCCTGCAGGAAAAGCTCCTGTGGAACGATCGCCGGATGGTTGTTCTCTATGAGGATGTCCTTCCATTGCCAGAACCCGATGAGCTTGAGGTCGGTGGCCAGCCCCTTCAGGGCGTAGGAGCTGATGGCGTAGCCTCTTTGGGTCTTGAGGTATTGCCTCAGCACCGACCTGGTCTCCATGTATCTCAGTTCCTCGGGGAACAATGGGAAAAGCACCTCCTGGGCACCAAGGGCTTGTGCCGCTTTGTGCACGGAGCGCTGCCTGACCAACTCCTCAAGGGCCCTGATGACTACCCTCTGATGGGGCGGATAGGGCTCCCACTTGCCCAGGATGTAGGAGCCATCGCGCCTCTGCCCTTCAATGGTCACTATGTAGCCGGGGGTCACCGGGTTGCCCACGTGCCTGCCCTCAGCGGCCTTCGAGGTGCGCCGCCTGCCCAGCCTTATCCCCAGCTTCTTCATCTCATCGGCGGAATCTTCGATGTCTTCGGCCAGGTTTTCCCAGTCACGCGGCACGGCAGGGTTGTACACCCCGTCCGGCGTCCTGATGCGACACTGATGTTCCTTGAGCAGCTTCAGAAGCTTGTAGCCCAGCACCCGGTCCCGGTCCCTGGAGAGCCGGCTCATGCCCTCTGTGAGATAGACCGCGCCCACTTCACCGCCGCCCACCTTTTCCCAGAGGTCGCGCAGCCCCGGTCGCTTGTCTTCTCCTAATGAGCCCGATAGCCCCAGGTCGCGGCAATCCACTATGATGGACCCATTCTCGATGACACGAGGAACATCTTCTCCCCTCCTGATGCAATCGAGCCACCGCTCCACCTCAGAAATCTCCAGCCCGCTCTGATACCCATCCTTCCTGGCTACAGCAACCAGCTTGGCTATCTCCATTATCGACTCGAAGCTCTCCCTGACCTGTCCTTGGGAGGATACCCTGCCATAGATGAAGGCCTTCCTGTAAGGCAGCCTCCTCAGCTCTTCCTCACTGGGTGTGGCTCTGCTACGCTGGATCCTCTCTATGATCTCTCCCACAGTCAACATCTTGCGTCTCCTTGATCATCCGGGCAAGCGCCTCGATTAGCTCCGGCGATGGCGCAGGCGTCACCGCTATGGGCCTTGGCATGATGGGGAGCCTTTGCGCCGCCTCGACCAGACCCCTGGCCCAATCCAGCCATCGCCAGCTTTGGGCTATGCAGCCCCTCACCCGTTCCATAGTTATTATATCCCCGCCGACAACCGCCGCCACAAAGCGCTTCATTAGGTCCGCAGGGCGATCGGGGTCTCCACCCAGGATAGGCGCAAGCTGGTCTAGCAGCGGCCCTCCCTGGGCATGAAACGGGGCAAACGCTATCACCATAAGCGCGGTACAAACCTCACCCGGCTCTGTCAGGAAGCTCCGGCTGCCGTGATATCCCTTCATGAAATATCTATTCAGCTCGCCGCTTGCCTTCAGGCACGCCTCAGCAACGGGGCCCACCTGCTGCAGCGGCGGCCACATGAACAACGCTGCCTTCCATGCCTCTTCAGGCACCATCTCCGGGTCGGGAGATCTCCCCACCACACCTTCCAGCCCTTCAAGGAGGCAAGGCTGCCCCATGAAGCTCGCCAGAAGGTCTTCGCCCAGCTCGGCGACTAGCCTGGAGAAGCTGCTTTGAGGCACAAACCACTCCGGCAGCCCGGTGGCCGCCTTAAGATGGGGATAACCTGCCTCTATCCACCTCTTTAGCTTTGAGGATTGCACCTGGCCCCCTTCTTTGCTTTGGCCTTTTTCTTTTCGCCCTTGGTTGTTTCCTCCACTGCGCCCAGCCCCAGCAGGCGCAAAAGCAGCGGCAGGTTGCGCCATAGGTTGTAAGCCAGCAAATTGACCGCCTCTCTGTTATCCCCGGAGAACTCCATCCTGATGGCGGGCGCCTGAGTTTCGAGGGTCACCCTGGCCTGAATCCCCTTCACCGCCCTGGAATAGGCTGCAACCATCTCCTCGGAGATCTCCTCAACCCTGGTGGGTTGCTTGGGCTCGATCCTTATCGCTCCCTCATCTACGGTGATGCTGACCTTGTCCCCCTTGCTCAGATTCCATTGCTCCACTACCTCGTTGGGCACGCCCACCACCAGGCTGCCACCCAGCTTCATCAGCCGCTTGTCAACAGAAAACCTGTAGCCCCTTGCCATGCGCCTCTCCTAGCTTTATATATATGAGCAGTATATATGAAGCGGCGGGGCCTGTCAAGGGATGCGCCCGGAGTCGGTCAGCGGGTATCCAAGAGGTGTGGATTTAGATTTAGTACGAGGCCTCAATGCTGGCGAAGGTGGCTAACGTCTCCATTTAGCGATAGATCCTCACCGTCAACCTCCCGAGGCTCAATTGACTTTTCGGGGCAATCAGTGTATCAAAGATACCAGCGGGGGCGATTGATGAACACGGGTCAAAGGGGCAGCCGTTGCAAGGCACAACGTCCGTAGACTGGAGGTACAGAGATGGATGTTCAGGAAATGAAGCTCAAAGGATTTATGTCCGCTGCGATGGGCCTGAAGAACCAGAGCATGATTATGGTTGCCAGGGATAAGAAGACCGATAACTATGTGGTGATAGCGGGCAAGGAGATAAAGCGGAAATGGGGCATTTTCAATGTTCCCCAGGGGATGTGGCGGGTTGTCTGCAAGAAGGAGGAGGTAAAAGAGGCCGTAGATAAGCTCCTGACGGAGAAGATATTAGTCTGAGCTCAGTAGCTTTCATTTATGCAGTGTCGATGCGCTTGATACTTGCCCCCACGTCCCTGTGGTACTTCGGGCTCTTGAGAAGTGGGGCAGGCGACTACTGAAAGCGCGGACGGCTGCGAGTCACAATCTCGATGAAAACTGTCCACAATGTCCTAAAATATCAAACATGACACTCAATCAATAGGGAAGGCAGAAGTGAAGCTCGGTATAATCTCCGATACCCATGTAAGGACGATCAACGAGATCCCAGCTGCAGTTAGGAA
>FWPU01012216.1_pt1 | contig 11538 bp, 8 predicted proteins | sample 2228361 | NCBI WGS metagenome assembly FWPU01 (sample SAMEA103939777, study PRJEB20133) | metagenome | reverse complement strand
CGGCGACCGGCGGGTCTGCGACCCGCCGGGAGCACCCGCCGGGAGCGAAAAGTGCATTTCGCCAGAGTCCAGTTTCTGAGCACCAGCGGCAGGTAGCGGGTACATAGCGTGTTGCCGAAGAAGATGTGCCACTGCAGGGCCGTTGGGTGACAGAGGTGTCGTCCGGCGCGGTGTCGGCAGCAGGGGCTTTGTCCCTCACTTACCCGCCTCGTTTGTCGCGCTTTGTGCCTTTCTCCTCCAACGCGTGCTGTAGCAAACGGACACCGCTTTCTCTGATCCCCTGCAGCGCATCACTGACCTGTTGCACCTCATGAATGTCCCTGGGCTGAAAACAGGTGGGATGCCACGCGCCGATTTGCTGATTCACCGTCTCAAATGTGATATGCGCCTGCAAAAAATCCGAGAGGGCATCGCGCACCCCTCGTAACGGTCTGAACAAATGGGTGAGCAGAGTTACAATACCTCCTATACCGAAGAGCAAAACGTAGGCTTCGCGTTGGCCGGTGAAGGCAAGCCAGAGCGATACGCCGATGAGAAGAATACCAATGCCAAAGATGACCCAGTTCATCACGCGCATGTCGTTGAAAGCATGTTGTGAGGATTGGAAAACCCGGTACACTTTGTCGCGCGCCAGCGAGTCGCCCTTTATTCGGTTGTCAATTTCGGCCCCGACCTGCTGGAAAAACTCAATGAGCAGGTCTCTCATCTCGGGAGGCAAGGAACCGTACCGTTCCCCAATGCTTTTGGGATGATCCAGCAACCGGCGGATCGCGTTGGGGTCTTTGAGCATTTCTTTCAGAACATATGTCCAATCCGCAGTTGGGTACATCATTTCTCCTTCCTCCTGAAGGTTTGTATGCTGACTGCACAATTGTTGCGCTAAAATCTGCGCATAATCAGTGGCAGGAAAATCTGGTGAGGCCACACGATACTGACCTGAATGCTCTCGGTGCCCATCGGGCTGGTGTTGCCGGCCATATCAACTGCCGCAGCCCGCAGGTGGTAATTTCCGCTCGGCAGGGTGAGGGTGACCACCCCGGAAAGGGATTCCGTCCTTGTTGTGGCTGTGAGCACAGGTCCCATAGACCAGTGGATGTCATCGGAACTGTAGAGCAGGGCGACATTCTGAACCCCTGAACCGCCCGGATTGTCGGTGGCCGTCAGGTACACCCGGGGCAGAGGCCCGCTTTGCCCTTCCAGCGCGATCCCGGTCTGTGGCGGATGCAGGTCAATCGTGTAGGTCACAACATTGGTCCAGATGGGATCGTTCTGGTCAAACACGATGACCGCCTGGGCGGTGATGAGCTGGCCGGTAGTGAGCGTGCCGAGGGGTTCTATCCGTAACCGCGTCCAGCCTTCGCCCTCGGGGGGATTTCGGTTGGGAGGCAGGTTGATGTTGGGGAAGGCCCAGCGCACCGTGCGGCTATCGGCGTCAGCCCGCACCGTGACCGTCTGCGGGTGACTGGCGCCCAGCAGTTGCATGGTGTTCCAGTCCAGGTTGGGATGCACCGTCAGCGTCACTGTCACCGTCTCGGCAGGGATGTTGGCCTGGGCCATATTCTCAAATCGGATGAGGAATTCCAGGGCCTGGGGAGGGCGAATATGGGTGCGTTGCGGCCAGCCCTGGATGTCGTTGGGGTCCCAGGAGCTGACCAGCCACTGGCTGCCCTCGCCACAGGCGGTCTCATCTACGGTGTTCGCCATATAAAGCAAACTTTCCTCTAACTGTCCGGCACGCCAGGCGTTGACCGGAACGTGATAATTTAGATTAAACATCCTCCGTGCCAGTTCAAGGTCGCGAACTTCGCCGAACGGGATTCCGTTGTACTTGTAGGGGACATAGGCGTGCCCGGTATAAATATGCGGGCCGGCCCCCATCAATATCTCGCCCTGTGCGCCTTTCTGAACGACGCCCTGGATGATCACGGGTTGTCGGGTCCAGCCGACGGCCCAGTGGCTACCGCCGAAGCTGGGATTGTTGCCCCAGTGGATCAAATTGTAATCTGCGCCTTTATGGATGATGCTCAGTCCCATGCGTTCAGGTTCCGTGGCGTTGCCGGAGACCGTCAGTTTGAACATGCGCCAGTAGCGGTCTCCGCCGGGCCTCAAACCTGCCGCGGCTTTGCGGGTGAGCCAGACCGTCCCCTTCGCCGCTCCCCCCGGCGAAACAGCAAAACCCATAGGGATACTGAGAAAGTCGCCCAAAGCATGGCCTGTAGCGACCAATCCCTGTTCCTTGCCGTTGATGTGCATATGGTTCCAGTAGCCGATGCGGGGTTTATACAATCCAAAAGAGAGGCTTTTCGCCATGCTCTCAAACGTAGCAACCAGGAAGGTGCCGCGCTCGTAACCAGGATCGTAGCCCGTGGCTGACCAGGGAACACCGTCCTCATTCGCCTGGAGTAGAAATCCCTTGAGAAACGAATGGGGGTCGCCGATCTGCCGCCGCACCCAATCGCTCCAGCCATTATCCTGCGCCTGCAGAGCGTTATCTTTAGCAGAAAGGCCCGTCGTCCCGGTTGGCTCCACCTCTATTCCTAATCCGGCGTAGGCCAGAAGTTGAAACTCCTGCAACTGCCGCATCACCAGGGCATCGGCAATGAACGGGTAGCGGTCCCCCAAATGCGCAATGTACTCGCCCGCGGCGGCATCATCGGCCAGTTCGGCGTACTGGTCAATGGCCCACCCCTCAATCAGCGCGCTGCCCCAGACGGCGCCGTTGATCAATTCCTGCAGGCCGGAGGTCTCCTGACGCAGCACCTGCCACCCCTCTTCGGTCGGCTGGGCGATCACCCAGACGCGGAAGCGAAGGGGGTCGCCCAGATTATGCCTGGAGGGATCGGGAGGTTGATCCGGTGGGTTGACTGCCGACTGGGGAATCTTGAAATACAGCGCCTCCATACGGTTTTCCCCGGCCGCCAGATGCACGGCGTACAGATGGGTGCGCGGGTCGGTTTGCCCCAGATACTCCATTGTCGGACTGGGCAGAACCAGCGTGTCGGTGGGGACGATGACGCCAATCACGGCCACGCCGGCTGCCGTGCCATGATTGGTCAGGTTCAGATAGTGCGGCGTGACCCGGTTGACCACGATGCCCTCTTCGTTCATATAGTCCAGCGACGTCATCGCCATATACGGGAGCACATAGAGGGTCAGCCGCTGCGTCTGTCCAGATTGAGAGACCACCACATCCCACGGCCCGCTGCGTCCGGTCAGGTTGACGTAGAGATTCATTTGCTGGGAAGAGACCCATTCCTTCCAGACGGGGTCCAGCCGCTGTACTCCGTCGGTGCGGGCCTGTTCCAACCATACCTGCGCATCGGCGCGCAGGCCGACGCCGTAGATGGCAATCGTCTGGGTCACATTGGCGGTGGCAATTGGTTCGCCGGGGTGAGCAGCGGATAGGCCCCATGCCGGCAGGCTGACCCGGAAAGAGCGGAGCGGCGTGGTGACGGTGTTGAAGCCATCGGATACGCTGGCCTGCCAGGTGTAGGTGCCATTGGGCAGCGCATCGGGTAGAGAGAGCGTGGCTGTGACCCAACCGCCCGCGTCAGGAGTATGGGACGTCCGGTCCCAACCGCTGGAGTCCATCATCTGGTCATAAGTTCTCATCAGGGCGTAGCCGGCGTAAATCTCCACCCGGAAGTAAAGCGTCTGATTTTCATCCGGATCCTGGGCGCGCACCTGGAAGCGCTGCGGCAGTTGCGAGAGGACGGCATCTGCCGCCGGGGCAAGGGTCTCAATCTGCGGCGGCGAGCCTTCGGCCGGCACGTCGAGCCAGGGAACAAACAGTGCTGCTTTGACATAGTATCCTTGCCACCAACCATCCTCTATCCGATCGCCTAATCCGTTCGGATTGGAGACCGGGTGATACGGACCGCTGGGATGTCCCCACCAGTTGTAGCGGGCGTCGGGGACCCAATAACTGTTCCAGGCGCTCAGACCGTAATCGCTGTTCTGGTAGATATTGTTGCCGCGCAGGTCAGGAGCCGCACCGGAAAGATAGATCCCAATGCGGTTGTGGTGGATGTTGTTTTCTCTGATGGTGGGGAAGGGGGCATAATCGTAGGAATACACCCCGGTATCATTGTGATGGATATTGCACCGTCGGACGACACTGGTGTCATTGGCGTTGATCGCTTCATGTCCCGCACTGGTACCCGGCGGAAGAGGCTTTCCGGCGTAACTGACGTCACAGTATGCCATGCGACTGGAACCGTACAGAATAACTCCTCTCCAATCCCCCACCTGAGGCGTCGGCGCGCCCGAGGTGAAGGTGATGGGCTGGGTCAACGTGCCCTCGGCGATGATAAGACCGAACACCCCCCCGGAACCACCGTGCTCGCTGCCGGGCGTGCGCGGGCTGAACAACAAGGTGGTGCCGGCAGTAATGGTAAGGATGTTGAATCCATCCACAGTCCTCATAGCAATACCCGTATCGTTAATCAGATGAATCGGCTTGCCGTTGAACGAGCCCGGGCCGTCCAGGGTGTGGTCTACGTATAGCTCTATGTCGTCTGCGATCACCAGGGCATCGGCGCCGTTGTCGTTCAGAGTCAAGTTGCGGTAAGCGGGCGCAGCCCATTGTTCGCTAAAAGAGTGATCCTCGCAAATCGCCGCGCCGCTATTATGGTCAACCTGAGTATCCTCCACGGTGACCCAATAACCACCCTTACTAAAAGCATGCGCGTAAAAGTACAGGCCACTGCCGCGGCTATGGTGGATGCAGGAATGGCGAATCTCTACCGTCGGATAGAGAGTAGGGTCATCGTCATCCTCTATCCATACCACGCTGCTTCCATCATCCGGCAGCGGGAGATAGTAGGGTTGGTGCAACCAGTCTCCTCCTCCCAAATAAACCGGCCATAGCCACCGTAGGCGATATCGGCGTGTTCCAGGCGCAGGCGGCCGCTTTCCCGCACATAGAGGCGCGCCCAATCGCCCGGCTGTGGCGTCGCCTGGAAGGAGGTGAAGGTGATCGGCCGCGCCAGCGTGCCGATGGCGATCAGGCTGCCCTCCACGGTCAGTCCGCTGGTGTGGGTGATGAAATAGACGGTTACCCCCGCCTCCACGGTCAGGGTGACCCCGGCCGTCACGTCCACCCCCGGCTGGATGCAGTAGGGGCTGCCGGTCAGTGTCCAGGTGGTAGGGATGGTCACGTCGCCGTCCACAACGGTGGTGCAACTGGGGGTCTGGGCCAAATCGGCCGCAGAGGAGCTCCCCGTAGTATCGGTGGTCAGGCAGAACAGCACCAGCATCCACAATATGGCCAGAGCGATCACCGCGGCCAACCTGGCCGGGCAAAATCTTCTATTATGCACCGGAACGTACATCGCCCACCTCCTGTCTTCTCTCCAGATGGCTATCGTCTGCACAACACCAGCGGCAGATAGGTCTGGTATGGGGCACCGATCACAGTGAGGTCGGTGGCGCTGTTGTTGTTCGGGTTGGGGTCCTCCACACCCGGGGGAGGGATGACGGTTGCCGTGTTGACCAGCGTGCCGGTGGCGGTGTAGGGGATCCTTCCCTGGGCAAAAATGGTCACGCTATCGCCGGGGCCGACCGTGAGCGTGGTGCTGATGTTGCCTGCGACTCCATATAACGTACAGCGGGAGAAGGCGCCCTCGTGACAGAACCAAAAAGCATCGGTGAAAGCGACGGGGAAAAAGTCGGTCACGACCACTCCCGCCGGGTCCGGGCCGGCATTGCTCACGGTGAGGGTGTAGGTGTGGGAGGCATAGGGGAAGGCAAAATCCCGGGCATCGGTCTTGGCGATGGACACGTCGGCGGAATACGGCCCATTCTGGGGGCCAAAGCCGGCCAGATAATAGCGGGATTGAGTGCCCACGAAATAAACATCTCCGCCCACATACAGCGAGTTCCCCACCACTGCCAGTGCATAAGGGCGGTAGCTCAGGCTGGGATTCCAGGCATTGGCCCTGCCTGTTATCGCATCCAGGGCGGCCAGCCGGTTGCGCGGTTGTCCCCCGATATTGCGGAAATCGCCGCCCACCAGGACGGTATCTCCGCTCACCTCCACTGCCCACACGACCCCGTCGGAATGGGGATTCCAGGATGTCACCTCCCTTGTATGCAGGTCTATAGCCGCCAGACCCTTTCGCTCCTGACCGTCCATCGTATCAAAGTTGCCACCCACGTAGAGTAAATTGTTGCTTACGGTCAGAGCCTTAACGCCGTCAATGTAACCACAGCCCTGCACAGGATTCCAGGGGAGGAGTTGACCGGTGGTCAGGTCAAAGGCAGCCAGGCATTCATGACGCTGGTCGTTGATGGTTGTGAATTCGCCGCCGACATAGAGCCGATCTCCGCTCACCACCATAGCCCTCACCGGATAGTTGGCCCGGGGCGCCCAGGGGAGAAGTTCGCCGGTCACGGTATCCACTGCGGCCAGACGATACCGTTCCTGGTCTCCGGTAATCATGAAACTGCCGCCTAGATAGAGCGTATTCCCGTAGCGCGCCATCGTCTGGATGGTGTCATAGACCTGATGGAGGGGCAAGGGGTTCCAATCGGCCACCTCACCGGTAACCAGGTCTATCGCGGCCAGCCCATCGCGCGGTTGCCCGCCCACACTGGAAAAGTCTCCGCCGATATAAAGGGTGGTGCCGCTGATGACAAAGGCACCTACCCCTCCACCCTGAATCTCCGGCGGGGTCCACGCAGCAGGCTGTCCTGTGGGGATGTGGATGGCGGCAAGGCCGTCATCGCGGCGCAGCATCGCCGCGCTGCGGAGACATCCCCCGGCGTACAGGGTATCCCCGCTAAGAGCCAGGGCCCTGACCGGGCAGTTGGGGGCCGGATCCCATTCTCTGGCTGTGCCGGTGCTGGCATCCAGCGCAGCCAGATGGGTTCGCGGCTGGCCGGCAATGCCGGTAAATCTCCCTCCCACATAGAGCGTGTCGTCGCCCAGTGCCAGGGCATACACGCTCTCTATATCCGTGCCCATGACGACCCCGGGACACTGCTGGGTGGAACCTGTGCGGGCGTCCAGGAAGACCAGGCTGGGGCAGCCACTCTTTTCAAAATAGCCACCGACATAGACGGTGTTGCCGCTGACGGCCAAGGCGTACACGGTGGGATGTGATCCGCTTAACCCGACGGCCCAGTTGAGCGCCTGACCGGTGATGGCGTCCAGAGCGGCGATGCTGGTGCGGTCGGACCAGCCGATCTCGCTGAAATATCCACCGGCGTAGACGGTTGTTCCACTTACCACAAGGGCGAACACCGGTCCGTCGGATAAAGGATTCCAATCCAGGACCTGTCCGGTGGTTCGGTTCAGGGCTGCCGCGTAGGGGCGGGGCTCTCCGCCGATCTGCTGAAAAGATCCCCCCACGTACAGCGTGTTGCCTGAGACGGCCAGGGCTCTTGCGTCATCGTCGGCGGCCGGGTTCCAGTCCGTCACCTCGCCAGTGGCGGTGTTCAGCGCGGCGAGGCGCTGGCGATCCTGCCCGCCGATGGCGGTAAATGCACCGCCAATGTACAGGATTTTGTCGCTGAGCGCCAGGGCATAGACCGGACCGTTCGGGTCGGGCTTCCAGTTTGGGTCCAGCGAATAATCGGCCCGAACGTGTGCCAGGTTCAGCCATGAGGTTCCATTCACGGTGGTAAAGTTGCCACCGATGTACCATCCTCCTTCGCCATCGGGGGCAATTGCCCGGACTTCAGCGTTCAAGTCGCCATCCACTTGCGGAAAGTCGGGCAGAAGGGTACCATCGCTGGTATGAAACGGCACCGCCAGGCCGGTATGCGGCCCCACACGATCAAACCCTCCCCTGATGTACAAAAGATCGCCAACCGCTTCTAACTGATACACGGTTCCGTTGGTGATCCAGAGGTTTTCCATCGGGCGGTTGGACAGGTCAGCCATCCCGGTGTGCTGCTCGGCAAATGTCCCTGGGGTAAAAGATAACCCTATTATGCTCATCAAAATCATCAGTAGAATGAGGGCAGTCCACGCCTTCCGCATAAAGGTTTTGCTATCCATTGACCACCTCCACAACGATTGAACCACCAACGGCTGCGCCAGATCCTGGTCGGCGGCTTACCTTTCCATCGGGGGCTCCATGCAATCCATATCAGCTACCGGAAGGGTCATCCGATGCAGTGCCACCAGCAGCGTCTCTTCGTCAGTGAACGGCTGTGCCTCGCCCTCCGGCACGGGCTGGAGGCTGCCCCGCAGCGCTCCCGGTTCGTGCGGGTCTATCAGCAGGCGCAGGATGAAGATGCGGATGATGCGCAATTGGGCCTCCTTTGGGGGACGGGGAAGCGGCGGCGAAACCCCTTCGCCGATAATGTACCATATGCGACTGCCACAGGACTGCCACGGGGCGCGTATCGCGTATCGCAAATCGCTTATCGCGAATCGCTTATCGTCCCTGCGACCCTGCGACTTGCGAACTGCGACTCTGTGACTTTGCGACCTGCGACTTTGCGACTCTGTGCTTTTATTCCTGGGGGGTCAGGGATTGGTAATAGGCGCGGAGTTCGGCCTGGGGGGTAGTGTGGAGTTCTTCGCGGAGGGTCTTCTCTAACTGGAGGTACAGGCGGCGCGCGGCGGCGATGTCGTTCATCGCCACACAGGCGCGCATGCCCAATAGCGTAGCCTGCTCGTGCCACGGCTCCAATGTCAGGAGTTGCCGGCAGGCGTCCAGGGCTTCGGCGAACCGGCCGGCGGCCAGCCGTTCCCCGGCGGCCCCCAGCAGGGCCCGCTGGTAGAGCAGCGCCAGGCGCTCGCGCGGCAGCAGGGCCCATTCGGCGTAGCGGTATTCGGGCAGGAGGTCGCCGCCGTAGAGCGCCAGCGCCTCCTCCCATTCGCCACGGCGGCAGCAGGCCTCAAAGGCTTCCAGGCCCACCCACGAGGTGGGCGGCAGGTGGAGGGTGATCCGGCCTTCCTCCACTTCCAGATAACGGGAGGGGAACTTTTCGGGGAGGTCGGGTTCCAGGGCGCGGCGCAGCGCGGAGGTGGCGTGATGGAAGGCGGTCTGGGCAGCCGCGGGGGACTTTTCCGGCCACAGCGCTTCGGCGATCTGGTCAAACGAGAGGACGTGGCGCGGGGCCAGAAGCAGCAGGGCCAGCAACTCACCGGCGCGCCGGGAGCGCAGGGCCGACTTTTCTATGCTCCGCCGCCTCTGGCGCACCTCAAACCGTCCCAGGGTCACGATGTGCAGCGGGGGCGGCGGTACGCGCGCCAGATGGTCCAGCAGTATTCTGGAGATAGCGACCACATCGGGGTCATTGCTATCCAGCAGTGCGGCCAGGAGCGGGAAGGCCAGCGACCGTTCCTGTTCCAGGAGAAACGCGTACCCGCCCGCGATGATGGCTTGCGCCGCCGCGCGCCAGGCGTCCGCCGCCTTTTCCCGGCTCTGCTCGTGCACCAGGGCGGCGAGGAAAAAGCGGGCGCGGGCCAGGTCAAAGGGGACGTTGAGGCTCTGGAAAATCTCTATCGCGGTGCGCAGGTCGGCCTCGGCGCTGGCGAGATCGCCGCACCGCCATACGGCCCGCCCGCGCTCCACCATCGCCCGGCCCCATCCCTGACAGTAGCCGACGCGCCCGGCAAAGGTCAGGGCATCATCTGCCCACGCCCGGGCATTAGGAGCCTCACCGGCCAGGAGGCGACAGCGGCCGATGCCCAGCCGTACCGAAACGTTCAGCCACGGTTCGCCGCTGGCCTCGGCGATGGAACGGGCCTGAAAGTACAGCGTCTGGGCGGTCTCCACGTCCCCATCGTCCAGAGATAGATTCCCCCGGATACACAGACGGAAGCGGATGCGCGCGACGCGGATCCGCGCAGCGCCCACCACGTCCGGGTCACCGGCATCCCGGGCGGCGTTCAGCGCTTGAAGGGCACGATGAAGGGCCAGGCCGATCTCGTCGGCCCCTTCCAGCGCCGGATCCTCCTCTATCGGCACTCCGGTTGAGGAAAAGACATCCACATTCTCCTCCCCGGTGGTGGAAGGGGAAGAAAACGAGGTTTATGGGTCAGCGGATTCCTGTTCCGGCAAGCCCGCAACCCACCGTCAACGAACCGGTCGGCCCGTACAGAGTATGTACGGGGCTAAAACCAGCTGGCCCGGAACCGTTTGCCCGCCCCCGCCACAAACGATCTGGGTGGTTTGGTCCCCTCATTGATGCCAACGGCCGACGCAAAGATCAGGAAGCCGTTGAAGAAGGCCAGCACCCACTTGTACCATTCCTGGGCAGGGGCCATAAAGGCGGTCAGATACGCCAGCGCCATCGCCACACCGAAGGAAATCCACTTCCGGTAGCTGTCATCCAGAGAGGGGGCCAGGTAGCCAATCACATTGGGCACCAGGTACGATGCGGCCGCGGCCCCCTGAAGGCTTGCCAGACTCTCCAGGGTGAACAGGGCGTTGAGAGGTTGCGTTTCCACAGGTCCTCCTTGCTGAGTATCCGGTGATCTCTGGAAAGAGCGAAAGCGGATTTTCTATCCGATGCCGTAATTACCCGCTTCCAGCGCGCGTCAACCGTTCGGAGCCGTAAATCCGAAGTATCACCGCTACAACCCCGGATAACAGCAAAACGGTCAACCCTATGATGGTGGCGTTCACCTGCATGGTGGGCAGCAAAATCCATATGGACCAGTTCATCGCGGTGTGAAAGAGCATCGCGGCCAGCACACTGCCACCGGTGTTGTTGAAAATCCAGGTAAAAAGAATGTTAGTCAGCACGATTTCCACCATCAACATTCCAAACAGGGGGAGAGTGCCCACCATAAACCTGCCGGGAATGAAGACCAGGGGCAGATGCCACAGCCACCACAGAAGCCCCAGGATGACGCTGGAGACGAGGGCGTTGAAGCGCTGCTGCAACCGGGGGAGAGCGTAGCCGCGCCAGCCGAACTCTTCCTGTAGCGGCCCGGCGGTGAGGAGAATCATCACAGGGGCCACGAGGGCCACAACGGGGTTGGAAAGCGCCGATAGGTCCAGCGGCGTGGCCCCCAGAAGCACCGATAGCAGGGTCGCGCCGGTGAAGACCAGCGGGGGGAGAAACAGAATCGGGAGAAGCCAGATTTTCCGGAAGTGCAGGTCAATGCCCCACTTCAGCAACCGGATAACGCCTTTTCCCCCTTCCTGTAGCGACGTCAGCAGGAGCGCCGCTACAAGCGGGCCAAACGCCGCAGGGTTGAGAGGACTGGCGAGGAACCCAGCCAGGCCGGCGGGGAGCGCCAGACCGTGTGCAGATAATGCCTGGGGGACCCAGAACAGCCAGGAGAACGCGTAAGTGAGCAGGAAGAACCGCATCAGATTCCTGCTGGAGCTGGAATTCCCGATCATAATGGCTTTTCTCCAGAGAGGAGTCTTTGAGATGGTGGTTCCGGATTGCCAGAGGTCTGGAAAAGGGGATGTATTTGAGGGTGCTGGTGTTATCGGTAGCAAGACCTGTGGCTAAATCTTTCCCCCACATAATTATATCCTCACAATATTTGTAGTCAACTCTGAGGTTCGGACATAAGTTCGGACAACCGGGAAGGAAGGGGGTTTCGGGGCGGCGGCCTTC
>FWPU01010774.1_pt1 | contig 11539 bp, 3 predicted proteins | sample 2228361 | NCBI WGS metagenome assembly FWPU01 (sample SAMEA103939777, study PRJEB20133) | metagenome | reverse complement strand
CCACGGCGTTCCTCAGCCACGAGGGGTCGTAGCCAGTCTCGGACGTCGCTTCGATCTGAATCGTCACCTTTCCCCCATCAGACTGTTCCGCGAGATTCGCGATCGCAGGAAAAGCCCTGAACACCTGATCGCGAGTGGCGCGGAAGACCAGGCGAACCGCCCTCCGCAGGCCCGTGCCAGGCTTGGGTGACGGAGGCGGCGGGGGCGGTGGAGGCGGCTCCGGTTGGGATCGGGAAGCCTCGGGGAGAGCCGAGGGCACCATGACGAACCCGGAGTCGAGATCGACCTCGTCTTCGGGGAGCTGGCGCCCGAGAACCACCTTCTCGCGGCTCACCTGGAACTTGCCGTCGGGCCCGAGCGCGGGTGGTGCCCCGCTGGTGTACGCCATCATCTCCTCGGCCACGCCGCGCGCGATTGCCTGGCGCAACGCGCTCGCCGACTCAAGGCGTGGCGGATCGAGGTGGGAGAAGAAGGATTCCCTCACGTCACTTGTTTTGACCCCGAGCCTCGGTGCTTCCCCGGGCGCTGGTGACTCTCCGAGCTTCATCCGCTCCGCCATCTTCCGGGGTGTGACCGAGGTGTGCACCTTGGGGACGCCCTGGCTTGTCAGAAGCTCCATCAGACGCTCGTGAACACCGGTCGCCTGCAGAGGCCGCCCTCCCTTCTCGACCTTCTCGATGCTCAGCTCATTGCCTTCCAGTCGCGGTAGCCACACGCTCGTATAGAGCTCGCGGAAGGCGGACTCGACCGCAGCCTCTTCCGTACGGCGTCGCTCCTTGAGCTGATCAAGCTGGTCCTTGGACAGCCGATGCTGCTGCCGCTTCATCTCGACACGCTCGATCGCCAGGAGATAGCGCACCGCTCGGCGCAGCGCCTCGATTTGTCGCCGCTCAGGTACCGCCAGACCTAGACCGTTCCGGTACCGCCTCGGCCGCTCGCCATACCGGGAGAAGAACTCCACCGCCAGGCGCTCCTGGGTAGCCGCGGGGTCACCAGCGAACTCCAACGGCAAGTAGGCCACCAGGAACCGCGGCTCCTCGTCCGGGACGTCCTGGCTCCGGCTGGGCCAGACGACGGCAGCGTGATGGCCGGCAAGCCTCTGATCGAGCAACTCGCGGATCTTTGCCCGAACCGGCCCCTGGCCGCGGGCCTGCGCCTCCTCCCGTGAGACCTCTTGCTCGGCATCCTCGATGAGTTTCGTGACGTTCGGGTCCTTTTTGAAGCAGTACCGAACTCCGTCGTAGTGAAGATACAGGCACGAAGTACGCAGCTCGGCGAGCACAGCAGCGGCCGTGATGTTGTCGAGGTCCGGCCCGATGCAGGCGGCCAGTAGCTCGCTCTCGGTGACGCCGGGCGGCAGCGTTTCGGCCCCCGGTGCGCCGTCTCGGCGCAGCCCCCCGAACGAGTACATCAGGATGGCCGTGGCAAGGCGGGTCGCGGGCTTGACGCGGCCGAGGGCCGGCGTCTCCCGCCCCAGACGCTCGTCGATGCGTCGGGCTCGCGCGTTCGGCCCCTCGATGTCCGCCGTGACTACCGGGTCGTAGTCGTTCTGAACTCCCAGCTCCTTGAGCATCGTCACGCGAACGGTCGCGTCCCCCAGGGGGACCTCACCCGGCCCCAACACGGGTCGTGCCCCGCCGTTCTTCCGAAGCGAGTGAAGGCACGCCGCAAGGAAGCGCAAGGCGCCGCGCGTTCGCTGGAAGGCGTCCACGGACGACCAGCGTTCCTTCATCAAGTCGATCAGCGCCGGGTGAAAGGGGTACGCGCTCTCCAGACGCTCCCGAAGTCGAACGCTCTCCTCCTCTGCTTGCTGTCGTGCCGCTGGCGTCTCCGCATGCGCGCGCCACATCCCAGTGATAACTTCCTGGTAGGATTTGGTGATCTCGTACACCGCCGAAGGGTCCGGCGTACCCCTGAGCAGGCGCCGGTGGAGGATGGGGAGGATCTCATCGCCTGTCACGGGCTCGCGAAGCTGATCCACGCGCGACGCCAGCTTATCGATCTCAGCGAGGAGAGCGACGTTCCCCAGTGCCTCACGAGCACTCCAGGTCAGCGAATACACCAGGGCCGCGTTTGCGCTTCCAGCCACCTCGACAGTGAGACTCTGGAAAAAGTCCTTTGCCTGCCGCTGGAGCGTAGAGTCGAGCACCCCGACCGCCGCCGCTCGTTCCATGTACTTCAGCACCTCGTCGAGCAGCACCAGTACCGGACGCCCACCGGCTCCCCTCGTCAGGACTTCCCGGATCACGTCGCCGCCAGGCGCCACTCGGTCCTGGTCATGGCCCTCGACAAACGGGAACGCCTTGTCCGGGTCGATCTGCCACGCGATCCAGCCCCACATCGTCTGGATCGTCCGACCGTCCTCCAGGGTTTTCCCGTTACGAGCATCGAACTTCTCGCCATCGAAGACGGCAACCGCAACTCGCCCGGGATCCGGGAAGTCTCGCGCCTCCTGGATCTCGTCGAGAACCCGCCGGTCACGTGCGGCATGGAGGAGGGCGGCCAGCGTGTGTGACTTGCCACCCCCGAACGGGGTCCTCAACTTGAGTACCCGGTTATAGCCGGGCTGACCCGCCAGGGATCCCAGCACCTCCTCCAGGAGGCGACGCAGGTCGGCAGTCAGGTACGTTGCGCGAAAGAATTCGCGGGCGTCACGGTTCACCACCGGGACGTTCGGATCCCGAGCCGCGATCGCGCCGAGGTCGATAGCGAACAGCGCCTCGGTGAAGGTTCCAGCCTCCACATCTGGGTGCAGTCCGACGAGGTCTGTCCAGGGCCGGAAGAGCTTAGAGCTCACGACGCCCCTCCTGGCCCGAGGTGACCGAAGAGGAGCCCCTGCGTTTCGGCCAAGCGCTGGTCTACCAGCGTGCGCCAGTTGGCAGTGAGCTTGGCGACCGCCGCCTGCTCGGCCGGCGTCGTAATTGGCAGCGCTTTTCCGTCAGCTTCGTCCCCACCCTTGAGCCCAGCGCCGGCTAACGCCTGGGCTACCAGCCGCAGCCGTTCGCGGTCCGGCCGGGCTTCATCGAGAAACCGCGATAGGTTTCGCGGCTCATTCTCCACGAGCCATAGAATGCGATGTAGCACGTCGATGAGCGGCGCAGGCAGTCCGTCGTCATCAGGCATGCCGAGCCGTTCCTCCCCGCCTCGCTCCGTAAAGTCCCTCAGGCGATACCTGCCCTTCTTCTTCTCGACGAGCGCCCGCGCCCCGGCCGCGAGCCCGCGCGGCCCGTCGAGTTCGACCGGCTGGCCGTAAGTAAAGACGATCGCCTCCCCGGCGTCCAGCTCTGCTGCCCGGTAAGTGTGGCGCCAGAGCACATAGAAGCGGCTTGCCCCGTCGACAGACGCGACCCCCGACCGTGGGACCCCGAAAATCTTCTCCAGTAGGGTTTCGAGGACGACTCCCTCAACCTCGCCCAAGAACTTACCCGCGGGCACCTCTTCACCATTGTCATACTCGACCCTAGCAAACCGCGTAAAGGCCCGGAGACCTGCACCGACAGCGGCAATGACGAGGTCGGCACCCGCGATTCCCAGCTCCCAAAGCGTTTCTACGCGCTCCCGGACTACGCGCTCGAGTTCGGGTTGCACGACGCGCTCATAGGACCCGGTGTCCGTCGTCTCCCGGCGCCGCGCTACCAGGAAGATATTCGAAGCCAGCGACGCGGCTTCCTTCGCGTGGAGCCTATCCTCCATCTCCATATCGATCGGCCACGCTTCGGTTACGACGAACCCGTTTTGCCTCAACGCCTCAACCAGGGTCGCCCAGCCCGCGGTAGTCTTGTGCGCGTAGACGCAGACCATCGGTCCCCCCGGTCTGAGCACTCGACGAGCCTCAGCAAACGCCTGGCCCATCATCCTTTCGTACTCGCGCTTCGCCGCGTCCATGTCGCCGCCATGCCGAGAAGACAGGGCCGTCGCTTCCCCCTTCTTGGGCGTCAATTCAGCGGCGCAGTGCTCTGAGTAGAGGTGGCCCACGGCTCGACGGAGCCACACATAGAAGAAGTCCGAGAGATCTGCGTATGGCACATTGTCGTAATAGGGTGGATCCGTGATGACAGCATCGAAGGAACCGTTCTCGTAGGCGAGCGCAAGCGCGGAGCCTCGCCGAACGTCGCACGCCCCGAAACGATCGGCGACAAGTGCCTCGAGGGCAGCAAGCACATCGCCGGCTGACTGTTCCCATGAGCCCGAACCCTCGCCAAACGGGTTCGCCTCGGGGAAGTCCCAGACCATGGGCATCTTGCCGTTGGCGATGGGGCTCTGAATCTTTTCGTGCGTGTTGTCCCATCGGCACACGTTGGCGCCCCGCTCGGCGACCTTGTCCACGATGAAGGCGAGGTAGGTGGCGACTGCCCTCGCCAGGTCCGGCTGAGCGCCCGCGCGGACCATCTCGTCGTACGCAACACGCAGGTGCTTGATGAAGGCCAAAAGGGTGAGAAGCTGGCGACTCGTGAAAAGTTGACGCCATGCCTTAAATCCAAACCGAGTCACCGCAGACACGCCGCGCGCGTTGGGCGAGGGCCGGACCGTCGGCAGAAGCTCGTCGGGCAACGTCAGTCCCGTTTCCTGCAGGAGGCTTTCCAGGCGCCGCGTTATGATTGCTTCATCCGGGTCCAACGCCGAAGAGGACCCAGTGGGCAGATAGACTTTCCCCGCCTCTCCTTCTCTCTTGGCCACCACCGCTATGAGCTGAAGGCCGATTCTGCCGCCGATCCCGCACTCGCGAATGTACGTGGCCGGAACAGCTGCGCGACAGAACAGGCACTCTGTCTCACCGCCCGTCGACAACTCCGTAGGATCAAAGCCCCATTGACGGATCGCCTCGTGCGCCTCGTCGGCAGACGATTCGAGCAGTTCGTAACCAGCCGCTCGTTCGCGCTCCGACGCTACCGGCCGGAGCGCCACGAACCCGCCGGACTTCTTTCTTAACCATGTCTGGCGGTGCAATGGGACCTTTGCCCCGCAGTTCCGGCACGGCACCGTCCGCGTCCAGAGGTAGGCCACCGGGGTCAGGTGGCCGGTGGGCACCGTCAGCGTTCCCTGCGGATGCTCCATCCCCTTGAATCGCGTCTGGCGCTGTCCGCCGATCTCCTGGACGGGCGCCTTCGGATCGGGGACCGGCGGATAGAGATCTCCTACCTCGGCCCGAGCGCGGTCGAACACGACGCGGCTCCACTTCCGGACTTCCTCGACCAGCGTCCTGCTGAACTTCGCCGGGTAGGCGAGCGTCGCCAGCTCCACCAGGTGAGCGACGGGGTTGAGCTCGAGCGCGTGCGACTCGCACCCGAGCCTGGCCGCCTCCAACGGGATCGAGCCGCCGCCGGCGAACATGTCCAGCACCCGTGGGGCGCGCCCGCCATGCGCGGCCCGGATGTGCTCCGCCGCGGCCTCGAGATCCTTGCGGGTCACGCTGCGGCGGCACAGGCGCTCGAGGAACTTTGCGGCGTTCGCCCGCGCCAGGCTGTCGCGCTTGTCCTCCGGACCGTTCGCCGGGCGGAACTGATCGGCGGGCACGAGCGCCGCGTAGACCGCCGCCCGGCACGCCACCAGCGGCCGGCGCGCCCACCACCGGTGGAGGATCGAGAGCAACGCCTTGGACAGGTAGCCGCGCGCCTGCGTCACGCTGTTCTCGATCCGGGCTTCCGCGCTGATCGCCTGGATCGGGAGGAAGTCCTCGATCAGCCGCCGATCGTCGCTGCCCCTCATGGAAGGCTGCGCCTCGCTTGATCTCACCCCCGTTGGCAACGCTCCGAGCGCTGGCGTCGCCTCAGAAAGTTCGATCTGTCGGGCCGGGGGAGTCTCGGCGCGCCGCGCGTACTGGGTCTCCACGGCCGAAAGCAACTCGTCGATATTCGCTCCGCCCTCTCGGCGTCGGCGCAACGGTCGCGCTCCACGATCGAGGAAGAAGCGATTCCCCTCGGCCGACCCGGCCGGCGCCGCATAGTCCACGACGAACAGAGGCCGGTGCAGCTCCAGGGCCGCCTTGCCTGCCTCGAACGTCCCACCCGTGAGGCCGGACTCGATCAGCACTACGGCGTCAGACAAGCCACAGATCGTCCGGTTCCGCGTCATGGCCTGGTGCCCTGCCCAGGGCAGTCCCGGCGAGAACTCGGAAACCACGAGGACGTTATGGTCACTGGCGAACCCCATGATGTCGCGTTTGAACCGGAAGCCGAGAATGCCCTCCGCCAGCACGATAGTCGTCACGCCTCCCGCCTCGAGCGCGGCACGGTGGCAGGCCAGGTCCACGCCATGGGCATATCCACTGATGACGTTGACGCCCTTCGCCGCCAGCGCGCCGGCGCATTCCGCGGCGACGCCGAGACCCTTCTCTGAGGCCTTCCGCGATCCCGCGAATCCGACCGCCCGCCGCGCGAAGAGATCGAGGTTCCCCCGCACGAACAGCACCGCCGGGGCATCGGCCCCCAGCAGCGTCGCGAGGTGCGCCGGATAGGCGCCATCTCCACGAAGAAGAACTCTCACCCCCTGGTCGGACATCTCCTGCCACAGGCGCTCGGCGAGCGCGTTCTCCCCGGCGAGCCGTCGGGCAACATCCGCGGGTAGCCGATACTGCTCGGCAAGGATTTCGGGGAGTCTTGTCAGCGAGGCCTCGAGACCGCCGGGCTCCCGACGAGCGGCCTCGATGATCTGCGCCACCGTGCGCGGGCCGATGCCCTTCGTCGTGAGAAGCCGAAGGGCGGCGAAGGCGTCTCCCGCCGTGATCCCGATCGGAACCCTGTTGTCGCCCATCACCTACACGTCTTTCTGAGTCTTGGTCACCGCCAGACCGAGCACGAGCTTCGCGCCCCGTGCCCGTACCGTTCGGCCCATCTCGTTGATCGTCGCGCCCGACTGGTAGAGATCGTCCAGCACGACGATACTCCGCCCAACGACATCCTCTGACACGTCGAATGCGCCGTCCACGTTTTCGACTTTCTCCTGGAACGTGTGCACTTCTTTCTGCTGACGCGTGGCGCGCGTCTTCGTTGCCCAGGAACTCCCGTCGACCTTGCTCAAGCGTTGGCAGAGGCCTTGCGCCAAGTACCTCGGGAGGTCGTAGCGTTTGGTCGGATTGGAGGGCGGAACCGGAACGATGCTGTCGGCCCGCGCGTAGGTCGGGTGGGCAGCGATGAAGGCTGCCAGGCGCGCGACCAGCTCGTCGGCCGCCCCGGTGTCGCCATCACCGGGCCCGTAGGGCTTGGCGCGACGCAGCAGACCCCCCAACTCCGTGTGGACGTAGTCGCGCGCAGCCGGATCCCACCCGCCGTGGCGCCCAAGCACGAAGCACTCGTCGAAGTCGTCGAAGATGCACGGATGCTGGGTGAGGAGATACAAAAAGGTCTCCAGCGCCCCTCGATCAGCCAGGTCGTGAATGTACGTGCCCCACTCGTATCGACCGTATCGGTCCGGAAACGAATGCGTGAACCCGGCCTGAGGGAAGGCCCGACGGAGAATCGTCTTGTAGCGCTGGTCCCCCGTTATCAGGATGAGCAGACCCGAGCGAGCCCCTGTTTGAACCTCGAACGACCCCAGCGTCGCGACCTCCATCAGCACACTGCCGATGCGATCGCGTCCGCCGCGATCTCGAACATCCGCGCGGTCACGATCTCGCGCTTGGCGTGATCCAGCCGCTCCGCCGGGTTCTGGATCCGTACCAGTTCTGGTGACGATCCCAACGGGTCCCACACCACATAGAGCCAATAGGTCTCGCGCAGCTGCTGCGCCTTGTACCACTCGTTGGTCGTGAGGCGAATCGGCTGCCCCCGCAGGCGTCCTTTGACCTCGACCCGCTTCACCTCGAGCTCCCCGGTGGCAACGTCACGCACCCGATGCGCCCGGATATCGAACCCAATCTTCTGCGACCCAACGCGGACGACCTGCTCTCCGGGAAAACCCTCCTGGATCAAGGCCGACACGACCAGGTCCTCGGCTGCGAGCTCGCTCCGTCGCCGCACCTCAGGGTCGAGCTCCTCGGCCAACGCGGCGAGCTGGGTCTCGGGCGCCTCCGCCGCCGTCAGCACGAGCGCCGTGGCTACGTGACGGATGGGGCCCGTCCGCGCGATCGCGAGCCGCGTGAGGCCCTCCAGGCGGTCGGCGCGCGCCCGCTCCAGCTCGGCCAATTCCTGCTGAGCCCGCTGGCGAGCGAGGGCAACCTCTGGCGCCTCCCGCTCGCGCGCCATCAACTCCATCACGCGCTCTTGAGCACGGCGGATCCGGGCGTCGAACGACCGGACCAGATAGTCGCGGCAGATCTCCGCGAAGCGCTCGCGCTCCCGCTGAGAGCGCGTCCGGCACTCGAGCTGGTACGTGCTCTTGACGAAATCGGCCGCCGCCTGCCAGTCGACGGGGACATCGAGCAGGGGCGGTGGCGATAGATGAGGCGGAAGGTTTAGAATCGCGTCGCCTGGGACGACCTCGCGCTGCCTCCCCTCCTCGCGTACCGCCACGAGTTCCCCGTAGAGTGTCACGTCATTGCCCCGCGCATCCTTGCCTCGGATCGTGAGCTCGAAGAAGTGGAGCCGATACGGCGCCGAGGCGAGGGCGTCCACGTAGACGCCCACCCCACCGTGCAGGGCGCCGAGCCGCTCGTTAAGCCGCTCGTCGACCACGCCGTAGAGGGGGTGGCCCGGGCCCAGGAGCACGGCATCGACGTGCGCGTCCTCCTCCAGGTGGCGCTTGTGGAAGGTGATCTTCCGGTAGACCGGCTCCGGTTTCCCCAGCCGCCGCACCGCCTCGAGACGGTCCGAGCGAAGATCGCCGAGCACGTGCTCAACCCGCCACAGACCATCGGCCCGAGGCTCGACGCGAAGACCGACCTCACGGGCCGCCGCCAGGAACTGGGCCTCGACGTAGCGCGGCATGAGCCGGCGCTCCTCGACCTCCAGGTTCCGCTGCTGGAAACCCGTGAAGTCCACGCTCGCCCGTGCGAGCGCGATCCCCGTCGCCTCTTCGTACGCCTTGAGTTTGGCGGGATCGATCCGGTCGATCTGGTCGATGTACTCGTCGAGCCGGCGTGGGTCGTAGGCGACGTCACGGAGCATCTCGGGGAGATTCACGTCATTCAGCGAAAGCACTTCGCCGATCACGTCGAATACCCGACCCTCGAGCGCCTCGTTCATCTGCTCGAGCTTGTCGAGCAGCCTCTCAAGGATCCTTCCCTCGATGACCGGCTCGCCGTCCTCGGACTCGGTGGCGACGAAGTTGAATGCGTAGCAGTCCCGATCCTGGCCGATGCGGTGGATGCGGCCCAGGCGCTGCTCGAGGCGCGTTGGATTCCAGGGCAGGTCGTAGTTGATCATCAAGTGGCAGAACTGGAGGTTGATCCCCTCGCCGGCCGCCTCGTTCGCCACGCAAATCTGGGTTGCCGTGCGGAACTGGTCCTGGATGCGACGTCTCTCGTGGGGGTTCATGCCGCCATGGATCTGGCAGGTCGAGTAGCCCCAGCGCTCAAGGTGCTCAGCCAAGTGGTAGATGGTGTCGCGGGCCTCGGTGAAGATCAGGAGCTTGCCGCGCCCGTCTTTCAGCTCCGCAAACTGCGCTTCTCTGAGACACTGCTGGAGCGCCGCCAGCTTGGAATCGCGGGCCTGCCCACGCACGCGCGCCGCCTGCTCGACGAGCTCGCGGAGCGCAACGATCTCCGCCCTGAGCTGGTCGAGCTCGACGGCCGCGGTGTATTCGTCGACAAGCTGGTCGCGGGTGGCTTCGTCGAGATCGTCGTCGTCTTGCTCGAGATCGGTCAGCCGTCCCTGAAGGGCCGCCAGCCGCCGAGCCCGCTGGGCGGGTGGGAGGCCCTCTAGCTCCTTCAGCAGCGCTTGCTGCTTTTCCAGGCGGCGCTTGAGCGATTCGTGAATGGCGCAGGTGGAACTCGCCAGGCGCCGCTGGAAGACCGTCCGGGCCAGCGCGGCACTCGATCGCCGGCGGCCGGTCTGCTGCGGCAGGAACTCGTTGATATACGCCGTCACAGCCTTGTAGAGCGCGTACTCATCGATGTTCAGGCGGAACGTGACCGTCTTCGCGTGCCGATCAGGAAACAGCCGGCGTCCGTGCAGGTCCTTCAGGTCCTCCTTGAGCCGTCGGAGCGCCCAGGGGCATTCCTTGCCGAGTCGGAGCACCTCCCGGCGGATCGTGGTTGCTTGTCGGCCGACACGGTGCGGCTCGGGAAAGAGGTCAGGATCCAGCAGTCGGAGGAAATGCGCGAAGCGGTCCTCGTCTCCGTGATGTGGCGTCGCAGTGAGCAGGATCACGTGCTCGGCCCGGGCTGTGAGTTGAGCCGCCAGCTCATAGCGCTGCGTCGCCTCGACCTTCGGCTCGCGCCCCACGCCACCAGACGTCGTCCGTGCCGAGCACTTGTGGGCCTCGTCGATGACGACCACGTGCCACGGCTGCTCGCAGACGCGGTCGCGCACGTCGTCCTGCTTCGCGTAGTCGATCGAGGCGATGACCTGGTTTTCTTTGGCCCACGGGTTGGTCAGGCTCCACTTGTCACGCGCCGCGTCGATCGGCTCGAAGGATTCGTTGAACCAGCGCAGGAGTTCGTCCTGCCACTGGGGAACGAGCGGTGCTGGGCAGAGGATGAGCACCCGTTCCATCGCGCCTCGGAGCTTCAACTCCTTGAGGAGCAGGCCCGTCATGATGGTCTTGCCCGCGCCCGGATCGTCAGCCAACAGGAACCGGAGGCGCGGCTGGGGGAGCATCCGCTGGTACACCGCCTCGATCTGGTGGGGCAGCGTGCGGATGCCCGACAGGCTGACAGCGAATTGCGGGTCGTACGCATAGGCCAGGCGAATCCGGGCCGACTCCACGAGGAGGCGAAGCTTCTCGGCATCGACGGGCTTGAGGCCCTCGAGGTCCCGTTGCTCTAGCCTGGCGAGCGTAGCGGCTTCAGCGGCCGAGATGACCACCTCGTCCAGGCGTCCATCCGGCAGCCTCACGCGGCACTCGTAGCCGGCCGAGCCGTCGGGCCCGAGTGCGCGGGCTTCCTCAAGCAAGACGGGCACGTCGAAATGCCCAGGAAGCGAGACGCGTTGACCGACCGGGAAGTTTACACGGCTGTCTGCCATGGTCTCCGTTCACCGACGCGATGCAGACCGGGCCCGTCGCTTCCTCGCCTCAATCCACTGCTCGATGTCTTCCTTCTTGAAGCGCCACGTGTTCCCGACCTTGAAGCCGGGAAGCTCACCGGCCCAGGCCAGTTTGTACACGGTCCGCTCGGCTACCTGGAGGTAGTCAGCCACCTGCCGAATCGTCAGCGAAGCGCGGTCGTTCACTGAAGCCCTCGTTACAGACCTGAGCAACGGAGAACAGTGTATTCCAAACCAGACCAGGCTGCAAAGGCTGACAGGTAAGCGCCCGTCGGCGGCCGATGCCCCGACCTGGGCGTAGGCGATTGCCCCCCCCACGGGCACCGTCGGCCGTGGCCCCGACACGCCCCTCGACCAGCTTCGGCTTGGTTTGGCACCCCGAAAACCGGTGACATCCGGTGACAGCGGTGACACGCCAGTGTTTATGCGGGTTGTCACCGCTTCTGCACTGAGCGTCC
>FWPU01003415.1_pt1 | contig 11540 bp, 9 predicted proteins | sample 2228361 | NCBI WGS metagenome assembly FWPU01 (sample SAMEA103939777, study PRJEB20133) | metagenome | reverse complement strand
CCCGCTGGTCGCTGTGATGATGGACGTAGATCGCTTTAAATTCATCAACGATGTCTACGGACATCCTGCGGGCGACCGTGTGCTGCAAGCGGTTGCCAAACGCTGCTTGGAAAACTTGCGACGAATTGATATCCTGGGGCGCTTTGGGGGGGATGAATTTACGATTCTCTTGCCTGAGACCGATATCTATCGAGCTCGCGGCGTGGCTGAGCGTGTTCGGCAATGTGTCGCTGAGAGCCCGGTGATAGCCGATGGCAATCGGATTGAGGTGAGCGTCAGCCTTGGAATTTCTCGAGCGACCAGTGCCACGCCAGACCTGGAGGTGTTGATCAGCCGCGCCGACGCTGCCATGTACCTAGCCAAGCAAGCGGGGCGTAATCGCGTCGAGTTCGGCTGATCGCTGTTTTCTCTCAGTCAATCTGCCAGAAAGCGGCGCACCTTGTTCCAGATTTCAGCAAACATCGCTTCGTTGAGCCGTCCCGTTTGGGTGTTCTGCCGGCTGGGGTGGTACGATGCCAGCAGCCAGGGAGCGCCGTTGCCAGGTTGGTAAGCGGCGCCATGGGCGAATTCCAGGCGGGGAATGGCATAACCCAATCCCCGGAGCAACCCTAGCGTGTTGTCGAAGGCGATTTTACCCAGACAGACAATGCCCTGCAGATTGGGCAATAAACCGAGTTCCTGCGCCAGGTAGGGCAGGCAGTTGGCGATCTCGGCTGGTGCGGGTTTATTCTGTGGGGGTGCGCAACGACAAACCGCAGAGATGAACAGAGTGTTTAATATCAACCCATCTTCGCGATGAGTAGCGAACGGTTGGTTGGCAAAGCCTGCCTGAAATAAAGCGCGATAAAGGAATTCGCCTGAGCCGTCGCCGGTGAACATGCGCCCGGTGCGATTGGCGCCGTGGGCGCCGGGTGCTAGACCGACAACCAAAACCCGTGCCTGCCGGTCGCCAAATCCTGGCACCGGCTTGCCCCAGTACTCCCATGTGCGATAGGCGCGACGGCGTTGACGCGCCACCTGTTCACGCCAGGCAACCAGGCGTGGGCAACGACGGCAGGCAAGTATATTGGCTTCCAGGGTTTGCCAATCTTGGGTGGTTTCCATGATCGTCGGTATAGCGTTGATCTCTTCTAGTAGGACATCCTCGGTTCGATGGCTTTTGCCGCTTCGATCCACGCCCGTACTTCTGAGAGGTGGGGAGCGCGTCCCGCCAGCTTCATACTCTCATTAGCTGAGCACAGCGCCTCATACAAATTCTCAGGGACGCGCCGGCGCAATTCTTAGATGGTATCCACACCAGCGGCTTCTAGCAAGTCGCTGTATTGTTCACCAATTCCGGGCACTCGCATCAGATCGGCGCGGTTAGCCCACTTCAAGATGAGCTTCTCGGGGATGCCAGTCTTTTGCGCCAGATCCTTGCGCCCCTTGCGCGTGCATGCAGCTTCCAGCAGGTCTGTGGTGGTGTTGATGCCCGCCTCGACCAGTACAGCGGCATATACCGCGCCAATACCTTCGATCTCTTCAACTCTGTAGCCGGGTGCTCCTGGTTGCGATGGAGCTGCTTCCAACTCATCCACAGGGGTTTCTGTAGTTTCCTCCTGGGTCGGCTTCTCTGCTTTGGCTACATCTTGCATCCGCTCAGGATATATTGAGGCAGGCTCAGATTTGGGCGCAATCCCAGCGTTTGTCAGAACGGGTTGTGCTGCTGCTTCAAGGCTTTGCGACCGCACCAGCTCTGAGATATTGTGATACATCACCAGGATGCCTACCTGTCGTCCCCACAGGACTACAGGTATTCCAAATACCTCCACATCGAGAAGGGTGCCATCCCGAGTGCGCCTCTGCGAGATGACATGCACCATTTCGCCCTGCCGTGCTCGGGCAGTGAGAGCTCGCGTTTCGTCAACCCGATCAGCCGGTGCCACCAGATTATCCAGGTCTTGTCCAATCACCTCCTGCTGACGATAGCCAAACATCTGTTCGAATGCTGGATTGCAGGTCATAATACGTTGTTCCTGGTTAAGGGTGACGATGGCTACCGGGCTGTGATTGACCAGTGACTCGTAGAATTGCTTTTGGCGTTGCAAATCGAAGGCAGCTTGCTTGCGTTCGGTGACGTTGCGGACAAAGTAAACCGTCCCGTGCTGCAGCCCTTCGGAGATTACCGGACTGCTGGAGATTTCATACCAACCTGGCAGGGTTGGAAAGCGCATCTCGGTTTTTTGCAGTGGCATGCGATTGGTTTCGCCGGTTGCATCGCCGAAAAACAGCTCGTTTACGTTTTTGCCAATGACCTGGGGGAAGCTGGTGTGAAAAGCCTGAGCAGCAGCGCGATTGCAGCGCAGAACAACGCCGTCCTCGTCCACGAGCAAAAGGATGTCCTCCACCGAGTCAAAGGTGGCTTCCCACTCCTTTTTGCCACGGCTGATCACTCGTTCCACTTCCTGGCGTTCCTGCTCCCTGCGGCTCAGCTCTGCGGCGCGCCAGGCAGCGGTGCGTTCTTGCTGGCGCGCCCTCGCCAGTTGCACCTCGCGCGACCCGGCTATGCCCAATACAATGACCAGGATCAGAGGAAAGCTGTCGACCAGCCAGAGCAAAGGGGTCGCCAGGTTGACGCTCAGCAGATTCGCCGGGTTGAGCGTCAGGCCGATGGAGCGCGTCGCCCACACTGTGCCGATCACCACCATGAGTATGCCGATCAAAAAACCCAAGATGGCGTACCGGAGGGTGTAATTAGGTACTTTTTCAGTCTTCATCGTCGCCTTCCTAATCTGTGGCTGAACCCGGGTTCATCGGGCGCTATGACTGACTACCTGTCGGGATTGCTTTGCCATTCCCCAGAGCAAGCAGCACGTTCGGAGGTAGCTTAATAAGATTTTAACATATCAGGCGGGAAATATCTGACCTACCAAAATTTACATCAGATGATCAGCATTGCATCGCCGAAGGAGTAAAAGCGGTAACCCATCTGTTTGGCAAGCTCATAGGCTGCCAGGATGCGCTCGCGCCCGGCAAAGGCACTTACCAGCATGATCAGAGTGGAACGCGGCAGGTGAAAATTGGTGATCATCGCATCGACGACTTTAAATTCATATCCCGGCAAAATATACAAATCGCAAGGTCCTTCCACAGCACCAACGCTTTCGCCGGGTTTGGCGCAGCGCGCGGCGCTCTCCAGTGTGCGAACGCTGGTAGTGCCTACCGCCACCACCCTACCTCCGGCGCGCCGCGTCTGATTGATCAACTCGGCTGTCTCTGGCGACAGGTGACACCACTCGGTATGGATGCGGTGTTGTCGGGGGTCTTCTTCCCCTACCGGGGCAAAAGTATCCAGCCCGACGTGCAACGTCAGGGTGGCGAAGCTGATTCCCTGCGCCTTTAAGCTCTCTATCAGACCGGGTGTGAAATGCAAGCCGGCGGTTGGCGCCGCTGCCGATCCGGGCGTGCGCGCGTATACTGTCTGGTAGCGTTCGGGGTCGGATAACGGGGTGTGGATATAGGGCGGCAGCGGCACATGTCCTACCTGGGGCAGGATCGGTTCCAATGGTTCGGCGAAACGCAGCAGGCGGCGAGAGCCCTCCAGCGCTTGAGCAACTTCCCCTGGGGGACCGCCTTCCACCTGAAACTGGGTTCCCATTTTCATCCGCTTGCCGCCCACAAGCGCCTCCCAGGTCTGCTCATTGATACGACGCAACAGCAGCAGCTCGACACGACCCCCACCGGGGATTTTGCGCGCATACAGGCGGGCAGGCAGGACGCGCGTCTCATTCAGCACCAACAGATCGCCGGCTTTCAAGTAGCGCCCCAGATCTCGGAAGACTGTGTGCTGGATCTCCCCGCCCTTGCGCGGCAGTACCATAAGGCGTGCAGCATCGCGCGGCTCAACGGGCACCTGGGCGATAAACTGGTCTGGCAGCTCGTAGTCGAAATCGGATGTCTTCAAAGCGGGCTAGGTGCTCAACGATTGAGCAAGCGGATGACGATGTTCAAGAGGACGGTCAGTACCAGCGATATCAGGATCATCGTCACCACCGGGAAGATACAGGTATAGTTCTCGCCTTGCAGGCGGATGTCGCCAGGCAGGCGACCAAGCGGCAAACCCAGGCGGGCAGTCAAGTATAGCAATCCACCAATCAACAAGAATAGGATGCCGATAATCATGAAGATGCGTGCCAGATTGAACATGTCCATCAGTCGAACAGGCGCGTCTGAGTATCTTTGGGAAAAGCCAGCCCCAGGTGCTCGTACGCCAGGCGGGTGGCGGTGCGCCCCTGGGGTGTGCGGTCGAGAAAGCCAAGCTGGAGCAGGTAAGGTTCGACCACGTCCATCACAGTATCCGGTTCTTCGCTGATCGATGCCGCGATAGTTGTCAATCCCACCGGTCCGCCGTTATATTTGTCAATGATCGTCCGCAAGACGCGCCGATCCATCTCGTCCAGGCCAAGGGCGTCAACATCGAGCAAGTCGAGCGCCTGACAGGCAATCTCACGGTTTACCAGACCATTGGCGCGCACCTGAGCAAAGTCACGCACCCGGCGGAGCAGGCGCAGGGCGACGCGTGGCGTTCCCCGCCCGCGGCGGGCGATCTCATCAATGCCGCCGGGTTCGATCTGCACCCCTAAAACGTCTGCTGCCCGGCGCACAATCACCTGCATGGCGGTTAAGTCATAGTAATCCAGGCGAAAGACTGCCCCAAAGCGCGCCCGCAACGGTGCGGTGACCAGGGCAAGGCGGGTGGTGGCACCGATGACTGTAAACTGAGGCAACTTGAGGCGGATCGACCGCGCTGAGGGTCCCTTTCCAATGATGATGTCGAGGGCAAAATCCTCCATCGCCGGATAGAGCACCTCTTCTACTGCCCTGCCCAGGCGGTGAGCTTCGTCAATGAAAAGTACGTCGCCGGCGCGTAGATTGGTGAGGATGGCTGCCAGGTCGCCGGGTCGCTCAATGGCGGGCCCTGAAGTGATTTTGATGTTGACCCCCATCTCATTGGCCAGGATATGAGCCAGGGTGGTCTTGCCCAAGCCAGGTGGCCCATAGAACAGGACATGATCGAGCGGCTCCTTGCGCTGGCGGGCAGCGGCAATCAGAATGGCCAGGTTCTCCTTCACCCGCTCCTGACCGATTAGATCGGCAAGCAAGCGCGGTCGCAGCGCCGCCTCCAGGCGGTCCTCAGGCTGTGGGCGAGGGTTTACCAGGCGTTCGGGAGGCTCTTCCACGCAGAAGATTATAACCTGTATCAGCCAAGCCAAGCCAGATTTTTGGAACGCAACCGGTTATCATCTCGATGTGGATGACGCGTGATACAGGCGCACAGGCGGGTATATAATAAATGGTGTATCCGGACTTTGCCAAGCGCCTCTCGATTTCCAACCGCAGGGGCTGGTGAAGCCTTGAGGCCAAACTCCCGGAGGTCTGTCATGCCAAACGTTTTCACCTCGCCCCATCCATTGGTGGCTCACAAATTGACCCGCCTGCGCGATAAGAATACCGACCCAAAGCACTTCCGTGAGTTGGTGCGCGAGATCGCTGGATTGCTAGCTTACGAAGCCACCCTGGACCTTTTGCTCGCTCCCAAGCAGATTGAGACGCCGCTGGCGCCTTATACAGGGGTGATGTTGCAAGAAAAAATCGGCCTGGTACCAATTTTGCGCGCTGGTTTGGGCATGGTGGAGGGTGTGTGGAATTTGATGCCCACGGCAGAGGTCTGGCACATTGGCCTGTATCGCGATGAGCGCACCCTCAAACCGGTGGAATACTATAACAAGCTGCCGGTTGAGCCGACGGTGTCTGTTTGTCTGATTTTGGACCCGATGCTGGCGACCGGTGGCTCGGCGGTGGCAACGGTGGATGTGCTCAAGCGTTGGGGGGTGCGGAAGATCAAGTTCGTTGGCATTTTGGGAGCGCCGGAAGGCATCGCCTTGATGGAGCGATTTCATCCCGAAGTGCCTATCCACCTGGCGGCAGTGGATGACCACCTGAACGAACAGGGTTACATTGTGCCAGGTTTGGGAGACGCCGGGGATCGCCAGTTTGGCACGGGATGATAGCCCCATTAACAGATGCCTGTGAGCCAAGCATGACAGTCTTGTTAGTCCGTAACAAGTGAGACGCTTGACGTTGTACAATATCATCGTGATAAATATGACGGGGGGAATGCAGACGACCTGCACGAATCTCCGGGTTGAGTGAGGATACGGGTGTGATGTCAAGTTCTCCATCTTTGCATTTTGGGCGCTATGAGATTAGATCGGAGCTGGGGCGCGGCGGCATGGCGACAGTATTCCATGCGTACGACCCCAGCTTCGAGCGCGATGTGGCTATCAAGGTTTTGCCTCCGGCTTTCTTGCACGACCCACAACTGCGAGCGCGCTTCGAGCGAGAAGCCAAAATGATTGCCTCCCTGGAGCACCCTGCGATTGTCCCTGTATATGATTTTGGCGAGGAGGGTGGACAACCATACATTGTCATGCGCTATATGGCCGGGGGATCCCTGGCAGATCGTCTGCAGCAGGGAGCGCTCTCACTGGAGGAGACCAGTCGCGTGATCTCACGCCTGTCGCCAGCGCTGGACGCGGCTCATGCGCGAGGAATTGTCCACCGCGACCTGAAACCCGGCAATGTGCTCTTTGACCAGTACGGCAACGCCTTCCTCTCTGATTTTGGCATTGCCCGTTTGCAGCAACAGGACTCTGCCACGCTGACGGGTAGCGCCATTGTGGGCACACCGGCTTTCATGAGCCCAGAGCAGATACAAGGCGAAAAAACAATTGATGGGCGCAGCGACATCTACGCTTTGGGAGTGTTGGTCTATCAAATGTTGACCGGACAGGCGCCCTATCAGGCAGATACGCCGGCGAAGGTGATGTTGATGCACTTGCTGGAACCGGTGCCGCACGTTCTGGATGCCAGGTCCGATCTGCCGGCGGGCTGTGATCAGGTTATTCAGAAGGCGATGGCGAAGAGCCCCGACGATCGGTATCAGACTGCTGGCGAGATGGCAGCGGCGCTCGAAGCAGCTCTGCGTGGTCAGCTCATTGCTCCGACGCTCCGGGAATCGGCTGGTTCGGATGCTACCGTGCTCTCCAATGCCACCATCGTTGCCGCCCCTCATCCGCAACCGTCAGAAATGGCGCCACTCTCTGGCGCAGGGGCTGCTGGCGGCGCGATGGTGGCTGTTTCGGCTGCGGGCGAGACAATGGCAGCAAAGCCAAAGCCCGCAGTTGTCGTAGCGGTTGAGCCGCGGCGGCGGCCGCTGTGGCCCTTGCTGGCGGTGTTGGGTGTTGGCGGGGTGATCATCCTGATGGTGGTGATTGGTTTGGGTGTGCTGGCCAGCCGTGGTGGCGGGCCGTTGGCTTCTCTGGCTGGTGGAGGCCCTCGCCAAACAGCGACCGGCAGTCTCCCTGCTGGCGGGACGGAAGCTCGTCCATCGATGACCGCTACTGCCCTGCCGCTCGTGGGAGGGGCAGTCACCAGCACCGCGACCGCGACACCCACGCCGCAGCCAACCGAGACGCCTGCCCCAACTCCGACCGAGACAGCCTCGCCGACGCCGAAGGCGCCAATCATCGGCGGGGCGGATAAGATTGCTTTTATCAAGGATAAAGAGATTTGGGTTGCTAATCTGGATGGAAGCGACCTGCTGCAACTTACCCAGGATGGCACGGTGAAGACCAGCCTGCAATGGACGCCAGATGGGCAGGCGATCACGTACATCACCGCCAAATGCATCGAGCTGGTGCGGCTGGCAGACCGACAGGTGGAACAAATCACCTGTTTCAATTATGCCGACTCGCTCAAGCAATTTGAGGCTTCCAGAGATGGGCAAAAGGCAGCCATCACCCTCGACAACCAGCTCTATATCGTGCCGTATGATCTTGAGCTGCTCAAGCAAGCAACCACCCACAGCCAGTTGGGCGGATTGGCAGAATGCAAGGATTTTGCTCCGTATGCGCGGAACTTCATTACTCAGGTGCGCTGGTCGGGTGATTCGAAGGTAATTGCCGCTAAACTGATCGCCAATCTGGGGAATGGCATTCAGGGGAATATCATTCAGCTTTTCCATGTTGATGCCTGTATTCCCAACCCGAGGGCGCTTGACAACTTTCCACCGCCGCGCTTTGATATGGATGGTTACGATAAGAACCCGTTTATCCAAACCTACACCTGGGATGGCGGGGCTTTGTTTGCTTTGACCAGCCAGGTGCGCAACGAGGGATTTGGGCACCTGTACATCTATCACACTGAGATGAAGAAGGTGTATCCCAAGGTGGATCCGGTAGGTGGGCAATGTTGCTACCGCGATCCAGTCTTCAGCCCCGATGGCTCCTACCTCGCCTTTGCTTTCCAGGATCGCAGTGCAGGGGTAAACAGCACAACGCAGATTTATTACATACCATACGGAAGCATCGGGAGCCAGGCCAGTTACACGCCTCTGCCGCTTCCCGAGATCACCGATCCGAAGGAGAAGCCACAGATCGTTTTGCGCGCGGCAAGGTGAACCGGGCACATCTTGTGTGGTTCCCTTCGCATCTGCCTGCTGTCATCAATTCCTGACAATGGGAATTGATTCTGACAAATATGTTAAAGATTGTTAAAGCTGTAACAGGGAAAATCAACCTGCGTTTTTCTTAATGACACTTGGGCGAGTGTCATTTTGCAGGGGGAGACAGGGCGAGGGTGAGTCAGCATTGATGGTTCATTCTGTCACGGGGCGTAATTCATACTCACCCTCGCCCGCATTTAACAATCTACACTGTCCTTCGCGAGCAGGGCTTTGTCTGCCTCACCGCCGGTGTGGGGTATAGGGGACCCTGCTGATGTGACTGGAGCCTGGTAAGGTTCTACAAATACACGAATGCGTGCAAAACCATTCGTGTATTTGTTTTAACCGGACCGACCGCCTAACAAGAATGTAAGCGATTCTGCGAAACTGCAACATCATTCTATCGTTTTTACTGTTGAAATAAGTTTTGGTTAAAGAAATAGCGGGGAGCAAGATTCGATGAAAGCCAGTATTCTGCAAACGCCAAGGATTGAACCAAAAAATACCTGGAAGGACATGCGTGTCAGCGTGACGGTGCGACCTCCTGATGTAGCCAGGTATGCCCGTAAACCGTGGATGAGCAGATTGCCGGCTGTGTTTGCTGCCAGCCTGATGCTTGTGATAGCGTTGCTGGCTGCAGGGGTGACCATCGAGAGCGCTCCATTGTTGCTGTTATTGCCGCTGCTTTGCCTGCCGCTGTGTGTGGCACTGGCTCTGTATCGTTAGTTCTGATTGAACATCCCGAGCTGTCATCAGATGTTTGACTGAGCCAGATCGCATAGAAAGAAAGTATCCTGTCGGTTGACCCCGACAGGATTTTTTTGTTTAGCCCCTGCATTACAAGCGAGATTCAGGAGATATAACCCTGTTGCACAAGCAACTCGGCGTTGTAGATCGAGGCGCCAGCAGCGCCGCGGATGGTATTGTGGGAAAGGATGACCATTTTCCAATCGAATAGCGCATCGGGGCGCAGGCGACCGACCACAGTGGTCATACCATTGCCGCTCATCAGGTCAAGGCGGGGTTGCGGGCGGTCAGGCTGGTCCATCAACAAGATTGGGCAGGGTGGAGCGGAGGGCAGGTGACGAGATACGCTCGGCGCCCGAAAGCCTCGAAGAGCCTCCGCCACTGCTTCATGCCCAGCGCGGCGTCCAAGCAACACGCTCAAGCACACCAGATGACCATCCACGACCGGGACGCGATTCGCATGAGCGCTGATCTGGATTTCCGCCGGCTCGATGGCGCCCTCGCGCAAGCTGCCAAGTATCTTGCGCGGTTCAGTTTCCATCTTCTCCTCTTCATCAGGGATGAAGGGGATGACGTTGCCGAGGATGTCGAGTGATGCCAGGCCGGGGTAGCCTGCGCCGGAGATTGCCTGCAGGGATACGACGAGCAGCCGTTGCAAACCAAATGAATCGAGCAAAGCTTTCAATACCACGGTCAATCCGGTGATCGTGCAGTTCGCGTTGGTTACGATAAAGCCTTCCCAGCCGCGATGCCGGCGTTGTTGTTCGATCAAACCAGTATGTTCGGGGTTCACTTCTGGCAGGACAAGGGGCACATCGGGTTCGTCGCGGAATGCGGAAGCGTTGGAGCAGACGGCAAAACCATAACGGGCAAAAGCGGGTTCGATTTCACGGGCTGCGGAGGCGGGCAGAGCCGAGAAGGCGAGGCGAGCTTCGATGTGCTCAGGATCGAGCGGTACTACGGGCATCTCGGCTGCCCAGACAGGCATGGGGGTCGAGAGCAACCAGCGACAGGCCTGGGCATAGGGTTGGCCGATTGCCCTCTCGGAGCCAGCCAGGGCAACGACGCGAAACCAGGGATGGCCGTCGAGCAATTGGACGAAGCGCTGACCAACGGCGCCGGTGGCGCCGAGCACCGCGACGGGGATGGGCTTGATTTGGGGTTGGTCGGTTGTGTTCATTGTTCCCGGTTGAGGCGGTATCAAGAGATCATGGCTTTATGCCAATAGCGTGAGTTGTAGAGCAAGCTAGGTATGCAGAGAGGCTCAGTCGATACAGGTGGAGCACCTTTATCTGCTGAGCCTCAGGGAGTAGGCCGGGTGGGAGTCGAACCCACACGGGTTTCCCCGGTGGATTTTAAGTCCACTGCGTCTGCCATTCCGCCACCGGCCCGCAAAGTTAATTCTAATCATTTTGAAGAGCAGGTCAAGGATTGAGAACCTGTGTGTTTGTCCCAATATTGGGTGGCGAATTGCTGCTATAAGCCCAGGCGCACACCCTCTCAATCGCTACCGGCGGTCTAGTTGATGCTCGAACCGGCAAGCATCAAGCCTGCCAGCATTCCGCTAATCACAAAGCCCCCTTCGTTGGGGGGTAATTGGTGGGCGGAACAGGACTCGAACCTGCGACCTCCTCTGTGTAAGAGAGGCGCTCTGACCAACTGAGCTATCCGCCCGCACCCCTGTTATAGCCGCGCTCGGGCTTTTTGTCAATGCCTCTGTGTAAGAGAGGCGCTCTAACCGACTGAGCTATCCGCCCGCGCGGGGCGATTATACCATGCCCCCTGCTTGCCCTCTAAGCGAACAGCCACATTTTCCCTGCCTAAATCCCTTGAATCTCTCTATCTCCTGGATAATGAGAATAGGATATTGTGCTATAATAATTCCACGACCTTAACAATTCAATCCAAACAGGCTGAGGTGCCCCACCCCCCGGATGGGAGGGCTCAAAGGCGAAGCCGGTGCCGCCCTGATTGGGCATAGTCCGGCGCTGTCGCGCAACTGTAAGGTGTTTCACCAAGCCAGGCCGCCCGCCTCAGTCGGCTTATCCACGCGCCTCGCGGAAAGGAGGTGGAAGCATCGGCAGACAAACATCCGACCCCTCCCCTGAATAGACGCCAGGGGAGTTTTGTTTAAATTTCCAAAAGTAAGAAAAGGATGGGTGCAAACCCGTCCAAACAATCTATCAGATCGAACACTGCGCTATCACAGGAGTACTTCGAACCATGAAACTCAAGATCACCCGCTTCG
>FWPU01012213.1_pt1 | contig 11543 bp, 7 predicted proteins | sample 2228361 | NCBI WGS metagenome assembly FWPU01 (sample SAMEA103939777, study PRJEB20133) | metagenome | reverse complement strand
CGTGACCGCGTCCTCTACCGCTCTGCGCCAGTGCCCGACGCCCCACGCCGTGGGCGGCCGCGCCTCCACGGGGAGCGCTTCGCCTTCCAATTTCAAACCCATTTTCGTGCTGATTGGCATCCAAAACCGCGCGGAAAACCCCCAGGGTGGCGCACTGGCCGCCCCAGAACACCCAAAGTGCGCCATGCGGTCGTCCGAAAAGGCGCTGTGAGCGCACAAAGCGCTTGATTTTCGATTGGTAAGGTGCAATTCACGACCCTGATCCCACGTCAGGGAAAAACCGTTTGTCTAAACTCGAGTATGGAAGAAATCGTCGTGATCGGCCTGGGGCAGAGTTTGCGCGGCGATGACGCGGCCGGCCTGGAGGCCGTGCGGCTGTGGGAGCGTTCCTACCCAGAGACCGCGAATCAGGCCGGGGTGCGCGTGGAATATGCCGAATCGCCGGGCCTGACGTTGCTTTCCCTTCTCGCAGGCGCTTCCGTGGCTCTGCTGGTGGATGCCATCCAGAGCGGGGCCGCGCCGGGCACGATCCATCTTTTGGCGGAAGCGGATTGGCCGGCGTTTCTGGAGGGCGCCGCCTCCGCTCATGGCTGGGGCGTGGCAGAGACTTTGGCCCTGGCTCGCCAGGCAGGCCTGGTGGATTTGCCGGAGCGGGTGTACCTCCTGGGCGTGGAAGTGGAGCAGGTGGAGGTCGGCGCCGGGCTCAGCCCGAGGGTGCAGGCCGTCTTGCCAGAAGTGGCCCGGCGGATCGAAGCGTGGCTGCGAAGTCAATGGCAGGAGGTTCAATCATGATATCTACCGACAAACTCTACGGTGCGGTGGAGGGGGGAGGCACGAAATTCGTCTGCGCGGTGGGGCGGGGGCCGCAGGACATTGTAGCGGAGACCCGCTTTCCGACCACGACTCCACAGGAAACCCTGGCGCGCGCGGTCGAGTTCTTCCGCCAATATGAACTGGCGGCGATTGGCCTGGCCTCCTTTGGACCGGTGGATTTGAATCCCGCCTCGCCTTCTTTTGGTTCGATTACGACCACCCCCAAGCCCGGTTGGGGCGGAACGAATGTGCTGGCTTATTTCCAGCGCGCTCTTGGCGTGCCGGTGGTCTTTGAGACCGACGTCAATGCCGCGGCGTTTGGCGAATATTACTGGGTAGAAGAGAATCGTGCCCTCGATTCGCTGGTCTACTTCACCATCGGCACCGGCATTGGCGCTGGGATTGTCGTCAACGGGCAAATCCTCCACGGGCTGACGCACCCGGAGGCCGGTCACATGCGCCTGCCTCATGATTGGCAGCGCGATCCCTATCCGGGTTGTTGCCCTTTTCACGGCGATTGTTTTGAAGGCCTGGCCTGTGGGGTGGCCCTGGCAAAGCGTTGGGGACAGGCCGCAGATTCCCTGCCGTCCGATCATCCGGCCTGGCCGCTGGAGGCCGAATATATCGCCCTGGCGATGGTGGCCGTGATTTGTCTCCTCTCGCCGCGTCGCATTATCTTAGGTGGGGGCATCATGCAACGCACGGAACTTTTGCCACTTATCCGCCAGCGGGTCAAGCAACTGCTCCATGGCTATATCGCTTCGCCTATCTTCGAGGGGGATTTAGAGACCTATCTGGTGCCACCAGCTTTGGGCAAGCGTTCCGGAGTCCTGGGAGCACTAGCCCTGGCACAACAAAGGGTAGACGCGACGCCATGAGGCGCAACGTGCCTGGGGCCTGGCGGAAAGATACGCGCTGGCGTGTGCACGCACATGTTGTCAGAAACACAACAGCGTCCCTGGGCTAATACCGAGCGGCAAGGTCTATCATCTGGCGAAAGTTGGTCACTCCCTACTCTTGGTCATCTTTGATCGCAGCACGGATAAGTTTTGATCTGTCCGGAGACATGCCGAAGACTTGTCTGGTGCACTGTGGGGCAAATCTCCGATTTACCGATTTTCGCAAGTCGGAGACCTATCTATCCCCCACAAGTAGGGCGAATGGGAAATTGGCCCAATCCCTTTGTCCATACCGGTGCACTGTTGGGCAAATCCCCGATTTGCCAATTTTCGCAAGTCGGAGACCTATCTATTCCCCAGGTAGGGCAAATGGGAAATTGGCCAATCCTTTGCCCATCCCGCGCGTCAGAGCTGCGCGCCGCAACCGCTTCCCATGCAGATGGCCTGGTCAAGTTGAGACAATCTCTGCTTTGCCCTAGGGACGGCGGTTCAACTGCTGTCCTAACGCCGTTGAACTGCCGTCCTAAGGCCTGAATCCAAATCCTGCGCCAACCGAACGCGATGGGTACAATAGATAGGGCAGAGACTTGCGCCACAGGTAGGCGGTTACGAAAGTTGCCTGTTTGGATAAGCTCAGCACCAGATTTGCCTCCCAGGTATAAGGTAGCACTGACAACTCTTGAGTGACAGCGCGCTTTCTGACCAACTGCTGAAATTGGATATTTCGGGTATAATTTCCCCATGCTTTCTCCTACGGAGATCGAAACGCGCCTGGAGCGCATTCTTCTGACTGTCCAAAAACCGGCCCGTTACGTGGGTGGCGAGTACAACGCGGTCCGCAAAGATTGGGATGCGGTAAAGACGCGGCTGGCGTTCGTTTTCCCGGATGTTTACGAGATTGGCCTTTCGAACCTGGGGGTGCAGATTCTCTACGATGCCGTCAACCGCCGCGCCGACGCCCTGGCCGAGCGCGCCTATGCGCCCTGGCCGGATATGGAGGCGGCCATGCGCGCCCAAGGCATTCCACTGTACTCGTTGGAGAGCAAACATCCCCTGGCGGCCTTTGACATCCTGGGTTTTTCCCTACCTTACGAGACACTGTACACGAACGTCCTGAATCTCCTCGACCTGGCCGGCTTGCCGATTTATTCGGCTGAGCGCGATGAGCGCCATCCGCTGGTCATTGCCGGCGGACATGCCTGCTTCAACCCGGAGCCGATGCATGCCTTTGTGGATGCGTTTGCTATTGGCGAGGGGGAGGAAGTGATTCACGAGATTCTCGATGTGGTGAAGGCATGGAAACAAAAAGGCGCTTCGCGTGCTGTGTTGCTACGTGCCTTGGCGCGCGTTCCCGGCGTGTACGTGCCTTCCTTGTATGAAGTCCGTTATCGCTCCGATGGGACGATTCAGTCTATCGAGCCGCTGGTCGAGGAGGCGCCTCGCACGGTTTTGAAGCGCATGGTGCCGCGTTTGCCCCCGCCGGTGACGCGTTTTTTGGTCCCGAATATGGATATCGTCCACAATCGGGTGGCGATCGAGATCATGCGCGGCTGTACGCGCGGCTGTCGCTTCTGCCAGGCGGGGATGATCATGCGCCCGGTCCGTGAGCGCAGCGTGGAGGAGATCGTGGCCGCGGCCGAGGAGGGCATTGCGCGCAGCGGTTACGAGGAACTGGCTCTGCTCTCCCTTTCCTCTTCGGACTACAGCCACATTCTCGACCTGGTAGAGGCCATCGGTGAGCGTTTCAGGGGGCGTCATTTGACGGTTTCTTTGCCCTCCCTGCGCATCGAGACGGTTTCGGTGGAGTTGGTGGAAAAATTGAAGGAACGGCGTTCGGGCGGATTTACCCTGGCGCCGGAGGCGGCCACGGAACGAATGCGGCGTATCATCAACAAGTTCATCCCGGACGAACAGATTCTGGAAACGGCGCGGGAAATCTACCGGCGCGGTTGGACGACGATCAAACTGTACTTCATGATCGGGCATCCGGCCGAGAGGCTGGAGGACGTGCGAGCGATTGCTGACCTATGCCGGCGTGTGCTGGCGGAAGGGCGTCGCGTCCTGGGCGGACGCGCCCGGCTGCACGCCGGGGTCAGCACGTTCATTCCTAAACCTCACACTCCCTTCCAATGGGCGGCCTGTGATACGGTGGAGCAGATTCAGGCCAAACAGGATTTGCTCAAGCGTTCCCTGCGCGATCGGGCCATTAAACTGACCTGGACCGATCCTGAGGAGACTCTGCTGGAGGCCTGGCTCTCGCGCGGCGACCGACGGCTGGCGGAGGTCATTGCGCGGGCCTGGCGTCATGGGGCGCGCTTCGACGCCTGGCAAGACCAACGGCGGATGGACGTCTGGCGCGCGGCCTTTGCTGCGTGTGGCCTCGACCCGGCTTTCTATACTCATCGTCCGCGTCCGGCGGAAGAAGTTTTCCCCTGGGATCACATCTCAGTTGGGATTCGTAAGCTATTGCTCTGGCAAGATTATTGCCTTTCCCAACAGGAGGAGACGCGTCCGGATTGTCGTCAGGGGTGCTATGCCTGCGGCATTCTCTCTGCCTATCGGAACCTGCGACGCGCCAACCCCGGCGACTACTGGAAGTGCCCGGGGGGATAAGTGGAAGATGGGCGGTTGATAGCGGGTACGTCCAGACCTGGACGAGTGGCATTGGTCCTGTGTCAAGACCTATCTATTGCACACATCTCGTTCGGCTGGCTCAGGATTTGGATTCAGGCGTTAGGACGGCAGTTGAACCACCGTCCCTAGGGCAAAGCAGAGATTGTCTCAACTTGACCAGGCCATCTGCATGGGAAGTGGTTGCGGCGCGAGGCTCTGACGCGCGGGATAGGGCAAAGGATTGGGCAAATTTCCAATTTGCTCTACTTGTGGGGAATAGATTAGGTATCAAGACGGGTCTGACGCAGAGTTTGCCGTCAAGAGCAACGGTGACAGGGATGCGGCTTATCTCAAGTTCGACAGTGACAATGCTGGCGCGGCCTACCGTCTGCAATGGATCCTCGAGTACTACGTGCCGTGAGGATGTGGCAATGTTGCCGCCAGGTACGTTAGCCCTCTACCGAAGAGGGCTAACTTTTTGTGTCTCCGGGCGATGGTGACTTGCGTGATACCTGCCTGTAAGGTAAAAAAAAACGAGGCAGAGGCAGTTTCAATTAGACATGTGCGATGAAATTGGGTAAAATTGATTTATCGTGTTGGAAGTCCTTCGGAGGTTCTTATGGATATCGTCCTGCTTTCCCGTTGGCAGTTTGCCATCACAACAATTTACCACTTCTTCTTTGTCCCCACCACGCTTGGCTTATCCGTACTGATCGCACTGTTTGAGAGCGTGTACGTTCTCCGTGGCGTGGAGCTCTACAAGCGGATGGCGAAGTTCTGGGGCAAGATTCTCGTGATTAACTTCGCGGCCGGTGTGGTAACAGGCATAGTCCAGGAATTCCATTTTGGTATGAACTGGTCGGAGTACGCGCGCTTTATGGGGGATATCTTCGGCGTTCCTCTGGCGATCGAAGCCTTACTGGCGTTCTATCTGGAGTCGGTTTTTCTGGGGCTGTGGATTTTCGGCTGGGATCGAGTCTCGAAAGGTGTTCACCTGGCGGCTGCCTGGCTGGTGGCCCTGGCTTCGAATATTTCGGCCTTATGGATTTTGATGGCGAACTCATTTATGCAGCATCCCGTCGGATACACGCTGGAAAACGGCCGTGCGGTGATGAGTGATTTCTGGGCTTTGCTGACGAACCCGAATCTGCCTTATCAATTCTTGCATGTCTTCTTTGTGGGTGTGGCCTGTGCAGGTTTTCTCTTGCTGGGTTTTAGTGCCTGGCACGTCCTACGTACGGGCGAGCAAGCCAACGAGGTCTTCACGCGCTCGTTTCGCTGGGCGGCCGTCTATGCTGTGGTTGGCTCGTTCCTCCTGGGAGCGGTCGGTCACCTGCACGGTCAATTCTTAGGTCGCGTCCAGCCGATGAAGGTCGCCGCGGCCGAAGCACACTGGGAAACAGCGCAGCCGGCTGATTTCATCGTGGTAGCCTGGATTGATGAACAGAATCGTACGAATCCCTTCGAGATCAAGGTGCCGGCCGGCTTGTCTTTCCTGCTTTACAACAACTTTACCGGCCAGGTGCCTGGCCTCAAGGATTTGCAAGCCGAAGTGGAGGCCCAGTATTGGGAGCGGTATGGCCCCGCGAATTATATTCCGCCGGTGACGTTGACATTTTGGACGTTCCGGTTCATGGTGGGGGCCGGCTTCCTGATGGTTTTCCTGGCGGGCCTGGCGGTTGTACGCTCACGCTGGAAGTTCTTACAGCGCCCCTGGTTTCTGCGTCTCTTGCTGCCTACCATGGCCTTGCCGTATCTGGCCGCGACGGCCGGCTGGATACTGACGGAGGAGGCGCGCCAGCCCTGGATAGTCTATGGATTACAGAAGGTGGAAGAAGGAATTTCTCCCAACTTAACGGTAGGGAGCGTGTTGTTTTCCCTGATTTTCTTCACTCTCTTGCTTACGGCTCTGACCGTACTAGCTGGCTATTTGATTTACCGTTCCGGGACTGCCCAACCACAACAGGCGACTGAGGAAACGGTTCTGTACTAGAGGAGGCTGTATGGTTCTCAACACCCTTTGGTTTATCTTCATTGCGCTTTTGTTTGGGGGCTTTTTCTTGCTGGAAGGCTTTGATTACGGGGTTGGAATCCTGGCTCCCTGGCTTGGCCGAGGCGAGAAGGAACGGCGGGCCATTCTCTCCACGATCGGCCCACACTGGGATGGCAACGAGGTCTGGATGATTACAGCCGGTGGGGCCTTGTTCGCGGCCTTTCCGCCGGTCTACGCGGCACTCCTGAGCGCGTTTTATTTGCCGGTGGTTCTCCTGCTGGCGGCGCTGATCGTGCGCGGCGTCGGTCTGGAATATCGCGGTAAGATGGAGAACCCGCGCTGGCGATCGTTCTGGGATTGGGCGATCTTTGTGGGCAGTTTGCTTCCTGCCTTTCTATGGGGAGTGTTGGTCGGCAACTGGCTGCGTGGTTTTGCGATTCAACAGGATGGGTATTATTACGGGGGTCTTTGGCCGCTCTTGAATCCCTACGCGCTCGCCAGCGGCCTGTTGTTTGTGTTGCTCTTTGTCCTGCACGGGGCTATTTTCCTGACGCGCAAAGTCCCTGAAGAGATGGTAAGCCGTGTGAAAACAGTGGCTTTTACTTTTTGGTTGGGCTTGATTCCGCTCTGGGTAGTATGGGGGTTCTGGACGCGGCAGGTCACCGATGCTCTGACGCGGCCGGGCCTGAACGGCTTGTTGCCGGCGCTTCTCGCGTGGCTGGCGTTTCTGCTGGTTGGCTGGTTCCTGTTGCGTCGTCAGAGCGGCTGGGCATTTGCGTGTAGCGCACTGATGATTGTGCTTTTGGTAGCCGTGCTGTTTGCCGGTTTGTATCCTCGCCTGCTTATTTCTACGCTTGATCCGGCCTATCACTTGACGATTACGAACGCGGCCTCCTCGCCCTATACCTTGCGTGCCATGACGATCGTCACGCTGATTTGCCTGCCGGCCGTCCTGGCTTATCAGGGCTGGACGTATTGGGTCTTCCGTCAGCGTGTGCGGGCAGTCTCGGAGTAAGGTGGCGATCGGCGATAACCTTGTTCCGGCCGCGCCAGGTCAAGGCTGACCGGGCGTGGGAGAGTAAAAGGGACGGCGTGTTTGCCGGCGAAAGGTGGTTTCCGATATGCGGCTGGCTTTGTGCCTGCTTTCTTTTGTGCCAGGAGTGCGCCGTTGGTTCGCGGCGCTCATTGTGTGTCAGATTCTGGGCGGCCTGTTCACAATTCTCCAGGTAATCGTGGTAAGCCGATGGATTGGGGAGGCGTTCCTGGAACGGCGGCCGTTGTCTGATCTCAGGGGGCTGCTGGGGAGCGCGGTGCTTATCATTGTTCTGCGCGCCTTCGTTCTCTGGCTGGGGGAACGCCTGGCCGGCACGATGACTGCCCACATCAAGAGTGCCATCCGTCAGCGCCTGTTCGAGAAGGTGCTTACCCTGGGCCCGGCCTGGATGCGTCAACAGCGGACGGGTGAGGTAACGGCTGTGCTGATGGAAGGGGTTGAGAATCTCGATGCCTTCTTCGCTCAGTATGTGCCTCAGATGATCACGGCGGCCGTGGTTCCGGTGAGTATCCTGTGTGTAGTGATACCGATCGATTGGCTCTCCGGATTGGTTTTCTTGCTGACGGTACCGCTCTTGCCGCTGTTCATGATGTTGATTGGCAAGGTGGGCGAAACCATGACTCAACGTCAGTGGGATACTCTCAGCCGCTTAAGCGCTCATTTTCTGGATAGCATTCAGGGCCTGACTACGCTGAAACTCTTTGGCCGCGCGCGTGCGCATGCGCAAAGCGTGGATGAGGCCAGCGAGCAATTCCGTCGCGTGACCCTGCGCGTCCTGCGCGTGACCTTTCTCTCCGCCTTTGTGCTTGAATTGTTGACAACCATTAGCACGGCCCTGGTGGCGGTGGAGGTGAGTTTACGTCTGCTCTATGGCAGATTGGAATTCCAGCTTGCGTTTCTGGTACTTCTGCTGGCGCCGGAATTCTATTTGCCGTTGCGCATGCTGGCCTTGCGTTTCCATGCCGGCATGACTGGCCAGACGGCTGCGCGTCAAATCTTTGCCATTTTGGAGGTCAGTCCGCCGGGATGGCCGGCTGATGCATTTCGGGATAGCCACACGCCCATGAACCAGATTGAGGCAATCGTGTTCGAAGGAGTATCGTTTTCCTATCCAGGCGAGGCGCGGCCGGCGCTCTCGGACGTGAACCTGCAGCTGGTCGCCGGTCAGCGGGTGGCCCTGGTGGGTCGGCGAGGAGCGGGTAAATCTACGTTGGTGAGCCTGTTACTGGGTTTCCTCAAGCCAACGGGCGGGCGGATCTACACACGGTATGCCGATGGCCGGGTGGTGGATGGCCCACCCCCGCGCGATTGCCTGGCGTGGGTCTCACAGAATCCTTATCTTTTCCACGATACCATTGCTGCCAATCTATTGCTAGCGCGTCCTTCGGCCAGCGAGGAGGAGATGATCGCGGCCGTGCGTGCGGCCCATCTGGACGAATTCATCCATTCCTTGCCGCAGGGGTATCAGACTGTGATCGGCGAGGGCGGGGCGCGCCTGAGCGCCGGGCAGGCGCAGCGCCTGGCACTGGCGCGCGCTTTCCTGAAAAACGCTCCTATTCTCATCCTGGACGAAGCCACTGCCAATCTGGATCCGCGCGAGGAGGCCCTGATCGTGGACGCGATGAGTGCCTTAAGGCGTGGTCGAACGGTCCTGAGCATCGCGCACCGTCTGACGACGGCTTTCGAGGCCGATCGTATCCTGGTCATGGACTCCGGGCGTATTGTGGAGGAGGGTTCCCATATCGAACTCCTGGCGGCCGGCGGCCTGTACGCGCGCCTTGTCTCAGCGGCACACGAGGTCTTGCTGCAGGAAGAGCGAGAGGCGGAGGATAGTCAAGGCATCTCGTTGCTGGAAACTATCCCTTTGCCTGTGGTGCAAAATGCCGCGCCCCTGGAGGGGGAGGGAGGGGTGGGTCTGGGGCGGGGAAGGGCCTCTTTCTGGCGCCTGCTGGGATTCTTGCGGGGAAGTTGGGGCTGGGTAACGCTTTCTGTGCTGCTGGGTCTCTTGACGGTCGGAAGCAACGTTGGTTTGATGGGGCTGTCGGCCTGGTTGATCTCGGCGGCGGCTCTTCAGCCACCGCTGGGCGCCTTGCAGACGGCTATCGTTGGTGTACGTTTCTTTGGCCTGGCGCGCGCCGGCTTTCGCTATGCGGAGCGGCTGGTTACTCACGAAGTCACATTCCGTTTGTTGGCGCGTCTACGCGGTTGGTTTTACCGTGCGCTGGAGCCGTTGGCGCCGGCGCGTTTGCTCTATCAGCGCGCCGGAGATTTGCTTAATCGTCTGGTGGCCGATGTCGAGACGTTGGAGAACTTCTACGGACGGGCAGTGGCTCCATTGCTGGTGGCTGGGGTAGCCACTGTGGGGATGTTTGTCTTTCTGGCACACTTTGCTCCAGTTTTGGGTTGGGCGTATTTGTTTTTCTTATTGCTGACGGGGGCTATCCTGCCGGGTGTGACCCAGTGGCGGAGCGGGGTAGTGGCCGGGCGTCTGCTAGCCAGGAGAGCTGCCTTACGAGTAAGCCTGGTGGACGGCGTGCAGGGTCTGGCGGAGGTATTGGCGTTCGGGCGAGGTGTTGCGTATAGCCATAAAGTAGCTTCGCTCAATCGGGATTATATCCAGATACAGACGCGCTTGACCCACCTGGCCAGTTGGAGCAATGCGCTGCTTCTTCTGTTTGTCCAGACCGGCAGCCTGGTTGTTTTAACACTGGGGACAGGAATGGTAGCGCGTGGGGCGCTGGAGGGGGTCTTGCTGGCAACCCTGTTCCTGGTCGCACTGGCGGGCTTCGAGGCCGTGACTCCCTTAATGCCGGCCGCGCCAGTCTTCACAGTCAGTTTACAAGCTGGCGAGCGGTTGTTTGCGATCGTGGACACGTCGGGCGCGGTGGCGGAGGAAACTCCCTCTCCTCGCCTTACTGTGGCTGGGCGCTGGGCCTTTGGGGATGTCCCTCCGCTTCTCGAATGTCGTCGTTTGCGTTTTGCCTATGCACCGGATTCGTCTCCGGTCTTGCGAGATGTGTCCTTTACACTGGCGCCCGGTGGGAGGCTGGCCATTGTGGGTCCCAGTGGGGCGGGCAAATCTACGCTGCTGCATTTGCTGTTGCGTTTCTGGCCGTCTCCGCCGGGTTCGATTCTCCTGAATGGAGAGGACGCGAATCACTACGAAGCGGAGACCGTCCGCGCACTGTTTGGGGTGGTGCCTCAGAATCTATTCTTTTTCCATGCTACCCTGCGCGAGAATCTGTTGTTGGGGAATCCTCAGGCAACGGAGGCCGAGTTGCAATGGGCCTTGGAACAAGTCCGGCTGAGCGATTTCGTGGCGCGCTTGCCGCGCGGATGGGATACTCTGATCGGTGAACGAGGTTTGCGGCTGAGCGGTGGCGAACGTCAGTGCCTGGCGCTGGCGCGCGCCCTGTTGAGGCGTGCTCCAATTCTCCTTCTGGATGAGCCTACCGCCAACCTGGACGCGCTGACCGAGCGCGCCGTCCTGGAGGCACTTTACCGTTTGCCGCGCACCCGGTCTCTGCTGGTGATCACTCACCGCCTGGTGGCGTTGGAGAACATGGATGAGATTCTCGTGCTGGAGGATGGGCAGATTGTGGAACACGGTTCGCACTACGAACTCGTGCGTCGGGGTGGTTTCTATGCGCAGATGCTGGCGGCGCAGCAGCGCGTTCTGGCAGAGTGACAGCGGATAGACGGTAGTTGGAGTCACGCGTCCAAAAGGGCGCGACGACGGTCGTGATTCGGAAACTTTTGGTATGCAATTGCGTTATACTCCTTTGATATGTTCTCTTCTATTTCGAGTGGCTAGCAACCTACTCGAGCAAGAACATGGAAGTATGCTTGCACAAAACGACTGTTGGAATACATTCTCTTGCCCATTTTGGAGGAACCATGCCCCCCATTCTCGAAGTCAAAGAACTCGTCAAGTGCTTTGTTGCAAACAGCGAAGAAATGGGATAAACTTAGAAGCATGAAACCACGAGAAAGTCGTTATGTCAAAATTGCTCGGATCGCTTACCGCCTGGCTCCACAGGTGCTGCCCCGCTACTCCCATCCCAAAAGTCCCCACCACTTCACTCTGCCGCAGTTGGCGGCGTGTGTGCTGTTGATGTTCTACCTGGACTTGAGTTAGCGGGACATGGAAGAGTGGCTGTTGGCTAGCGAC
>FWPU01012212.1_pt1 | contig 11544 bp, 7 predicted proteins | sample 2228361 | NCBI WGS metagenome assembly FWPU01 (sample SAMEA103939777, study PRJEB20133) | metagenome | reverse complement strand
GGTCTGCGATCGCTCGGGCAGGCCAAACACGTGCGGCAGCGTGCCCGTAGAGCAAGCGTCCCCGCTTGCTCAGGCAGGCCAAATCGGTCTGCACTTGTTCGGGCAAGCCGAACACGTGCGGCAGCGGCCCCGCTTGCTCAGGGAGGCCGAGCACCGCAGCGAGCGCGCACAAGCGAGGACGCTTATGCTACGTACAGCAAGCGTCCCCGCTCCGTAGAGCAAGCGTCCCCGCTTGCTCAGAACGGCCAAACACGTGCCCGATCGCTTGGGCAGGTCGAACGTTTCCGGCGCATCCGCACAAGCGAGGACGCTTATGCTACGGGCGGGACGCTTATGCTACGTAGAGCAAGCGTCCCCGCTTGCTCAGAACGGCCAAATCGGTCCCCGGGCGCTCGGGCAGGTCGAACGTTTCCGGCACATCCGCACAAGCGAGGACGCTTATGCTACGGGCGGGACGCTTATGCTACGGGCGGACGCTTATGCTACGGCGGGACGCTTATGCTACGTAGAGCAAGCGTCCTCGCTTGCTCAGAAGTGCCAAATCCGTCCTCGCCCTCTCACGAATGCGATCACACCATGCCCCGAATCACGAGGGGCTGTTTTTGCGAGACTTGATGGTCCGCAAGCGGCCCGCCTCGGGAAGGGCCTTATAATAGGGGTCGAGTGGATAGCAGCCCGACGGCAGCCCGTTGCGCGGGGCGGTGGTGCAGTCGCTGAAAGTGCGGCAGAGCTGTTTACGCTGGAGCGTGCCATGGTACAGCACATCGGCCGGAAGTTCGGGGTATGCCAGGGCCATCCGCCCGAGTCCCACCGCATCGATCCAACCGGCTCGCACCACTGCCTGAGCCACGTGCGGCACGTACTCTTGCAAGTAAGAATAGCCGGTCCCCACGTAGCGCAGGTCCGGCACGGCTTGCTTCAAGCGCCGGGCTACGTCGATCTGCCGCGCAACACCTACCAGCGGGTCCTCTGGCGGGGGGTAGCCGTCGCTGGGCGGAAACCATGCCGGCCGCTGCACGTGAGGGCAGTAATAGGGGCTGCCGGCCGAAACGTTGACTGCCGCTACGCCCAGCGTCGCCAGCTTCTGGAGCAACCGTACCGGTTCCTCGAGCGAGAAGCGGAGGGGGTCCTGTGGATCGGCACCGAACGCGTAGCGGTAGGGGAGCAGGTGGTCGTGGTGCATCGGTTGCCCACGGTTTGCAAGGCGCTCAAAAGGTACGGTGTCGAACGCACTCAATCGCACGCAAACCACTAGGCCAGGGCAAGCTGCGCGCACGCGTTCGATGATCTGGCACAATAACCGGGTGCGTCCCTCGAAATCTCCGCCAAAAGGCCCGGGCCTCTCCCACGCGGTTAGGAACTCGTGCAGCAGGTAGCCGTGACAGGCCTTGATGTCGACGAACTGAAAGCCGACCTGCTGTGCCACGGCTGCTGCCACGACGAAGTCTTCCACGAGGTCTTGCAGCTCATCGTCGGTCCAGACGGGGCCGTCGTCGTGCGGGGCGATGCCCAGGCGCCGGTCAAGCAGCGGGTGGTGGCAGGCGATGCGCGGTGCTGGCGGACCATCCGGCCGGGCAAAACGGCCCGAGTGGGTAAGTTGCAGGCCGACGACCAGATCGTTGCAATCTCCAAAGCATCGCTGGTGCGCGGTGCGCAGCGCGGCGAGCAGGTTTGCCAGGCCGGCGCGGTTTGCTGGCACGGCCAGCGTCTGATTCGGGTTGGCCCTGCCGTCGGGCCTGACGGCGCTCGCCTCACCGCCCCAAATCAGTTTGGCGCCGCTGCGGCCGAAGTTCTCCCATCGACGCAAGGTGTGAGCAGAGGGAGAGCCATCTCGCTGTGCGTCCCAGCCCTCCATGGGGTGGATGCACCAACGATTGCCAGCGGTCAGTCCTCCAAACGTGAGGGGCTGTGCCAGCGGAGAGCCGGCGGCGGCTGTAAGCACTTGCTCGTCGACGGGCAGGTCGCAGCCCAGCTCTCTGAGGCGATCGTGGAGGGCCTGGGGCGACTTGAGGTGTGCAATGGGCAGCAGCTTCACGCCCCGATTGTAGCCGCTCGGCAGGCGGCTCAAGGCTCTCCCTCAGGCTCCGGCGGCTTCTTTGCAGCCGGATGCTCGATCACCTTGGCTGGCGTGCCGTCTGTCTTGGTGGGGGGCACATTCTGCTTGGCACGGCTGGCGGGCGTATGAAAATTGGGGTAGATCACTTCGCCCATCTCTCCTTCTGCGTTGAAGGGCCGGCGCGTGCCGTCTGGCAGGATCTCTGTGCCGCTCACCTTGCGCTTGTAGGGGCGGGTCTCTCCCTTCTTGATCCAGTCTGTGACTGTGATCTCGTAGCCATAGCCCTTCTTCAGGTTCTCGGCCCAGGTCTGTTCGAGTTGCTGCCAGGTACCGCCGCTGTTCATGCGTGCATTCTGGAGCGAGAGGTTATCCATGCCCACACCGTACCGGTTGGGGCCACCGTTCGGCGCACCAAACTGCACGCCCAGCATGTGGCCGGCGTGATCTCCGCTGCCTGATGAAACGCTCGCCTGCTCCTGCTTGGCCTTAGAAGGCGCGGCCTTGCGATGATTCTTCACCTTACCCGGCACGCCCAATCGGCCCTTGGCTACCTTGACGATCTTGTCTCCTTCTTGAAACGAGTCGAAGTGGAAGTGACGGCTGATGTCCGGCAGCTCATCGGCTGCCTTGCTAAGCCGGCCGTGGCGAGAAACAAAGCTCTGCACCGCCATGCGCAGCCGATCCAAATGCTTGTTGGCACCTTCCGGCAGCAGTTCCAGGGCCTTGTACAGTTTCTCCATCCCCGGCAGCAACGCCTTGGCAGCCGCCTTCGACTGCTCTGCCAGGGCGATTGCCTTTTCAACCGTGCGCAGGTACTTGGGCAGCTTGCCGGCCTTGGCCAGGTCTCCCACGTAGGGGATCATGCTCGCGCCGCTGATGGCCGCGTCGAGCCATTGCCCCCGCCCCAACGAGATCAACAGGCTCGCCCCGTCCGACACTGGCGTGGGATCTGCCAGCCCGGCCAGGTCGAAGGCCAGTTGCACCAGGTCCAGAGCCAGGTCGTGGAGCTGCTGCGTGGGCACGTCGGGGGCGCGCGTATCGAGACCGTGGCCCGCGGGTCCGCGCGGCGCGTTCTTGGCTAGCGTGCCCGTGGCACCGGGCAGCTTCGGAGGTCCGGCCATGAGAAACTTCTCCAAGTGCCTGCGCTAAAACGGTTGCTAACTGATCAACACGGTGAAACAACCCAACACCACGCTTCCCCCGTGCGCTGTCGTGTCTCCCATGCGAGCGGCTGGCATGCCGCCGATCAGCACTTTGAAGCTGCCCATCACAATGCTATCGGGCGGCCCGACGCACGTGCACATATCTCCCACCCGTGCCGCTGGCATGCCGCCAATCAGCACGGTTGCCCCACCGGGCGGAAGAATGGGGCCGCCCACGTGGGGAACGGGAGGCGTACCCGGCGTGACCAATGGGCAGACGTGCATGTCTCCGACGCGTGCCGCGGGTTGCATGGCAGGGGTGGTACTCTAGTAAGGGATCAGGAGGGGGCGGTACGAGGTTGCGTTTGGTCGAGGAGCGGCCGGCCCAGGGAGATGCAATGCTGGAACTTCTCGGCCGCCTTGTGGGGATCGCGGCGGACGACGGCCAGCACGATGGCGTTGCCCACGGTCCGGCCGGTGAGGTATTCGGCTGGAGGAACGGCCTGCACGTTGGGGGGGCCGAGGCTGCCGCCGCTCAAGAAGACGGCCAGGGCCGTACAACCGGCCGGGTTATCGAAGCCCGCAATCTCTGCCGCGGCGAAGGCGGCGCGACGGCGCTCGTCGTCGGGCTCTTTCAGCCAGGCGTCGCAGGCGGCCAAAGCCTTCTCCTGTTCTGGGGTCTCCACAGCCTGAAGCTGGCGGAGGCACTGAGATGCCCAGGAGATGGCCTGCGGCTTGGGGAGTGCCTGGGCCAGGAACCTGATGGCGTCTGGCATATGGCCGGCCGAGATGAGCGACTCAAGAAACTGTGGCACGCTTGCATCTGGCTGGAGCAGGGCGCGGGCCTGCTCGCTGAGCTGGCAGTGCTTGCAAACCTCTTGGGCGGCTGAGGTCGGCGTGGCGATGGCAGTTTCCATGAGAACCGGTCACTCCTAGCCGAGCATTGTAATACCGCCACCCATCTTGAGCATGGCGGAACCTTCGACCTTGGTCATCATCCCCTTCACCTCGGTCATCACGTTGCCCTCGACCTTGATCATCATACCCTTGATGGTCACGCCCGTCTGGTCCACCGTGATGCTGCTCTGGCCTACCTTCAGCTCGATCGACTGCATGGCCTGGGTGCTGCTCTTGCCAAGGTCGAGTTTGATCGTTTGGTTGCCCATCTTGATCTGCAAGCTGTCGTTGCCCATGTCGAGCACGACGTTGCGATTGCCCTGTTTGAGCTGGTGCTTGTCGTTCCCCTGGTCCAGAGTGACGGTGCGGTTGCCCTTTTTTATGGTCACCGTCTCGTTGCCCTCTTCGACCGTCTCGGTGCGGTGGTTCTTGATGCTGATGGTTTGATCGTGGCCGACCTTGAGGTCGTCGTCATTCTCGACCACGCGGTGGAAGTCTTTCTCGGCGTGGAAGTAGATGTCTTCGGACCCCTTCTTGTCTTCGAACCGCAGCTCGTTGAAGTTGGAGGTGCCGCCATTGGGCGAGCTGCGGGTCTTGATGCCGCTTTGCGTCTTGTTCTTGGGCAGTTCGTAGGGGGGCATCTGGTCAGCGTTGTACACGCTGCCGATAACGATGGGTTTATCGGGGTCCCCTTCCTCGAAGCCGACAATGACTTCCTGCCCGACGCGGGGGATGTGGATCATGCCCCATTGCTTGCCTGCCCAGGGGGTGCCCACGCGGAGCCAGCAGGCGCTGTCGGCATCGTTCTTGCCTTCTCGGTCCCAGTGGAACTGCACTTTGATGCGGCCGTACTTGTCTGTGAAGATCTCTTCGCCGGAGGGGCCGACGACCACGGCCGTCTGCGTGCCGTACACGACCGGTTTGGGAGTGACCCGCGGCGGGCGGAAGGGCAGAGCAACAGGGATGCACGTGAACGTATTCTCGTACCGGAAGTCCTCACCGCCGGCGGAGCGGTAGCCGCGCATGACCGCCGTGTGCCGCACGCTCACCAGCACGTACTCGCCGTTGCCGTCATAGTGCCGCTCCAGGGTGAACTTGTGGCCGCTGGTCAATTGCCGGCAGGCACTGGCGCCGCGAATGAGCACGCTGTGCGCGGCCTCTTCTTGCATGCGCAGCTCGACCGTCCGTTTGTTGTCCTGGAAGATCTTGTGTAGTTCTGCGGGCTGCTCGCCGCCGCCCTTGTCGATCCCGTCGAAGCGTTGGGCGTACTCTCCGGGCCAGTCGTAGATCTCGAGCTTATCGTTATTAGCGACCTTGAGCTTGTGGCTGACTGTGCCCACCTGCACGCTCTCTTGAATTGTCTTTTCGGCCTCCAGGTGCTTGTGCGGCAGCTCGAAACAGTGGTCCCACAACGTATACTTGCCGGAGCGGAGTTCTTGCGCCTTCTCCCAATCGAAGATGCGATCCTGGTCGCGGCCGCCGCCCATCACCCGCTCAAAGACGATGCGGCTAGCCCCCGGCACGTCGGGGTGGCTGGCGGGCGCATTGGCTACCACCATCTTGTGCGCTCCGTCGCTGTGCTTGAAGAAATAGAACATCCCTTCTTCTTCCATCACCCGGCAGGCGAAGTTGAAGTCGGTCTCGCGGTATTGCACGCAGAAGTCTCGGGGTTCGAAGCTGCCTTGCAGCTCGAAACTCACGTCGAGCCCCTCCAGCACCTGTTTGAGAATTTCGGGCACGCTCTTGTGCTGGAAGATGCGGCTCTGGGCTCGGCGAGTGAGCAGCCAGAACTGGGGCACAATCTCCATTCGATAGCTGGTGAAATCTTCTGCTCGTTCTCCTTGCGCCACGCGGCTGCAGATGCCGTGGAAGTAGCGCTTGCCGCCGTCTGCCAACTCCAACTCCACGGTGATGCCTTGGCCCAGCAGCTTGTCGAAGGCGACTTTGGTGGTGTTCTCCGCGAGCAGGTCCAGTTCGAAGCTGAAAAGCTGCGAGAGCCCCTCGGTTCCCGAAAAACCAACGAGCAACAGCTTGTCTGGGCCCAGCGGCGTTTTCACCGCCAGCGGGCGCTTGGCCTGGGTAAACGTTGCCATGTTCGTTTGATACCTAAGGGTAGAGCGCGGCCAAAACGGCAGTTGCCGCTACTCCGATTATCGGGGCAAAGCGGCTACGGGTTGCGTGCAAAAATGGGGCGGCCGGCCGGCTATCGGCACCGCGATTGACGCACCCGCAAGGTCAAGTCTACGCTTGAAGCAGGCGGCCTGCACCCTTTCAGGCCCCTGGCCAACAGCCCAGCCCTCCAGTCCCCTACCGCCGCCCCACGCGGTGTATGCGGAAGCTTGCGCCCACGGATGCCCAACTCCCAAGCCCTATTCTCGGCTCCGCTCGACCTGAAGCAGGCCCTGGCCGAGGCTGCTGCGGATGCGCTCCTGGTTCCGCCGCGAATCCTGCGTAGGGTGATCAAAGAAGACCGGAATCTGCGGGGCTTGGGCCTGGGGATGCCGCACCGTAAATGCTACACCATTTCTGCCGAGGCCCTCATCCGCCTCGCCAGCCCCGCCGAATTGGGCCTGCAACCCGATGCCACACTCAGCGGCACCGTACTGTTGCTCGCACGCGCGGCCAAGAACGACGAACATACGCTCCCCTCGGAGCAGGAACTGCTCAAGTACTGGCGCCTGCTGTTCCATGCCCGCATCCATGCTGAACTGGAACACCGGGCCGCCGCCGGCCAGCTTACCCTCGAACGCGTCCGCCGGCACATCGCCCGCCTCGGCCCCGTGGCCTTCGCAGAGATCCGCGGCGTGCTCAAACGCGAACAGATGTTGCTGCCGCCGGCCAACGAGCTGGGTGTGTTCATCGAATTCGCGGCCGTGTACCTCGAGTTGCGCTATTTCGCGCGCGAACTCCTGCCTCTTTATTTTCCCGCATTGGACGATCTGGCACTGGTCGACGCCCTGCTGGCCGAGGAGCTGGACGCGGAACTGCTCTACGCAGCCACGCGTCTGCCCGGTGCATGCGAACCGGCCTGGAGCGTGGAAGCCGCGGAACTGCCCGTGCCGCCCGAGGACGAGCAGGGATTTGCGCCGCCGCTTGCCCTGTTTGCTAGCGAGCCAGTGGCGGCGAGTGTGCAGCGCCACGTGGAGCGGCTTTGCCGCAAGGCCGAACGGGCATCGGCATTGGGCAACCAGGTGCGGGCGGCCATCCTCTACATGCGTGCTGCCCGGCGCGGCGTCAAGACGCACAGGCCGGTCCAGCAGGCCCGCGCCGAATTGCGCAAGCTCTCCGAGCGCCTACAGGCTGCGCTGGATCTCGAGCCGGCCCAAGCGCACGCCTGGTACGAAGCGCTGTTGCCCCTGTTGCCGCGTGTGAGCCAGTGGTTCTGGTCGCGCGAGTCGCGGTTGTTGTACGACTTGCAGAAGGTCTGTTTGAACCATGAACGGGGCATTTATCGCATCGACTTGGCCGGGTGGCTGCTGAGTTTTGGGCGTAAGCCGATCAAGCGGCTGCTCGTGGGCCAGCGCGAGGTACTCTCGACCAAGAATCTGCACGCAGCGTTGCGCCGCCTCTCGGCCGTGCAGCTTGGGACGGCGCAGCGGGCGCGCCTCTCTGAGCTGCTGCGGGCCGCACTGCACCACGCCGAAGTCCGCCTGCACGAGCGGTTCCGCCAGCCCGTACTGAACGCCCTGCTGGAGGTGGGTTTGCAGCCCGACAGCGTCCCCGAGCAGGTGGCGCTCGCGAAGATCGTCGAGGAGCTGCTCGACCGCGTGGCAGAGCATGGCTTTCTCACCATGCCGGACCTGCGAGATGCAATCAGCCGCAGCAACCTCAAGCTGCCCGATCTGGCGAACCTGGCCGAGTTCTGGCATGGCGATCGCGTACTCAAGGCCGACCGCAAACTGGCCAACGTGCTGGAAGGCGTCTACCGCCGGGGCGAAGTGTACTTGCGCTGGCCGCAGCGGCTGAGTTCGCTGGCCTTCGGCACACGGCTGGGCCGCATGCTGGTCCGCTACGTGGGCATACCCTTTGGCGGCGCCTTCATGCTGTTCAAGTTCGCGGCGCACGTGGGGCTCGAGGTCAAGGGCTGGATGGGCTATCAACTTACCGAGGACGACCATGCCCTGGCAAATCGCTGGGTGTTGATCGGCACTTTCTGTCTGGGCGCCTTTCTGCTCAATGTGCTGTACGTGGAGGGCTTCCGCCGCGGATGTTTGGAATTGCTCCGCCATGCCTGGCGCCTGCTCCGCATGGTCTGCTACGAAGCTCCCCGGTGGATCTGGCAGAGGCCGCTCGTGCAGCGTCTGCTGCGCCATCCGGCGGTCAGGCTCGCCGGGCGCTATCTCCTCAAACCGGCCCTCTTCGTCGTGCTCACCTGGGCGGCCTTCCCCGAACTGCTCGCAGGCCGCTGGTCGGCCGCCATCAGCGGGCTGGTCATCTTCACGGCGGTCAACCTCACCCAGATTTCGCACCTGGGGCGCGACGTGGAAGAATTCGTGACCGACCTGGTGGTCCGCTTCTGGACCCACTTTCGCATCCGCATTCTGGGGATCATCGTCGAGGAGGTGGTCGACTTCTTCAACCGCGTCCTCGACGCGCTCGATCGCTTTCTCTACTCCGTGGACGAATGGCTCCGCTTCCGCAGCGGGCAAAGTCTGCTGGCTCTGCTGGGCAAGTCTCTGCTCGGCGTCCCCTGGTTCCTCGCCACTTACGTCGTAAGGTTCTGCGTGAACCTGCTCATCGAGCCGCAAATCAACCCGGTGAAACACTTCCCTGTGGTGACCGTCTCGCACAAAATCCTGCTTTCCATGGCGCCCATGCTGCTGCCGGTGTTCGAGTCTTCGCTCGGACCGCTGATCGGCAAGGCCTGGGCCCAGACCTTACTGGGAACCTTGTTGTTCGTGACGCCGGGCGTGTTCGGCTACCTCGTCTGGGAATTGAAAGAAAACTGGCGACTTTACGAGGCCAATCGCTCGCCCACGCTCAGGCCTGTGCGCGTGGGGCACCACGGAGAGACCGTCGTGCAGCTTCTGCGGCCGGGCTTCCACTCCGGCACGCTGCCCAAGACCTTTCAGCGCCTGCGGCGAACCACGCGCAAGCGGGCCAAGCCCTCCCAGAGCCGTAAGGTACGCAAGCATCGGGCGCGGCTGGAACTCGTCGCCCGGGCGCTGCACCACTTTGCCGAACGGGAACTCGTGGGTCTGCTCTCCGTTGCCCGAGGCTGGGAAGGCCGCACCGTCACGGTCGATGGCGTCGAAGTCGGCACCAACAGGGTGCGGATCACCCTGGCCGCTCCCGAATTCTCGGCCGAAAAACTCGTCTTGACGCTGGCCGACGTCTCCGGCCTGCTCGCAGCAGAGGTCAGCCAACCTGCCTGGCTTTGCCGCCTCCCCCCACCCGCCTTAGACACCTTCTGCGCCGCGCTGGCCGGTTTCTACAAGATGTGCGGTGTGGAGCTGGTATGCGAACAGCTCGATGCCGCGCTCGACCTCGAAAGCCACGCCTGGATGGTCGACTCCGGCCGATTGGTCGTCTGGCCCAACGCCGCTCCTGCGAACGCGGTCTATTACCACCTTGGAGACGAACCGCTGCTCACGCCCCGCGATGCGCTGGGAGACCTTATCCCAGGGCAGAGCACCCTGGAGCGAGAAGAGATTCTCTACTCTTGCAAGCCCCTCTGGTGGCAGCGCTGGGTGGAAACCTGGCGGGCAGACAGGCCCGAACAGCGCTCCATACGCCGCTTGGTAGAGAGCACACGGCTGGTAAGGCTGCCGCGCCAGAAGCCCGGCAGCGAAGCCGGGACAACGCCGTCGACGGGCAGTGCAGCAGCGGCAACTCCGGCCGTGGATAATCCCGCTGCTGCAACTCCAGGCCCTGCGAACCCGGCGGATGCAAGTCCCACAGGTGCAAGTCCGGCCCGGGGTGGTCCGTCCGCAGGCGGTCAAGCTGCCCCGGCGGCGAGCACGCGGCCATAGGCCCGGCCGCGGCCGGCCGCAGGCATCGCCGGGCACACTCGCACGCCTCAAGCGTTCTCTCGCCGCCGCCGGGCTGGTGCGCGGCGGCGACGGGCACCATTGGGTTGGCCGTGCGGCTGTGGCCTGTCAGCCAGCGCTCCATCGACGCGCGGTCGGTGGTGGCGGGGACGCATTTGGTTCGTGACCGGCGCAGGGGGAAATGCGCTTGGCGGCACGCTCTGCTTGACGCGAAGCGGCAAGCGTGTGCCACTCTCTTGAATGCGGCCGCGGGTGAGCTTGCAGGAACAGACAGGATGCACCACGGCCGCATTCAAGCAGTGCTCCTTGACGGCAAAAAGTCCTGGGCGGGTCACACTGCTTGACGCTACGCGTCAAGCAGTGGCGCACCCGCCAGCCGTGCGCAGCGAGTTTGCGCCGCCACAGGTAGAACTGGACTTCAGAGACGCGATCCTGGCGGCACCAAGCGCACAGGCTCATGCCGCTGCGTTCAAAGCGCCCAAGCCGCTCTCCCCACTCGTGCCACTTCGCCAGATCGATTGGCCGTGCCATGTGTGGACTCCCATGCGTGGAACCTTTCAGCAGCCCACGCACCCGAGCCTAACACAACCGTCAAGAATGGTATGGGTGGACGGTTATGCGGGTGATTCAAGTCCCTATGAACCCTGGCGAACGGGGCAACAAGCCCCTAGTGCACCGGGCGCCACGCGTAAGACGTGTTCACGCCGCAATTGATGCGGAGCCGGGTGCGAACGAATTCTGAACGCCCACCTCACCTCTCCTCAGGACTGCCGGCTGCCGGTGATGCGTCGCGCTCAAGCTCCGCGAGGCACGCAAGCATCTTGACCAGGGTCCCTTTTCTCTGTTCGAGTAAAGAGGTGCCCGGTGCCCCGCCTGGAACCAAATTCTCCTCGGCGACCGCCGCGCAGCGCCTCACGGCACCGGTCATCTCATTCGACTCCTGTTCCAGCCAACGGGTAAGCGTATTCAGCCCTTCAAGGATGATAGACCGAGCGTCGTCGAACATGGTTTCCGCAACAGCCTGTGCATGCTCGCGAAGAATATCCATAATACGCGCCTTCATCCCCCGCCCGGATTCTGTTGCCGCTTTCTCAAAGGCGGGAGCAAGCTTGAGGCGCACTTGATTTGGTATCTGGTCATAAAGCGTTCGTTGCACCTCACTAATTCGCTCCTCCATGCGGTCTCGAATCTGAGCTAACCGCGCATCGAGAACTTGCTCTCCTGTGGCGAAGACTTCCGCGACGCTGCGCGTCTGCTCTGGGCGCACTTTATCCGGGTCGGGGGCAATGTCCGGCACGCTCCGTTGAAATTCGCCAGCTTCTCGTTTCAGACGTTGTATCCATTTGTCCAGCAGCACGTCGAGCTTTTCCCCCTAGTTGCATAAAGCAGCCCGTTTTTGGGGCTATCAGGGGCACTTTTCCCGGCGAATAGGGGCTTTTTGGCACCGCGCAGCGCCTGC
>FWPU01012211.1_pt1 | contig 11544 bp, 12 predicted proteins | sample 2228361 | NCBI WGS metagenome assembly FWPU01 (sample SAMEA103939777, study PRJEB20133) | metagenome | reverse complement strand
CAGAACGGCTTTGTTTCCGCCTCCAGCCCCCCTCCCTCCCCTCCCCGCACGCGGGGAGGGGCTGGGGGTGGGGGTAAAAGCGGGGGAAGCAACCGCGTAACTCTTGTCTGATTTCAGTCGCTATCCGTCGGACCGTGTGCAATACTGCGACAGTTCTCGACAAAATAGAGAGGCTACTGTTCCTTCAAGGTAGGTTTGACGGGTAGCCGCCCCGATAAATCGGAGCGCTCCATCGCAGGCGTAAAGCCTGCGGCTACGTTCAGATGAATCCCGATGTATCGGGATGAACCTGTCAAACCTCCCTTGACGCAGCACTACTCCAGCGCCCACGACGCCAACATGCTCATCTCGCCCGCCGTAACGGAGAGGAAATAGGTCAGTTTGTCAATGTATCGCAAGAACTTCCTCTCATCGCCGATGTGGTAGCGCAGCGGTTCGTTACCACAACGAACGACGATGCCCTCGTCTTCCATATCCCTCAGCGTGGCAGCGAGCCAGTCGGTGTTCAAACCCGTCTCTGCGGCGATGTCGGATAGCCACATCTCTTCGTTGTGGCGTATCGCCAGCAGCATGATGACCCGCACGCGGCTCATTGCGTCCCATCGCTGCGTGATTTCATCCCAAAGTTCCTCTTTGGACGCCTGTTGCCAAAAGGTGTGAACGTCTAACATCTCGCACTCCCCTTTGACGGGGGCATTACGTAAAATTTGCAACCCTCGTAAGGAGGCGCTGCTCCGACGGATGTGGATCAGGAGGCAGGAGGCAAATTTTACGTCCTGCGCCCCGCGGGAGCCCTCCTCCCGCCGAATCGAATTCGGCGTCTACGACGGCTACAAAGCCTGCTAAAAGCAGGCTGAACCGCAAACAAGTCTGCTTCAGCAGACTTTCGTTCCGGCGTCTTAGACACCGAATTCGATTCGGTGGCAACAGGGCGGCAAATGCTGCGTAATGCACTCCCCCTTGACTTCCCCTTCCTTCCCCTTCCTTCCCCTTCCTTCCCCTTCCTACGGCTGCCGCCCTATGGCATATTGTAACTCCGCTTCGGCAACGCGCAAGTCGAAAAGAGCCGTCACGCGGTCGTTCTGCGCCTTCGTCAATTCCGCCTGCGCCGCCAAGAAATCGGTGATGGTGTTGACGCCGTTCTCGTATCCCAGCCGAATCAGACGCACGCCCTCTTCCGCCGTTGTGACGGCTTTCTCGGTGGTTGCCAAACGTTCCTTCGCGCTCTGCACGTTCAGAAACGCTGCCGTGACTTGCAGCGCAATCCCGTTGCGTAGTTCCTCTAAGGCGGCGGCGACCTGCGCGATTTGCGCCCGCGCCTGCGCGACCTCGGCTTTCGTCGCCCCGCCGTCGGACAGGTTCATCGTCAATGCCACCCCCGCCGACCATTTGCCTGTGCGCGGCATGAAGGTTGGACGCTCGGCGTCGTATTGCGCAAACAGCCCGACGGACGGTTTCTGACCGCTCCGCGCCACCTGCACGCCCGCTTCGGCAACTTCGCGGTTCGCGCCGACCTGACGCAGTTCGGGGCGCGAACGCAACGCTTCCGCTACTACGTCAGCGATGGTTGACGGTTGATGGTTGATGGTGGAGGCTTGTTCGTCAAACGAACCCTTTACCTTTAGCCCTAACCCTTCTCTCATGCCCATCGAGTTTGCCAACGCTGCGGTCGCAGCGGCTTCACCGTTTTTCGCTTTGGTCAGCATCTCCTGCGCCGCAGACACGGCGGTTTCCGCCCGCAGCAAGTCAATGCGCGTGGCGACGCCCCGTTCCAGCATCCTTGCAATGGAATTGCGCTGTGACTCAAGGGCTTTGAGTTGGTCTGCCGCCACCTTCACGAACCCGCGCGCTTTGAGGACGTTAAAGTAAGCGATGGTCGCATCCGTTGCTACCTTCTGCCGCTGTCGCGCCAGCACGCTTTCCACCGCCTCCACCCCCGCCCGCGCCTGCCGGTTCATGCCCTCCAACTTCCCGCCGGTGGACAGCGGAAATTGCAGCGTCAGCGACACCTGTTTGTTGCTCTTTTCGCCGAACGTGATGGTGCCCAGCGGAGAAACGGTGAACGTTGGGGCATCGTCCAGTTGCGTGAACCCCAGCGTGGCGTTCACCTTCGGCGCGTAGCCGGCGGCAGCCTGCTTCCGCCGCGCTTGCGCCGCGTCCACCTGCGCCTCCACGCCCCGCAAACTCGGATGGTTCTTCAACGCCGTCTGCACGACGGTCGGCAGGTCATACTCTTTGTCCTCTTGCGCAAGCACAGACATTGTTAGTGTTGTCAACAATGTTAACGAGATGAGCAGTTGTTTCATCAGCAGTTCTCCTTCATGGTGTTCTGTGGTAACAGAGATGTCAACTCCCGAATGGTTACAAACCAGTTCATCCACAGTTGCCAGTCATTAAGGCTTGCATAAAAGACTGGTGTATATTACAATACGGTTGTGGAGGTGATAGGAGATGGCTCACAGAACGGCAACCCAAAAGGTGACGTTTTCTCTGCCCGCTGATTTAACGCGCGAGATGCGTGAAGTCGTGTCGGCGGGGTTGTTTCCATCGCAAAACGTGCTGGTGCGATTGGCGTTGACGAAAGAGTTGAAGCGGGTGCGGACGGAACGACTGCGCCGCGAGTTTCAAGAGGCAGCCCAAGACCCCTTGTTTCTGCGAGACATCGAGGAAACCGAGCAGGCGTTTGCGTCTGCCGATTCCGAAACGGCGAGGATGATGCCCCATGATCCACCCACCCTATCAGTGGCAAGTCGTCAGCGCACAACTCGACCCCGTGCGCGGGTCCGAGCAAGCCGGTGAGCGTCCTGTGCTCATCGTTTCTCACGAAGCCATCAACGAATCTCTTTCCATCGTGACGGTCTTGCCGATGACGATGTTTCGCAGTGGTCGCCGCATCTACTCAACGGAAGTCATGATCCCAGCCGGGGAAGCAGGACAACCGCACGATTCCGTCGTCATGGCGCACCAGATTCGCACGATTGCCAAAGAGCGTCTGCGTCGTTCGTACGGCTGGCTGGAGGACGCGGCGCTGCAGGAGAAAGTGCGGACGGCGATGCGGGTGCATCTCGATTTAGAGTGAACCGTCTTAAAGGGGAAAAAGCGAGTCGTTGAAAAAACGAGCACGATGACCGCTGCCTCATGTCCCTTGTCGACCGCCTCGCCCCTTCCACGTGGCAATCGGCAGCGTCACCGTGCTCTTATACCGTCGTCCGCCTATTTCTTGGGCGTCACGCCTAACTTCTGCTTGAGCGCAAGCAACACTATCTCCGCTGCCGCTTCCGCGCTCAACTCGGCGGTGTTGATGATGAGGTCGAAGTCCAGCGGGTCGTCGACCTTCTTCTGGAAGTGCCGTCGGATAAAGGCGGCGCGTTGGCGGTCGGCGTTTTCCACCTCCGTTCGCGCTGCCGCTTCTGTCAACCCTTCTTTGGCGGCGACGCGCTGCACACGCACCTCAAACGGGGCAATGATGCGCACGTTCAGCCCGAACTGGGGGGGCAGAATGTGACGTGCGCCGCGCCCCATGATGATCACATCGCCGTGTTGCCCCAGCGTGTGAATAACCTGCTTGAGATGGTGCAGATAGCCGACCGTGCCGATGTTGTCGCGGTCTAAGGCGGAGAGAATGATGTCGTCAACGACGGCGCGGTCATGTTCGTCGAGGCTCTCAATCAACTGCTGCCGCACCTGCGCCCGCTTCGCCACTTCGTCCACAATCTCGCGGTCGAACACCTGCCAGCCCAGCCGCTGTCCCACGAAGTCCGCCACCGTGCGCCCGCCGCTGCCCTTCTCCCGCGAGATGAGCAGGTAGGGACCGTAAGAAACTTTTCGGACTTTGCCCCGCCCCGGTCGGATGTCCTCCTTCTCCAACCGCTTCTTGGCTTCCCACATCGCGACTTGTTTGGCGATGATCCTCTCGGCTTCGATGGAGTGGTTGATGAGTGACATGAACCCCATCCCCTTTGCTGTTGAAACGTGCAAACGTTTCAACTCTGATGCCCGAAATCCCGCTGTTGCCGCGCGCAACACTCTGTCGTGGGAGACAACAGAGCAGCGGCAGCGTTACGACGCAAAAAGAGAAGTTTGCAACGAAGTTGCGTAAAACGGTCATCGCACATTTCGCGTCACCGGCAGTTCCTCCCGCTGCTCCTTCTGCGCCTTGCCGTCCCAATGACCATCGGGACAGCCACCGCCCATTCAAGTAGGCACGCCCAACTTGGGCAGCACGTAAAGTTGTAACACAAACCACAACGCCACAAACCCCAATAGCCACAGTAGGTCCATTGTTTTCATCTCCTCATACCGCAGCAGTTTAGACGACAGAAGCGACCTGCTCCAACTTCGCCTTCAGCGCGAGCGGGGGCAGCAACCCCACCATGGTGTCTACAATGACACCGCCCTTAAACAGAATCAACGTCGGCACGCCGCTGATGCCGTAGCGCATCGCCAGAGACATCTCTTCCTCCACATTGACCTTGACAATCTTCACCCGCCCGGCGAACTCGCTCGCCAACTTGTCCAGCACGGGCGACAGCATTTTGCACGGCGCGCACCACGTCGCATAGAAGTCCACTAACACCGGCTGCTCGGAGCGCAGCACTTCGCTCTCAAACTCTTGGGTTGTTACGTGCTTCACGTTACTCATAGTCCATCGCCTCCTGAATGACTCAACGTTTCTGAAGCAACAGAACCGCAACGCGACCGGGCGTTACAAAAAAGAAACGGCGTCCCCAAAATCGGGACGCCGTTTGATGCCCAATAGAGTCCGCACCAGCAGACTTCGGGGCGTTGTTGCCGTGATTATCAATCGCGCGGGCGATGCGTCTGCAAATCCTTCCACTTCTCTCTCAGCGCGCTGCGCAGACGCTCTTGAAATGGAAGGGGAATTTCATAAACTTCCTCGCCTTTGTAAAGCGTGATGGTCTTGCGGATGCTGTCCACTACCATCTGACAGGGATTGCAACCCGCCAGATGTTCCTCAAAATCCTCGCACACGGCGGGGTCAATGTCGCCATCCACGTAATCATTCAACATGCGGAGCAACTCTTCGCATTTCATCGGTTCCACCTTCTTACGTTTGATAACTGCGCAGCACCGCCTCCGCAGGCGTCGCGCCGCGTTCGTCGCCCTCGTGCCGGTGCACTCGAAACACGCGCTTGCTCTCGTCGCCAAACGCCCGCATCAACTTCTCGCGCAGCGCCAGCCGCGCCCGCAGTAGGCGGACTTTGACGTTCGCCGGACTGATGCCCAGCACGTTCGCGGTTTCCTCGATGCTCATGCCCTCCACGTCGCGCAGAATGAACACCAAGCGGTACTTCTCGTTCAGCGCATCAATCGCCTCGTCCAGAATCCGCTTGAGTTCGCGCTGCTCGACAATCTTCGCCGGGTCGCCGCGCCAGTCGGCGATATATTCGGGGTGCGGAATTTCGCCTTCTTCATTCTCGTCCGTCGCCTCCTCCAGCGACACGGTGTCCAAGCCCTTGCGCTTGCGCAGCACTTTCAGCGCAGTGTAGGTGACAATGCGCGTCATCCACGTCGCAAACGACGCCTCCTCCCGGAAATCGTTGAGATGTTCCAGCGCGTTGAGGAACGCCGTCTGCACCACGTCCTCCGCGTCCTCCCGCTGACGCACGATGTTCATCGCCAGCGCGTAGAGGCGCCGCTCGTGGCGGTTGACAAGTTGTTCAAACGCCTCGTAATCGCCTGATTTTGCACGGGCAACCAGCACGCTGTCGTCCATGAGTTTCACCGTTGCTTTTTTTTGACGCGGTGAGGAGGAATCCTTCTCTATTTCTGAACCACCTGCGGACGCGGGCAGCGATTGACGAACTCCAGGGCTTTTTCGATGAAGATTTCCCCGGTCATCTCGCCCAGACAGGTGCGCGAGATGTAATCGTATCGCTTGAAACTGCCCCAGTCCACTTTGGTCAGGATGTAGCCGAAGGCGTCGTTGGTCAAGCCGAACAGCAGGTTGTGTTCGCCGCGCATTTTGCGCTTGAGGTAGTAGCCGATGTTGGGCAGCGCTTCGCCGGGGATGGTCAGAATTTGGGCGTTGCCCAAATTGACCACGTTGACCTGCGTGGACACCTTCCCTGTCTCCTGACGCATTTGTGAAAGAACGGGCGAGGCAGACACGATAGCGCGTAGCATCTCCGAATCAATCGGAAACGTGACGGTGGTCGCCGCGCAGAACAGCGATGGGTTCTTTTGAACCGGCGCGTCGGCGACGATGCGCAGGGCTTCGTCCGCCAGCAGATTGCCGATGCGCACGCACTCTTCCCATGTGCGTAAGTCTCTCTGCCCCGTGGGGTCGGCGGGGTCGCGGTTGTCGGCGGTGACCATTCCACCCTGCGCGCTGTTCATGAAAATCGCCGTTCCCCCGCCGCGCGCCTCGATGCGCTCGTAAAGCGGTCCGCACAGGTCGGGACTTAGGATGCCCTGCGAGTCGCCCAGCACCTCCGGGTGGACGGCGTAGTTGACGAGCGTGGCGAACGGTTTGCCGTCCGCGCCGAGACATTGAATTACGGAGCAGCGCGGGTCGTAGAGTTGGGGCGCGTAATAGTTGTAAGCAATCTTCCCTCGCGCCTCGCCCGTCGCAATTTTCACGCTGGCGGGTTGCAGTTTCGCCACGGCTTCGTTGATTGCCTCCGCCATTTTCGCGCACACCATGTCCAGATACTTCAGGTCGCAGGCGAATCCGCCCTTGCCGTCAGGGAAACCATAACAGTCAGGCGCGCTGTGCGTGTGGGTGACGCCAATGAGGACGTTCTGCGGCGGAACGCCTTTGACCTGCGCCCGCACCTTGTTGCCCAGCGTCGAAGGAAACCCCAGAAAATCCGCCCCCACGATAGCGACGCGGACGCCGTTGTTCTCCAGCGCCAGCGCGCGCACCGTCAGGTCGCCGCGTTTCTCCTTCACCGGATTGGAAGGTCCCACGCCGCCTGACACTGGCAGCAGCGGGTCCGGCGTGACCACCCGCACCGCCACCCCGGCGCGAAACTCCGCCGAAGCGCACGAGGCGAAAATGAACAACATCACCGTAAGAATGACGACCGGTTTTTTCATCGCATACTCCCCCTCCAATGTAGCGTTTTTGCGCCTACTAGTTCGCCACAGTGAATTTGAGGGATGGGGGAAGGCAACGCTCCGACGGAGCAGTTCGGCAGGAGCCTCACCCTCCCAGTGCTGCAATCCATCATAATCTCTGTGGCGAACTACTACCCCTATCTTGCAGAAAAAGCCTGATTGCGGGGCATCGCCTCCGCTCGTCCGTGCCCGTTTGTCCCGACGGACGACGAGGCGCGGATGAGTTGCACAATCATCCAGACGACGACGCTGACACCGACCACAAACAGCGCGAGGAAGGCCATCATCGGACTCCACTGCGTTTTGACCGTCAACTGCGCCGGGTCGAAAAAGTGCGCTAGTTCAACGTTTTGCACCCATTGACGGCTGACGGCGTTGAGGGCGAGGACGACAAACTGCGCCGTCGCTGCCACGAACACCGCCGCTGGCTGCAATTTCGCCGCGCGCCAGAGCAGCAACCACACAACGCCCGGCGCAATGGCGGTCAGCGCAAACAGTGTCAGGATGCGCCCATCGGCTCGCGCAGCGGCGCGCACATCGGGACGCAGCGTGCCGAAGATGTACCACGAACCCATCACCGCAAACCACACGATGCCCAGCGCGTAAAGCCGCACGGCGCATCGCGCCGCCCACGTCCGATATGCTTCGCTTTCGCCTTTGCCGAAGAACGCGGCATCCACAACGACAAACACGGCGGTTGTCGTCAGCGCCAAGCCGAACATCATCAGGTAGCGCGGCAGCAGGGTCGGGTCGTTCAGGTTGAGAGCCGTGCCTGTCACCGCGCCCGCGACGCTGGTGCGGTCGTAAAGCGCAAGCATCTGCTCGCGGTGGGTCATCAGGCTGAAGTTGTTTGTGAAGATGAAGCCGATGATCAAAAACGCTATCGAACTGACCACCCCAGCGGCAACGCCTCGGCTGTTCACTCGTTCATGCCGCACCTGCACGGCGTAGTAGTAAGCGCCGTAGTAGGCGACGATGAGCAGCGGAATGACGGCGAACCAAAACCAGCCGATGAGGATGTTCGCCGGATAGACCACAGGATAATAGGCAACTTGAATGAACAGCAGCGGCACAATGCCGAAGTTCACGCCGAGGGCAATCAGAATCGGCATGACGTTAATCAATCGGTGCGCCAGCCGCCGGGCGTGTTCGCCGCCGAACAGACTCAACAGCGAGACCCACACCATGCCCGCAAACCAGATGTGCATGGGAGCGAGATGCAACGTGAACCCAAGCACTTTGAAGAACAGAATGAACCACAACGGGGCAGGGTTGCCCATTGGGCTTTCAGGAGCGAGAGGAAATTCAGGTGACATGGCAAACCTCTCAGAGTCATTGCGAGCGCAGCGAAGCCATCTCCGCGGGGGATTGCTTTGTCACTGCGTTCCTCGTCATGGCGTGACGTTTGATTGGATGGGGCGTGGCAAGCGTTTCCAGATACTTGCGCAACGCGGTCGCTTCTTCGCGTGTGCCCGACCAGGGCGGCATGAAGAAGTGGTAACGGTCCATGTTCAAAATCAGGTCTTCCAGCATGTCGCTCTTCCAACCGGGCAGCGCTTCACGCATTCCCGAAAAACCACGCGGCGAGTGACAGGAGGCGCAATGATACATGAACAGCATCTTGCCCAGTTCCACCTGCTGCGTTTGGGGGAGCGTTGAAATCTTTGCCTCATCAATTTTTCCTTGCCCGTCCAACAGTTCGGGGAAACGCTGCGTCACATAATGCCGCGTCCAGACGCCGCCCTCAAGGAAGCCGTCCTTTTGCAGCCGCGTCAGTTCGCTGGGATAAACGTTGTGGCTGTAAACCTCGCCGTAGATGACGTAAGGTTTGCGCACGGCTTCGCGCACGAACTCGGCTTCGCCCGTGATAATGAGTCCGATGATGAGAAACAGCGCGGCAAATGCGGGCGTCGGACATATCGGCTGCCGATACGCGCTCCAGTAAAACACAAAGAACACCACAGCGGTCAGAACGAAAATCAACATCATCATCAAGTTGAGCGCAGCGGCGCCCGTGAGAGCGGCTTTCGCGCTGAACGGCAGCGTGAGATACCAACCGATGCCGCCGACGATGATGAGCGCGGTGCCCACCATCGCCGGGCGCGCCGAACGCCGCGCGACGAGTTCGCACAACCCGCCCGCATACGCCGGCTGCGCCTTTACTCCCGCGTGCAGATAGACGTAAAGCGTCGCCAGCAGCAGCGCCGCGCCGGTGCGCGCGAGAATCTGCGGAATCGTTTGCGGGTTCAGGAACGCCCGCCAGAAGTTACCTTGCCAATCGCCGGGGTTGAGCATGAACCCGGTGACACCGGTGATGATGACCAGACTGACCCAAGCCGAAATCGCGTAAATCCACCCAATCTGCTGATGCACGCGGGGCGACAGTTTGCCCCAGGCGTAAAAGAAGATAAACGCCGACACAATCTCCAGAATGAAGAACACATACTCCATCGCCCAGCCAAACACGAAGGTGTGAATCAGAAACTCCGTCGGCAGCGGCGATGCCAACCCAATCGTCCACCAGATGCCCACGCCGGTAATCGCGCCGAACGCAACGGTCAGCAGGACGAAAAACCAGGCGTGTTGTTTGAGGTAATTCAGATACTCTCGGTTGTTCGCCCGGTAAGCGTAGCGCGTTTCCCACGCGAGGAAGATGCCGCCGCCCACCGCGTAGAGCGAGACAAACACATGCACCGTCGCGATCAGCGCGATGAGCAGGGGGGACGTCAGTCCCTCAACGTACCAGAACGGATAATGCATCTCAATCAGATGGTTGATGGTTGATGGGGTTGACCATTGACCATCAACCATGAACCATTAACCATGCCTCATCTCCTGTCGTTTCATCGGTCAATCTCCTTGACTGTGCTCTGCAAGTATAGAGACATCGGTGCCGCAGAAGTTACAAGTCCGTCCGCACAAAACAACCATCGAGGACGAGCGCCGCAACCGCTCGCGGGGATGAGACACCCAATCCAGTGGATTACGTCCGCCCCTGTTTGCGGTAGGTCGCCGGCGGCAGTCCAAAGTGGCGCGCGAAGACGCGCGAGACGTAGAAGCGGTTGCCGAATCCGGTCTCGGCGGCAATGCGCTCGATGCCGTCGTCGGTGAAGACCAATCGCTGGGCGGCAGCGACCAACCAACGTTCCAGGACGTATTGCTGGGGTGTCTGTCCCACGCACTCACGGAAGCGGCGCATGAAGTAGTCCCCGCTCATAAAGCAGAGGGCGGATAGTTGACGGTTCGACAGCCGCCGCGAAAGATTCGCTTCGATGTGCTGAAGAGCAGGGAGAACCGGCGCCTGTGCCGCCGCCAGTTGCCCGCAGCGCTTCACCGCTTCGGGCGAGAGCGATTCCAGATACAACGCCAACCCCTGATATATGACTCGCCCGCCACGAAGAGCCGGGCACCGTTGCGGTCGTTCCGGTAAAGGCGCCAGTAGTGCCTCTGCACACTCTCGCGTCTCCACCATCTTCCAATGGTCATCGCATTGGCAACGAAAACCCTCACGTGAAAACTGTCGGCAGGTTCTGCTCCGGGAGCGGCCAGTCCATACGCGAGTCACCTCGGAATCGGATACAAAGTTACCGCTGTCAGGCATAGCCTCTCAAAGCGCTGCTGGCTATAATTCTATCAAAGCCGGTCGCAGCCGGCAAACAACTCACTTTTTCAAATGGGAGGCAGACCACTATTCCGTCAAGGGAGGATTGACGGGTTGAAAACGGGAGGACAAGGCTCCCGCCGCGCCGAGGGAGTTCGGCAGGAGCCGCACTCTCCCACCGATCAATCCTCCCTTGACGGAACACTACCATGAGGAGAAAGGATGGCTTTACCCTCATTGAATTGCTGGTTGTGATCGCCATCATCGCGATTCTTGCGGCAATTCTGCTCCCGGTGTTTGCCCAGGCGCGGGAGAAGGCGCGGATGACCACTTGCCTTTCCAATACCAAGCAGATGGGCAGCGCGTTGATGATATACGCGCAGGACTATGATGAACGACTGATATAGAATCCTTGGCCCGGTGGACCGAGGGCTGGCGCCCGCTGGTGCAGCCTTGCGACCAGCGACCAACCCACATTGGTCTGGACGGAAATGTTGATGCCCTACATCAAGAACTCATAGGTGTTCCAGTGCCCCAGTATTTCAGCAGGCACGACGGTTAGTCACTGTCCTGCTGGGTGCAGCACGATAGGGGGAGGCTGCCGCTATAACATAGCGAACTATCGAATGGCGAGCGGCTCACTTCCCAAGTGGTGTCGTGGTGGCTATCGGCAAGCCAAGTTGCGGTAGCAGACAAAACGAAGTGAATCAGGAGGAGTTGGTCATGTCCCTTCGAGGACACCACGCCGCATGAAAATTCGTAATCGTAATCGTAATCACCGACATTCCGCACCTTGAGATGACGAAAACGGGATTTTGCGGTATCCTCCTAAGGCAGGAGGATACCGATGACAGAGACAG
>FWPU01012210.1_pt1 | contig 11545 bp, 14 predicted proteins | sample 2228361 | NCBI WGS metagenome assembly FWPU01 (sample SAMEA103939777, study PRJEB20133) | metagenome | reverse complement strand
GGCCTTCGGCCGCCATCGCCAAAACCCCTTTTTCCTCTCCCCCTTCCCCCCGCCAGCGGGGGAGAAGGGGGCTGGGGGGATGAGGGGGCTGAATCACAACTTTATCTTGAAATATGACACTTTTATGAGCAATTGGTATTATTTTGACCTATCTTGACACAGGGCATTGGGAAAAGGTGTACCGAAATGATAGATATTGGCCCAGGTGTACACTGGCCAAAAACTTATGTCGAAAGCAAGACCGATCACCCCACCAAAAACCTCGGGTTCCGTAAACTCTCCTTTACTTGCTCTCAATTCCTGGCAGGCTCGCCAGTCAGCCTTCCATTTGAAATGCAAAGACAAGCCAATACTTGCATAAGCGAGGATAAGGATCGCTACAGCATAAACCAACTTCTTCATGACCGCTCTTTGCTCGTAAAGGCGGGCTATCCCCATCGTGAAGCAGCACGTTCTTTGCCTTGCAGATAAGCCTCTATCCTGGCAATAGCAGCCAGCATGTACCGAAGGCGGCACAGGTTAATGAGTTTTTCTGCGTCAAAAGGCAGTTCGCTCATCGTCATAGACATCCCGCGCGCAATTTGAAGGGGGTAGTTATTGTAGCACACCTTCCCAGGGGGCGCAAATAACGCCGCCCCCGATCACGACCTCCCCGTCGTAGAGCACCAGATACTGACCGGGGGTGATGTCCCGCTGGGGGTAGGCGAAACGGACGTGCAACCGTCCTCCGGAGATGGGAGTGGCGGTCACCGGGGCCTCTTTGTGCCGGTAGCGGATTTGCGCCGTGGCGGTGAACGGCCCCGACGGCTCCTCCCCAGAGATGTAGTGCATCCGGGCGACCACGCACTCGCTCTGCCCCAGTTCCTCCGCCCGCCCGACGATCAGGGCGTTCCGCGTCGGGTCCAGTGCCAGCACGTACAAGGGGTACGGAGCCGCCACCCCGATCCCCTTCCGCTGACCGATTGTGTAGTGGATCAGCCCCTGGTGCTCCCCCAGCACCCGGCCCTGGGTGTCCAGGATGGGGCCGGGACGGGCGGCCTCCGGCGCGTGTTCCGCCACAAACCGCCGGTAATCCCCGTCGGCCAGGAAGCAGACATCCTGGCTTTCGGGCTGGTCGGCTACCGGCAGCCCCCGCTCCCGCGCCAGGGCCCGCACCTGCTCCTTGGTCAGGTCCCCCAGCGGGAAGAGGGTGTGCGCCAACTGTTCCTGCGTCAGGATGTGCAGGACGTAGGACTGGTCCTTGTGGCGGTCCCGCCCCCGGAGCAACTGGTAGCGGTTCCCCGCCCGACGGATGCGCGCGTAGTGGCCGGTCGCCAGAAAGTCGGCGCCCTGCTCTCGGGCCCAGCCCATCAGCAGGCCGAAGCGGATCTCGCGGTTGCAGGGGATACAGGGGTTGGGAGTGCGGGCAGCAGCGTATTCGGCCACGAAGGTCTCCACCACGGCGCGGTAGAACGCTTCCCGGAAGTCCAGTTCCCGAAACGGGATGCCCAGCATCGCCGCGACCGTCCGCGCCCGCTCCACCGCCTCCGGCGTGCAGCAGAGGTTATCCCGACAGCCCGCCGCCGGTTCGGCCCACAGCCGCAGTATCACTCCGGTGACCTCATACCCCTGCTCCACCAGCAGGGCCGCGGCGACGCTGCTATCCACCCCACCGCTCATCGCAGCAACGACGCGGGAACGAGCACTCACGGCTTCCCTCTCCAGGACGACCATCTCAAAAGCAGACTGTCGCTACAGGAAATGAGCAAATGTTTCCCGGAACGCTTCCAGGTCCTCCAGGCCCTCCTGGAGCACCTGGTACACGATTCGCCGGTCCACATCCAGGTAGTCGTGAACCCGCGTGTTCCGGAAGCCGATCATCTGTATCCACTTTTCGGCCAGGTCCGGGCGGATATAGCCCTTCTGCATCAGGATGGTCGGAATGTCGCTATACCAGTTGACCGTCCCCAAACCAAGAGCGGCAATCACGTGATTGCCAAGCGGCGCAGGATGGCGCGGTATTCATCCAGTTTATTCCGCCGCTTCCGGATAATTTCCGCCCGAATCATCATGGATAATGCGCTCCTTGTATGCCCGGCGCTGGACCTCCAGATACGGAAGAAAATCCAGATACTGGCGCACGATGCGGGAATACATTTCCCCGGGATCAAAGTCCTCCGTCTGGTAAACCAGCCGGTTCAAGCGCACTGCCTCGTATTTCAGAAAGATGTCATCCGTATCCAGAAACACCAGGTCCACGTTGCAGAAACCTATCCGGGCCAGGTCGGCTAGAATATCCAGCCGACGCGCCCGCGCCTCCGGAGAACGGGGAACGATGGCCAGGTCTCTCATTTCTTTACCCTGCGCTGTAACTCATACAGTTTGTTGATCGCCTCCAGCGGCGTCATCTGGGAAATGTCCAGTTTGCGCAGTTCCTCCAGCACCGGGTGTTCATCGGTAAAAAGGACGGGCTGGTACGGGCGGGGGGCCGGGGTTCCCGGCCGGAATTTGCCGCTCTCCAGCCCCTTCAGCAGTTCCTGCGCCCGCTGGATGACCGGCCGGGGAACCCCAGCCAGTTGGGCCACGTGGATGCCATAGGACCGGTCGGCGCCGCCGGGGACGACTTTATGCAGGAAAATGACCTCTCCGCTCTCTTCTACCACCGCCAGGTTGACGTTTTTGACGCCGGGGAGCCGGTCGGCCAGTTCCGTCAGTTCGTGGTAGTGGGTGGCGAAGAGGGTGCGCGCCCGTCGCTGGGGATGGTTGTGCAGATACTCCACTACTGCCCAGGCGATGGAGATGCCGTCGTACGTGCTGGTGCCCCGCCCCACCTCGTCCAGGATCAGCAGACTGCGGGGCGTGGCGTTGTTCAGAATGTTCGCCGTCTCTATCATCTCCACCATGAAGGTGGACTGGCCTGCCGCCACCTCGTCCTGCGCCCCAATGCGGGTGAAAATCCGGTCCACGATGCCAATGCGCGCCCGCTCCGCCGGGACAAAACTCCCCATCTGGGCCATAATCACAATCAGCGCGTTCTGACGGATGTAGACGGTCTTCCCGGCCATGTTCGGGCCGGTGATAACCAGGATGCGCGTCTCCTCGTCCAGGTGGAGGTCGTTGGGGACGAAGGGTTCAGAGATGGTTTGCTCCACCACCGGATGTCGTCCGCCGACGATCTCCAGGACGTTTTCGTCGGTCAGTTCGGGGCGGACATAGCAGTTGCGGACGGCGACTTCGGCCAGCGCGGCAGCGACGTCCAGCCGCGCCACCATCCGCGCTGCCTCCAGGAGCACCCCTGCGCGGGCGGCGATCCGGGCGCAGACCTCCCGGAAGAGCCGCGTCTCCACCTCTGCCTGCCGGTCTTCGGCGTTCAGGATGAGCGTCTCCACCTCCTTCAGTTCGGGGGTGATGAACCGTTCGGCGTTGACCAGAGTCTGCTTGCGGATGTAGTCGGCGGGGACGGCATGCAGGTTGGCTTTCGTGACCTCAATGTAATAGCCGAAAACCTTGTTGTAGCCGACCTTCAGGTTTTTGATGCCGGTACGTTCCTGCTCCCGGCGCTCCAGTGAGGCCAGCCACTCCTTCGCTTCCCGGACGGAGCGCAGGAGACCGTCCAGTTCTTCGGAGAAGCCGGGGCGAATGACGCCACCCGCGGAGACCGACGCCGGGGGGTCGTCCACGATGGCGCGCCGGATGAGGTCGGCGATTTCGGGGGTCGGATGGATGGGGGTGTCGGGGAGGGCGTCGGCGGGAAGGCGCGCCACGGCCTCCAGCGCCCGACGGATGCCGATGAGGTCGCGCGGGGTGGCAATGCCCCCCACAACCCGGTTGACCAGCCGCTCCAGATCGGGCATGTCCTTCAGCGCCTCCCGGACGCGGGCGCGGAGGACCCCGTCCTGCACAAATCGCTCCACCTCGTCCAGCCGTCGCTTAATCGCCTCCCGGTCCACCAGCGGCTGGGAGATATGGATGCGTATCAGCCGACCGCCCATCGGCGTGAGGGTCCGGTCCAGCACCCCCAGGAGCGACCCCTGAACCCGCCGGTCCCGCAGCGTCTCCGTCAGTTCCAGGTTGCGGCGGGTGGCCGGGTCCAGGACGAGGAAGCGGTCGGTGGAGTAGGTGCGCAGGGTGGTCAGTTGGGCCAGTGCCCCCTTCTGGGTCTCCTGCAGGTAGTGGAGGATGGCCCCGGCGGCGCGGATGGCCAGAGGCTTACCCTCGCAGCCGAAACCCTCCAGCGTGTTGACGCCGAAGTGGTCCAGCAGGGTCTGGCGGGCCGCGCCCAACTCAAACCGGTAGGTCGGCCAGGGCGTGAAGTGGATGCCGGGGAAGTTCAGTTCCGGGAGCGGCGGACTGGCGGAGGTCTGGACGGATTTCCATTCCCGGGCGTCGGGATAGAGGCACTCGCGGGGCTGCAAGCGGGCCAGTTCCCGGGAGACCTCTTCCCGGGCCAGCTGAGTGGTGGCGAATTCGCCGGTGGTGATGTCGGCGTAGGCCAGGCCGGCGCGCTCTTCCTCCTTGATCAGCGCGGCCAGATAGTTGGGGCGACGGGCATCCAGCAGGTTCGGCTCCACCACGGTCCCCGGCGTGACGACCCGCACCACCTGCCGCTCCACCAGCCCCTTCCCGGTGACTTCCCCCACCTGCTCGGCGATGGCGACGCGGTAGCCCTTCTCAATCAGACGGGCGATGTAGTTCTCCACGGCGTGGTAGGGGACGCCCGCCATCGGCACCCGCACTCCCTTGGCGACGGGCCGCGAGGTCAGCACCAGGTCCAGTTCCCGCGCCGCGATTTCGGCGTCGGCGTCAAAAGTCTCGTAGAAGTCGCCCAGTCGGAAGAAAAGAATGGCGTCGGGATGCTGGGCCTTCAGTTGCAGGTACTGTTTGCGGATGGGTGTGACGTCCATGCGGATTGCAGATTGCGGATTGCAGATTCAAGGGACGGTTCCCCTTATTTCTCCGCGTTCCACCGTTCGTTTTCGGGTTCCGAATGGCGGATGAGGGCGACGACTTCGGCCGCGGCCTCCTCCACGGGTTTGGAGGTCATATCCACAACCCGCCAGCCGTGCCGGTGGCAGAGTTCCAGGGCATAGACGACTTCCGCCCGGACGCGCCGGACATCGGCGTAATCGCTGACGACGGAACTGATCCGGCGGGCGCGGACCTGACGGAGTTGGGCCAGGCGGCTGGGCTCCACCGTCAGGCCGATGACCCGCTCCGGCGGCAGGCGGAAGAGCACCGGCGGCGGGTTGACTTCCATCATAATGGGGACATTGCCCACCAGCCACCCCCGGTAGGCCAGGTAGATGCTGAGCGGGGTCTTGCCGGTCCGGGAGACACCCACCAGAACGACCTCCGCGTGGGTCAGTTCGTCGGCGTTGCGGCCGTCGTCGTGGCGCAGGGCGAAATCCACCGCCTCAATTCGCCGGTTGAAGTCCTCCAGCCGGTAGAGGCCGGGCTGGGCCAGAGGCGCCACCCCTACCAGGTCGGTGAGCCGCTCCAGAAGCGGCCCCATCAGGTCCAGGGTATGAACGTGTTGACGACGGCCTTCTTCAAACATCGCCTCCCGGAGTTCCGGGGTGACCAGAGTATGTACGATGAGGGCCCGCTGAGCCGCGGCCTCCCGAACCACCTCCCGCACTCGTTCCACAGTGCGCACTTCCCCAATCCGGCGCACTTCCACGGGAACATCAAACTGGGTCAGGGCGGCCCGGAGTACCCGTTCGGCAGTTATTCCGGTCCCGTCGGAGACGGCGAAGACGATGTGGGGAGTCATCGGCGTATTGCGTATTGCGTATTCCGTAAAACGTGAAAACGTAAAAACGTAAAGAGTGGTGGGGTTTCTGCGACCTGCACCCTGCGCCCTGCGACCTGCGACTTGCGACCTGCGCCCCCTGCGACCTGCGACCTGCGACTTGCGACCTGCGACTTGCTTCCTGCTATTGCGTCACCACTTCCACCCGCAGAGCGGTCAGGACGTCGGCGATGGGGTTGATGACGGTAGCGGCGTCAGAACCGGCGAAGAGGAGTCCAACCACCCGGCGGTCCATATCCAGGACGGCGGAGCCGGAATCGCCCGGCTGGCTCATCGGAGAGGCGATCAGCTGGCCTTCAAAGAGGGCCTGCGGGCCGTAGTAATCAATCCGCACCGTGGCGTCAATCTGGGTGATGATGCCGGTGGTGTGGCCGGTGGTCCGGCCGCTTTTCTGGACCGACATTCCCAGGGCAGCTTCGCCGATGCCCGCAGGGACGCCGATGTGGAGGATCTCAGGGCTGACCATATCGGGCTGCATGGGGCGGGCCAGGGCGGCGTCCACGCGGTTCACGCCATGGGTCTGCTTCACCGGCTCCAGACGGTGCTGCGAGCCCAGTAGCGCTGCCAGCGCGTTCAGGCCGGCCGCCACCAGCCCGGCCAGCTGGCATTCCGGCTCGCTGGTGCCGAAGTCCAGGGGGACAAATTCCTCCAGATTAGCGATGGCGTCATCCGCCGTTCCCCCGTCCGTCGGGCCGGGCTGAAGGATGGGGTCGCCGACGCGGCCCTTGTTGACATCGGCCAGGACATGGTTGTTGGAAAGGATGAAAAGGTCATTGCCCCGGCGCACCAGGCAGCCGAAGGTCCCGGCGCTGATGTGATAATGGCCCAGAGAGACCCCCGGCGGGACGAGCGGGCGCCAGCGATCCCGCGGCCCCAGAAATGCCCGCAGGACTCCCAGTTCCACCACATCGGTCGGAACCCCATCCATCTGCGGGGGGATGAGGTCCTCCCGAGAGAGAGCGGATTGGTGCACCTTGTGCGTGACAGAGATGACCAGGCTCAACTCGTCGGTGAGTTTTCCCTCCCGAATCTTGTAGCCGATACCGCAGCCGACGACGTTGCGGCGGGAGAGGATTTCAGTCAGGTATCGCTGTTTCAGGGACTGAATCTGGGCGATGTAGGCGTCCATGGGGGCTCCTTGCTGATTAGCATAATTTATAAAACGGGTTCCCTACCGAAGCGGCAGGTAGCGTACCTGTCCTTCCCATTCGTTCTCCAAACTACATTCGGTCAATAGATTGACAATGGCAAATTTTAAGTTGTAAATGCAATATGGCGGCCATATCCCCCAGAAAGACCATCAGAACGGTGGACGCCGGATGGGCTATCGCCCCGGCGGTCACAAAATGGGCCGTTTTTTGCCCCCTCACCCCCCTTTGTCCCCCCTCTCCCCCTGCCCTTCGGGCGGGGGAGACCTCACCCTCACCCCGTCGCCGCAGGCAGAACCCCTCTCCCTCTCCCACTGGGAGAGGGAGAGGGGTTGGGGGAGAGGGTGACGATTTCCTCGGCCGTCGCACCCTCCAGAAAGGCCGAAATCACGGTATCCAACGTGACTCGTGTATCCCCAATGCGTATCACACCATCGGTATCCATTCGGAGCGGGACGATCTCGGCAGTAACCTGTAACACGGGGCTCTCGGTTTCCATTTATCTCACCTCCTCGGTGGATGGGCAAAACTTGATCACCGCCGATGGAAATACCATTCCAGAATCTCCTGTGCTACCGGCACTGCCGCCGTGGAGCCCTCGCCGCCGTTGTAGATGAAAACGATGAGGGCGATCTGCGGGTTTTCCACCGGTGCGTAGGCCATAAACCAGGCGTGGGTCGGCTGGGCGAAGCCCTCCCGGCAAATGCCCACCTGCCGGGCGATGTCGTCGCAGAACTGCGCGGTGCCGGTCTTGCCCGCCACCCGCACCCCCGCCACCTGCGCGCGGGTCGCCGTACCGTAGGCGACGGCCCCCTCCAGCCCCTGCTGGATCAGTACCCAGTTCTCCCGAGAAATGGGGAGAGTCCGGATGATCTCCGGCGTGAACGACTGGACGACGTTCCCCTGCGCGTCCGTGATATGGTGGACGATGCGCGGACGGTAGAGTGTTCCGCCGTTCGCCGTGACTGCCATCACATTCAGCATTTGCAACGGTGTGACCAGCAGATATCCCTGCCCGATGGACAGGTTGTATGTATCACCGGTGGACCAGTTCTCACCGATGGTCAGCCGTTTCCAGCGGGCGGTGGGGACCAGTCCCGCTGCCTCCTGTTCCAGTTCAATTCCGGTCCTTTCCCCCAGACCAAAGAGGTGGGAATACTCCACAATCTTATCCAGCCCCAGCCCGGTGAACCGCTCATACCCTCCGCCGACCTGGTAGAAGAAGATGTCGCAGGAGAAGGCCAGGCCATGCACGACATCCAGCCAGCCGTGCCCGCTTCGCCTCCAGCAGTAGAACGGCTGCGCCCGCTCCGGGTCGTTAGGGTAGTATTTGTTGGGCAGCATAATGGTGCCGGGGCAATTCAGACGGGTCCGGGCCGTCAACACCCCTTCCTGGAGCGCCGCCGCGGCCGGAATGATTTTGAAGATGGAGCCGGGCGGCAACAGATCGGCGATGGCATGGTTCATCAGCGGCCGATGGGGGTCCTCCAGCAATCGCGAAAGGTCTTCCGGAGAGATGCCCTCGGCGAAGAGGTTGTTGTCATAGGTCGGCATACTGACCATCGCCAGAATCTCCCCGGTCTGGGGGTTCATGGCGATGACCACCCCGCGGCGGGAGTTGGCCCGGTCCATCCCCTTCTGCAGCGCTTGCTGGGCGACCTGCTGCAACTCCAGGTCTATGGTCAGGTAAACGTTGTGGCCGGGAACGGGGGGAATTTCGTCCCCCAGCACCCGCACCACCCGCCCCAGGATGTCTGTCTCCTGGTAGCACTGGCCGGGGATGCCCCGGAGCCATTTCTCCATTGTCATCTCCACTCCGGCATAGCCGATCCGGTCGGTAGCGGGGTCGTATCCCTGTTTTACGTACTCCGGTGCCTTCTCCGCGGGGATGGCCCCCATGTAGCCCACCAGTTGGGAGACCAGGGAGCCGTACGGATACTGGCGCCGGGAGATCACGTCCACCCGGACGCCGGGGAACGCAAAGTCCCCGCCCTGGGCGATAATCAGCGCGACGGTCCGCTCCACATTGGTGGCGACGATGAGGGGATCGTAGGGCGCGTAGGTGGGGCTGCCCGCATCTAGGGCCCGGTCCACCTTCTCTTTCAGCCCCGGTTGCTCTCCCCGCTGGCTGTAGGGGACGCCCAGGAGCGCTGCCAGGCGGCGGAGTTCCGTCTCCCGCTGGACTTCGTCCTCCGGGAGGAGGGCCGGGATAATGACCGCCTGGAAAGCGGGGACGTTGCGGACCAGCGGCTCTCCGTTTCGGCTGTAAATAAGGCCACGCGGGGCCGGGATGGAGACCAGTTCAAATCGTTGCTGTTCCCCCCGCCTCACCCATTGCTCCGTCTCTATCACCTGAAGGCGGTAGAGGCGGACGGCGTAGATAGATAGCAGCAGGGGCAGGAGCAGCCCCAGCAGGATCAGGCGGGGCGAAGTCAGGAGCAACATTAGCCGGCGCGCCAATCCGCGCGCCGGAAGGGTGGAGTTCTTAGTGGCCATCCAGGGTAAATCCCTCCGGACGGGTTCGACGATCCAGCCAGGAAAGGGGCTGGTGCATGAGGGGCGCCAGCAGTGCGTTCATCCCGGCCGACGGGGCGGCGGTATGGGAGAGCGCGTGGGCCCAGTTCACCGTATATCCCGTTGCGCTGAGCGTCAGCAGGAGCAGGAGATGGTAGAGAAAACAGGCCGCCAGGGTCAGCAACATCAGCTGGAAGGTGGTAGAACCCAGTTCCCGTCCCCACTGTTGACCGACCAGAAGGGCTGCGACCAGCAGGGCCAGCGTGAAACTCCCGAACGGTCCACCGGAGAGGGCGTCCAGCACCAGGCCAGCGATGAAGGCCCAGACGGCCCCCTCGGCCGGGCCGCGCAAGAAGGCCCACCCGGCGACCAGCAGGAATACCAGATCAGGCCGGGCGCCGAAGAGAGAGACCCCGGCCAGCGCCGTGCTCTGCACCAGCGCGGCCACCGTCAGCAGTGGAAGGACAACGTAGAGGCTGAGGATGATTCACCTCACCAATCGGGCAAAAGAGCCACGGCACGGGTCTCAATGCCGGTTTCGCGGTTACAGCAATTTCAGGAACTCTTCTGGAGTCAACCCTGCTTGCCGAATAATGGCACGGAGCGTGCCGCGATCTAACTCTCTGTGGTCGGGTACAACAACCTGTGCAAAAGGTTCGTCACGCCGCAGGATGATGTGGCTTCCCTCCCGCCGTTTGAAGTAAAACCCTGCTTTCTCCAGTGCCTTTACGCACTGGCGTCCAGAAATTCGCGGAAGCCGACTCATTGGTCACACGGCAACCAGAATTGTCTCAAAGTGTTCTTCTGGAACGGGGAGACCATCCTCCTCCAGTGCCGCGATATACCCACGAATCGCTTCCCGTATATTGGCAATGGCCTCCTCTTTGGTTTTTCCCTGGCTGATACAACCGGGAAGAGACGGGCATTCGGCAACCCAGTAACCGTCTTCCCCAGGGTAAATCACCACCTCTCGCAACATAGACTCCTCCACCACGACTACGGAATACGCACTACGGAATACGCAATACGGATTACTCCCCCAGCTCCTCCTGCACCAGGGGCTGGAAGGACGTAATGACCAGTGTCAGTTCCACCCGGCGGTAGTCCACCGCTGGATTGATGACCGCTTCCTGGAACAGGGCAAAGTCCTGCTTGACAACCTCCACCACCTGTCCCAGCACCAGGCCGCGCGGTAGTGTCCCGCCCAGCCCGGAAGTGAGCACCACATCTCCCACCTGGACCGAGTCCTCCTGGGGGATATACACCATCCGCAGGGAGCCGTCGGGCTGGCCCACCAGCAGGCCCGTGGCGCGAGATTGCTGAAGAATGGCGGCGACGCTGCTCCCGGGGTCGGTGATGAGTTGCACCTTGCTGGTATGGAGCCCGGTCTCGGCCACCCGCCCCACCAGGACGGCACCGCCGGTGATGACGGGCATTCCCACCGTTACCCCTTCGGCTTGCCCGGCGTTGATGATCACGTAGCGCAGGTACGGGTTGGGCTCCTGCCCCACCACATCGGCGCAGGGAACGCTGACACAGGCCGACCGTCCCACCACGTCGGCGCCCAGGAATGCCCATGTGGGGTTGGCTTCCACAAACCCCAGCAGCCCCCGCAACTGCACCGCTTCCGCCTCGTACTCGCGCAGGCGGACATTCTCAATGGTCAGCGCGTTGACCTGCTCCTCCAGTTCGGCGACCCGGGCGCGTAGTTCCCGCACCTGCCGAACGGTCTGGGAGAGGTCGCCGATATTCCGGACCAGGGTGACCGTCGCCCGCTGGAGGGGGGCCAGGACGACCTGGAGACCTCGTTCCAGCGGGGCCAGGACTCGGGTTTCATGGAGGGCCAGAAACAGGATGGAGAGGATGAGGAACATCAGAGGAAGCCAGGAACGCCAGGTCCCGCGCCGCACCGTGCCCTTTCCTTACTCTATGGAGTGAACTGGAGTCTGGCGAATTTTCCGGGTGCTATGATTTCCGCAGTTTTTCGGCCTGCTGGACAGAAAGCCGGTAGCCGGAAGCAGGAAGCCGGTAGCCGTCAGGCTTCCCGCTGTCTGCTGCCTGCTACCTGCTGCCTGCGGACTATAACGATTTT
>FWPU01012209.1_pt1 | contig 11546 bp, 11 predicted proteins | sample 2228361 | NCBI WGS metagenome assembly FWPU01 (sample SAMEA103939777, study PRJEB20133) | metagenome | reverse complement strand
GCCCGGATGGCGTCCGGTACAAAAACCGGTTGCGCCCGCTGCGTTCGTGACTGTGGCCGTCCCAATACGCGTCGTCCGCGATCAGGGTGGCGCTGGCGGTGTTGTACCTCAGTCCGTTCACAATCATCTCGAAATTGTCTGGCACGTGCATTTTGTTTTCGCTCCTTCCCCGGCCTCTGCCGGGCTGTGGGGCCGCGCCCCCCGGTCAATCGGGCGATTGGCCGCCCGTTGCTGCCCGCCACGTCTCCGGTGGCGGACAACCGCAGGCCGTCAATCGGCGGTTAACCCCCGGTTAACCCCCGCGCGCGCTGTTTGTGGCGCTCATGCCGCCTCCTTAATGCTCGCGGTCGCGGCTGCCCCACGTCCCCGTGCCCCAATCGATTGGTTGTTGGCCATCGTGGATCAGGGCGCGGTTGACGGCGCGGCGAATAAACTCGCCGAGGCTCCGCACGTCGGCCTCAAATGCCCGTTTTTCCAGCTCGCGCCGGGCGGCCTTGGACATGGTGATTGTGATGCCGTGTTGCCGTTTTTTCATAGCCAACTCCTATGCGTTAACTTAGCATATTATAGCGCGTTTTCGCCGCGCCGTCAACCACTCTCACGCGGGCGTGAAACGAGAAGCGCGCCGCCTGTGGCGGGCGGGGAGGGGGGGGGAGTAGGATGCGACTTTCTCAGACGGGAAAATTGACGCATCGCGGGGGGTTGTGATGTCAACGTTTAACCCACACGCGCGCGGGAGGCTTGCTACCCCCCTACCCCTCTACCTCGCTACCTTGTTGCGCCGCAATACCGCGTCCGCTGCCGTCACAACCTCGCTCCATCCCTGCCACAGCGCGTCCAGTTGTCGCTCCAGCCGCGCCACATCCTGCACGAGGTCCTGTACCGTGGCCTCCAGCGCCTTAATGCGCTCCTGGTCAGGCGACGGCGGCTCCGGCGCTGGCGCTGGCGGCGGCGGTGGCAGTGGCGGCGGCTCTGGCGCGGGTGTTTCAGCGAGCGAGGCCATCCAGTCGAATAATCGCTCGCAGCCGTAAACGCTGTAGTTCCACCACTGCTTACCATAGTCCTGGTAAATGAAGAAGCACACACCGCCTACGTCCAACTCGCGGTACACTTCGTATGCCTTCTCGCTCTGCGCCATGAACCATGCCTCGTCGCCTGCCGTGCGCCAGCCCTGGCCAGGCCGCACGCCCAGCACAGCGTCGCGCCCGAACTCGCCCACGATCACCTTGTGACTGTACTCCCGTAGTTCCGGCGCGAACTCGAGCCACAACTGCGCCCGGCCCACGTGCCAGGGCACTGTGCCAGGCGTATCCATATCCGGCCCGAAATAGTCATGGCCGCACAGATAGGCGAACTCGTTGCTGATTGCCTCCTCAATGAGCGGGCGCAGTATCGGCTCGTACACGTCCTCAGGCGGCCAGCCTACACCCCAGTTCGCCATGAGCACCGGGCGCTCCAGGCGCGCCGCTTCATGCGCGGCATCGAGCGTGCGGGTCAGGAGCAGCGCCAGTTGCTCAGTCGGCTCATTCCAGGCTACCACGCCCAGGTTCGGCAGCTTTTCCAGTTTCGCATCGAGCATGCGCGCGTAGGCCGCGCCGTCATGGTTGATGTGGCCGTTGTCGTCGCCGGTCTGGCGGTAGAAAATCAGGCTGTGCGGCATCACCCGCGCTAGCAGAATTGCCAGTTCCGGTTTGTCCAACACGACATGCACGCGGCTCCTGATGCGCTGGAGCAGTGGCACTAGCTCCTCCCACTTCCCGCACCACTGGCCGTCAATCACGAAGCCGAAGAGGGACATACGCGCTCCTTGGTTGAGGCGGGCGGCCTTATCCGCCCGCCCGGACGAGAGGAGAGGGTACTGAAGTCAACGATTGATTTTCTGATGCGAAACTTCGGCGCTGACCAGCGAGATGCCTGCCAGAATGGCGAGATACCAGACATTGTACTGGCTGATTGTCTCAGCGGGCACGACCTGTGTGATCGCGGTAAATGCCAGCGTAAACGCGACGCTGATGCTTGCCACAATCAGACGCTTGGTCTGTGCGCTTCGCTCCTGAAACCATTGCCAGTTCTCGAACAGATAGGCTTCCAGGAAACCCAGCATGACACTGACCCCTGCGGGTCCGAGGAACGACTGCAAGTCTGCGGGCATAGCTATGCTCCTTTCTCACCCTCTCCCCGCGACGCCTCTGCGCCCGCTGGGGCGGGGGGAAGCTCCTGAGCGGCAGGGGCGTCGCGGGCAGGGGGCGATTGACCATGAATGGCAGACAGCATTTCTACGACAGTGTCCAGACGCTCAATTATTGGAGTCAGGTCCTCCCGGCTGACCTGTTTGGCCTCCAGCGCCTCAATCAGTCTGTACAAACCAGTAATCTCCTGAACCAGCCGCGCCTCTGTTTCCTGAAGCTGCACAGTCGTATGCTGGCGGATACCCCCCTGCCCCGCTCGCAGTTCGTGCAGCGTCTCGTTCAGGACGCTGATGAGCGCGCGCTGCTCCTCCGCCGACTTGCGGAGCGCGTTAACACCGGCGCTAATGGCCTCGCTGAATTCACTGATACTTTGCAATAGTGCCGTCTGGCGCTCTTCCAGTTTCGCTGCGCGAACTGCCTGATTGTCCTGGACTTTCACCAAATCACGGTTCAGGCTCATCATCTGTGAGAGTTGCCTGCCAGAAGTGAAGTTCGTCCAGAGTGTGACCACGGGCAGGGCGATGAAAATGATAATGATCACCGCTGCGCCAGTCGGATCGCTGAGGATGCGTAAAATGAGTTCTTCCACAATGTCTCTCCCCACCGGGTTGGGCGACTGGTCAGGCCGCCCGGTCCCGCTATGCCATCGCGCGCATGGAGCGCGCGCGTCTGTTGATAATTGCGCGCCCCGCCTCCACTGCGATCACCGCAAGCGGAAATGCCTGAAACACCTGAAAACCTGCAAACGGCATGGCCCAAACGAGCAGTATCGTCAGCACTAGCAGTGGACTCTTGGTGAGCACCGCCAGCGCTGCTCCATGGTACACGCTCACGTAAGGCGCGGCCAGCAGGTTTGCCGCCAGGATGACGCGCAACCGCGCCCGCTCGCCTGTCGCGGGCAGCGCCAGGGCGGACAGAGCCAGCAATCCCCAGGGCCACACCGCAGCGTTCCAGTACGCGCGCGTGAATCCGAACGTAGTGAGCGTGCGCCAGAAATCGGATGGCCACCAGCCGTAAACCAGCAGTGATACCGCCAATACGGCTCCCGCGCCCCCCGTCATCCAGGCCAACCCGCGCCAGCCCTGCTCTCGCCACAGTTGCCAGGCGTAATATAGCGCCAGCAGCGCCCCGGCCTGTGGCTTCACCAGCAATGCTAGAATGGCGATGCTCATCAACGCCGCATGGCCTTTGCGCAGCGCCCACCATCCCAGTAGCATACCGCCGACTGTGAACAGTCCCATCTGACCCAGCCACAGGTTAACCAGCACAGGCGCGCTGATGAGCACGGCGGGCCACCAGCGGTTGCCGAGCGCCCGGCAGGCCGCATAGAACATGCCGATGCTCGCCAGACCCCACAGCGCCCAGGGCCACGGCCATGCCAGCCCTGCGAACGGCGCGGTGGCGAAGTAGGCGTAGGCGGGCACTGTCGCGCCGGTCCACCAGGGGCGCAAGAAGAAATGGTAAGCGTCATAGCCGCCGGGCAGGATGGTGGCAGTGATGAGCCAGATGAAGAGAGCTATGGAGAGGGCTACCATGTGAACCAATTGCTCCCGTCACTGTACAGTCGCGCCACGCCGTAGTTCGCGTTGATTACCACTGAGGCAGCGCCGTCGATGGTTTCCGCGCCCTCGGTGGCAATGATAATATTGTTGGTTCCCGCCCCGCCACTTTCGTCTTTCACAATCACTATTCTGCCCTCATCCACGGTCGTTGTAGCCAGCGTAATCGTGCGCGCCGCTCCCGTGTTGGTCACCGCCACAATCACGTCAGTGTCCACCGTGGTATAGTCAGTCGCTGTGGCCGTGCGGTTGAGCGGCAGACGCTCCACCTGCCCTCCTGTCAGACTGCCAATGAGAAACGTTGTCGCCATTCACACTGCCCTCACGTGCAAAGCGCCTTGAACATTCAGGTAGCCTGTCACCGACAGTTTCTGGAACCATTCCTGCTGATAGCCGCTCGGTATGGTCAGCTTGCCGTTAATCGTCTCCGGCTTCATCCCCGCATCGCTGATAGCGTTCTGCTGTATTCCTGTCCAGATGTGGCCGTAATGAATTTGCGTCACGCCATTGATGAGCAACACATAACCGCGCTGGTATTTGCCCGCGTCGATCACAGGCGCCTGTGCGCTGAACGCAGGTTGAAAATCAGGCGCAAAAGCGTCGCCATTAGTATAGTATACGTTCAGGTTGATGTCCTGTTCAATGAGCACGAAGCGCGCCAATCCGCTACCAGGCACGCGACTGGTCAGGTCTTCGCTTTCCTCGCCTTTGTGCCATACGGTCGTCCAACCAAAGCGCAACCAGCCTGGCGTGAGATACACTTTCAGTCCGGTAGCGGGCTGCAAGCTTGCCTGCCAGATCTGGTTCGGATTGACGAACACCGGGTCCTCACCCACGCTGGCGGTAAAGGCGCTATCGCCCACGCCCAGATTGCGCAGGCTGTGCTGGGAGGCGTGCGGCGCGACGCCAGGGTCGTTAGTGACGGGGTCTGCCTCGTTAGTCAGCGCCACGCTCATGACGTGAAAGACGGGCGATCCGGGTGGCTTGCCCACCATGACTGGCAGGCCGAACAGCCAGCGCGTGGCCGTGTTGATAGCCGTGCTCACGCCGCCCTCTCCTACCCCACGGATGTACACCTCCTTGGGATATCGGCGGCTGTTTTCTGGCACGGCCACAGTAGGCGCATTGTTGATGTATGCGCCCAAGACGGCGTACTGGATTTCAGTCCAGGACGACGCTTGCTTGGCAGAAACCAGGTCGACCTCTAATTGCTCAAAGAAAGTCATGTGTAAGCCGCCAATCCTGCTTCAGCGTAGACAACGCGCATGTTTGGGAAAACGCCACCAGTGACCAGATTGCCGGTCAAATCAATCCAAGGGGATGCTCCTTTATCTTTGGTCAACTTGAGAAATCCATCCGAGACCCAGTGCCCCCCGGCGAGGTAAAAGTTTGAGTTGTAAGGGAAACCATTGAGGAAAACATATTCCACCGTCTGCGCGCCAGTATACGGGCTATTAGGGGCCTGCGTGAATGGTCCTGCGGCATTCTCAGTGTAGAAGAAATAGCAACGCGAGTCATAGGATAGCACCCCCTGCTTGCGGGTCAGCCAGCCGACGTGGTTCCCATCCTGGGTGTAGGCAACAATATTCCGCTGCGAGGGCGAGGGCCAGCCTGCCGGGTCGCCCGCCACCGCCCCGCTGTAGTAAGTTGTCCAGCTTGAGCCACTGTTGGTTGATTTTGCGATAGGCGTGGCGCTGCCACCGCCTCCCCGTTGCCCCAGCTGCACCCACACATGTTGATTGCTGTGGTCGCTATTCGGTTCTCCGCCTGGCTTTTTGTAGGGTACCACAATCGTTCCTGTATTGAAAATGTCAAACAGCCCGGTCTGAAAATTAAACCTGGTACTCCAGGTCAGCCCCCAGTCTGTGGAAACCTGGAACAATTTGGCAATCTGCAAATAGATGATGCTATCGTCCGGACTGGAATACGGGCTGATGGCCGCGATGGCCCGGTAAGCGCTTGATGTTCCTGAACCCGTTTTGGTTACCTGCCAGTTGTTCCCGTAGTCGAAACTGACCGCTGCGTAATATTGCTCCGCCAGCAGCATCATCCAGCCCTGGCGGTTAATGCTCATGACGATGCTGTGCCAGTCGTAGCCGTTGGGCAACAGGCTGTTGTCAAGAACCTGCGACCATGTCGGCGCGGTCGCTGTAATGTCTTCACACCTGAACAGGCCATCACTGGTCACCGTAAAATAGCGTCTGTAATTAAACGGGTCCGCTGTGGCCCAGCGGCAACTCCCGCTCAGTCCTGTGCTGATGTCTTCCCAGTTTGGCGAGCTTCCCCAATCGTCTGCCGTAGTCGCGCGGGCGACGCGCGGGCCTTCGGCATGCCAGGCGTAAATCTCAGTCGGCACGGTCGTGCCTTCCGTGATTTCGCGGGGCGGATCATAGGTTTCTACGCCGATACCAACCAGGTCAGGCCACTCGCCCGACGGGAACCACTGGCCTTCCCTGGCCGTCTCCACGGCCTTAGCAATGCCGTCCTGGCCGTCTGTTTCCGCCTCGAAAACAATCTCCACCCGCTTCAGCCATGTGCCGCCCTGGCTTTGTTCCCACATGCGTGTCACTTGGTCAGGCACAACGCGCACATTGCTAAACCCGTTGCCACGTGGATCATAGCTGGCCCCGATGTCGAGCTTGTGCCATACCATGAGCGCTGGCTCAGCAGTATCAAAGTTCCTCATGGCCTTAATCAGAACACGTCGTTGTGGATTATTAGCATAGGCGAGCAGGTCGCCACTGATACGTTTCAGGTCTGCTATCGCTGTTGCTGCGGGCACAATCAGGCCGTTATACTGGCGCTTGCTTTTGCCTTGCGCCTGGTAGTCGCCTGGCGCGCGTCCCCAATATGGCTGCCGTGTCGTGCCATCCCAGCTAAACGCATAGACATCCACCAACCCGGTTTCCAGACGGAATGACCAGGGATACTCCAATTCTTCTCGAATATCGCCTGCACCCCAAGTCATCACTATATCCAGTGCGTCTCTATCGGTAGTATCCATCAGCCAGGGTTTGTGGCGAATATATAGCGCGCCATGAGAAACACAACCGATATTGACCTGGTCACCACCCAATTCCTGAAGCTGTGCCCACACACTGCTGCCCGTCAATGCCCAGACTCTGCCCCGATAACTGGTGTCCAGCGACCCGCTGCTAGGGTCTACTAGCCTGAATATATCGTGCGTCTTCAAAAAATTTGGCGCGTGATGTTGAAGAATGTACCAGGCCACGCCGCTGTGATTGCTCAGGTCGCTGCTGACCTCCGTCCAGTCTGCCGGACTCGCATCCTCGATGATGTACTGCGGAGCCATTGCAATCTTGTCCAGCACACCAGCAGGCCCCAGCAGGTCAAACTCTACCTTTCCGTAGCCCACATTGCGGATGCCGCGCTCTTCGTCAATGTAGCCCACGAACGTGTCTATAACAGCGCCATCGCCGACCGTCGTCCCGTTGAATACGCTGGTCTCGCTGTACAGGAACGCCGCGCCAGGAAAGACCACATTCTCAGCTACGTCGCCGTACATGGTCAGCCTGGCGCGGGAACCCTGTCTGTCGGATGTCCATTCATCCAGCCGCCAGCCAGCCAGGTCCACCTCATTTACACCATCTACTACCCAGACATAAGTCTCCGCCGTGTGCGTCTTGCCGCCTGAGTCAGTGACCTGGCAATAGACGATGTAGAAACCAGCTGTATCAAAGTCAATTGTCGCCGTGCTATTGGTAGAGGCTCCGACAAAACTCCCCCCCGTATTGAGCGCGTAAGATGAATTGCGGAAAGACCATTGATAACTGGATATGGTTTTGCTGCCCCAGGCAAAGCTGTTGGTGGCGCTAAAATCAACGCTCACGCTAGCGCCCGACAGCGCCACTCGCCGCCACTTGCCCACATTGGCAACCGGGCTGGGGTTGCTGCCTTCGTCGGTGTAGGCCACATCGAACGCCTTGTAAAACGCGCCACCCGCGATTCTGGACAATTGCGCCCACAGCGGCTTGAAGGCATAGATTGTCACATACTGATTGTCTGCCAGAGCTATTGGCTTCCGCGCGGCTACGCCCGGATCGCCACGCGCCATGCCAGTGATGTACAGCTTCGTCGCGCTCCCATTCGCTCTGACTGTAGTGATTGCCACATCGCGCGCCCCAGGAGATGTGCCAATATACACCATACTCCCGACGGGCACTGTTGATAGTGTGATGCCGCCATTGAAGTTGAGCGTATCGAGCGTCAACTCTCCCAGCGGGTAGCTGAACGTAGACTGATTGATGCGGCCTGTGCCAATAACGACCGGGGGCACAACATTCAAATGCGGGATAACAGATTGTTGCCCCGCGCGCATATTGGCAAGGTCACCAGCAGAGATAGCCATTTTTACCTGTCAGAGATGAGTTTGTCAGGGTCGCCACCCAGCCGTTTGATTTGCTCCTTAGATCGCTCAATCGACTGAGCGTTGTAATGTTCCACTGGTTCCAATTGATAGCGAAGACTAAGATGAAACTTTATCCAGTCAACTCCGTCAACCTGTTCAAGCTCTCTTTTGAGATTGATAATCTGCCTGGCAACCGCTATGTCCCGAAACCTGATCTGAAGATTGGGTCCAACGGAAGGCATAATGTGAAAATGATAGGCATTCTCTGGGATGCCATGTCCGCTTAGTATTGCCTGAATATCCCATTGGACCCGGTTGTGAATGCCGATTTGCTCTTTTAGCGCAATCCATCCCCGCAATTCAGCGATCACAAACGGATAAGCGAAATGTCCTTCTCGCCAGAACTCGATGAGAGTATCCATAACTGGATCGCGGGGTGTTAATTCATGATACACCCTTAGTTCGGGACTGGGGCGCGGGCTTCCAGGTGTGGCATCCCAATCCCTGAACGTCACATACTTGAATTCCATCACTTCCACCCTTTCATGTCATCCAGCGTATATACCAACATGCTACGCGCTGCCTGCTGTTCCCGTTCGCGCTTCTCCCTCAACAACATTTCAATCTGACGTTCCAGGGTGTTCACTTTTATCACCAAAGAACCAAGCCTGGCTTCCAGGCTATCAATACGCTTTTCACGGTGCTGCATCTGCTGTGAGCGTTTGGTCATTGCTGCCTCCGTTTTGCTATTTCTTCTAACGCATCTGCGGTCCGCTTGGTTTCCCTGACGATAAATGTAAATGGTCTTGGTCTCCACAAATGCCTCCTAAAGTTTCGTCGCCAGAATAAAACGGATTGGGAACTCCACCCAGCCGCCACCTTTCAATTCGAGGCCGCGAAGCGTATCCGGCGTGGGCCAGAGCGCTGTACAGGTATAGAACTCCCACGCGCCGGTGCTGCGGTTGAACGTGCGCACGGTCGCCGCAGCGCTGGGCACGCTACCCATTTTCTGTGTCCAGAGCCAGTTCTGCATCTGCGGCGTGAGAAATGGAAACTTCCATGTAAACTCTCTCAGCCCGTATTCGCGCTGAGTGCCGTCCAATGCTTGCTCGATAGCCGCTGGCGTGATGACATCCGCGCCACTGTTTGGCGAATACCATCTGACGTTGCCTCGCATGTCAAGGTGCGTGGCAAAGCGCTCCACCGCATAGTCTTCGCCCACATCCGCTGCCGTGTGCGTCCCTGCGCGCCACCTGTAGCCCCGTAACCGCATCTTCTACCCTACCTGCTCAGTATCTTTCCAATAACCGTGCCAAACTGGCCCAGCAAGCTATACATGTCCTGCCGGGACACATTGCTGCCAATCTGCCCCACGTTGACATTGATCTGCGCGGCAGCGGGCGCGCCGAATCCGAATATATTGCGCGACCCCAACAAGCCCGTGACGCCACCTGCGACCGCGCGCGCCGCTGTGGCGAGTCTCGGCGTTGCCGTCGCCACCGCCTGCCGCCTTACTGCCGCATAGGCATTGTTCGCGATCGCCACCAGTCCGTCCTGGAGCTTGCGCTCAATAGCCAATCGCGCCGCATTGTATGCAGCTTCTTCCTGCAACAACAACGCATGCGCCTGCTTGCGCTGAGCAATCTCAGCGGCAATAGCCTGCTGTTTGTCCCGCAGCCGCTGAACGAGCGCGTCGCGCTCTTGCTGGATTTGCTGCTGCAACAGGCGACGGCGCTCATTTTGCTCGTTCCGCGCCTCGGCTATCCGCTCGCGGGCTGCCTCTCGCAGCTCGATGATGCGACTGGCGGCTTCCTGCTGGCGCTGTTTCTGCTCGGCATCGAATTCCTCCTGGCGGCGCTGTTCTTCCACACTGGCGTCTTCAGCCATGCGTCGCAGGTCTTTCTGACCCTGGCGGCGTATCTGGATGAAGCGGATGACGTCGTTGGCTTCTTCAGCGCTGAGCAGATCGTCTGCCAGGTCTTCCATGCGTCGGAGACGCTGGCGAGCGTAATCTTCATCGATCTCAGCTTCCCGATCTCGAAACTGGCGCACTGCCTCCAAGGTGTCACGCATATATTCTTGTTCGATACTGGAGATGCCTTTTTGTAGCTCTCTGTTAATGTCTTCAATGCGCGCTGCGGATTGCTTCATAAACTGGTCAAAAGCGTCATTCAGGCTGGCGATGCGTTCCGCGCTGGCCGTTTTCAGCGCGTCTGCCCGCGCCAGTCCGGCGTCGCGCGCGCTTTGTAGTTCGCGCTCGAAGCGCGTCATCTCGCGTGTCGCTTCCAGCGCTTCGAGTTGCGCATCAGCCCATGCCCGTAGCGCTTCTTCATCCTGCGCCCGCGCCTCTGCCACTGCCGCTTCGACCTCTGCCTGGATGGCCTCGGCAGTGCGCCGCTCCACGTCAGCGCGCGCTTCAGCAAGTTGGCGCTCAGCCTCGGCTGCGTCATTTGCTGCGACAATAGATTGTGATATGTCCGTATTGTACCGTTCTTGCTCACCACTGAGACGGTTGATTTCTTGCTGCGCAGCTTCCACAGCTTCTTTCAACTCGTTATACCTGGCGCGCGCGGCCTGAAATTCAGCATCCAGATTGGATAATGCGTTTAGCGCGTCGCCGAAAACACGGTCAGACTCATCCAGTGTTTCAATGCCATCCATCAAATCCGCATTGAACAACTGGAAAGCCGCGCTGGTGCGTGGCAGCCAGCTGGTGGCCAGTTCAAGCGCCTCTTGCGTTTTGTCTAGGATAATCTGGTTTTGTATATCCAGTTCTGTTCGTATTTCATCAATTCGCTCCCTACGGCTCTGGCTGGTCAGCTCTCGCTCTTGCTCTCTGGCGGCTATCTCGCCTTGAAGCCGGTCTTCAACAATTTGCGCTACGCGTTCTGCATTTTCCTGTGCATTACGGAATATCTCAACAAGCGCCGCTCCAATTACGCCGATGGCAGCCCCGGCTATCCCACCCGCAACGGCAAGCTCGCCCACTCCTACGCTGAGGCCAGTGATATTTGATATGGCTCGCGCCGCATTCTCGCTCGCCCCGCGCAACGCTGGCCCCAAACGCCCCAGGCCTTCCACCGCGTCGAAAATGTCAGCGCCCAGCATGGTTACGTCCGCCACCGCGCCCGCGCCTACGCTGCGCAGGACGCCAGTGGCCGCCATGACGTTTGTCGCCACATCCCCGAAGGCTTCCACTTGCTCAGAAGCCTGGCGGTAGCGTTGCCCGTAATCTTCAGCGGCGTCAGCAGTCTCCTTGAACTGAGCCGACAGCCTGTCCAATGATTGCCCGGCATTCCTGGCGTCATCGCTTGTGCGGTCAAGTTGCTGCCGACTGCCAGCCAATGCAGCGTCCAGTATCTCCATCGCCCGCGCTGACTCGATGCCAGCGCTGGTTAACTGCTGCGCCAGGGCGCGGCCCGCCTCGGT
>FWPU01012204.1_pt1 | contig 11549 bp, 4 predicted proteins | sample 2228361 | NCBI WGS metagenome assembly FWPU01 (sample SAMEA103939777, study PRJEB20133) | metagenome | reverse complement strand
CCACGGCGGCCTCGGGCCGGGGGGCGGACACGATGGCCCGCATGGCCTGGAGCCCCGCGAAGGCATCCTGGCAATACACCACCGGACCGCTGTACGCCTGCGCCAGGACCTCCTCGGTGGTCTGCCTCGACAGCGCGGCCCCGCCCACCAGGACCGGCAGGTCGAGCCCCCGCCGCTCCATCTCGGACAGGTCGTCGCGCATCACGGCCACGGACTGGACCAGGAGCCCGGACAGGCCGATGGCGTGCGCCCCCTCGCGCCGGGCCGCCTCGAGGATGTTGTGAATGGGTTGCCTCGTCCCGAGGTTGACCACCCGAAACCCATTGTTCGACAACAGAATATCTACGAGATTCTTTCCGATGTCGTGCACGTCCCCTCGCACCGTGGCCAGGACCAGGGTTCCGCGCGACGCCCCTCGCGGACCGGCGAGACGCGGCTCCAGCGCGCGCACCGCGGCCTTCATCGCCTCCGCGGCCTTCAGCACGAACGGCAACTGCATCTCACCCCGGCCGAAACGGTCCCCGACTTCCTGCATCGCGGGCAGGAGGACATCGTTGATCACCGCCATCGGGTCGTGCCGGGCCATGGCCTCGGCGATGTCCGCCTCGATCCCCGAGGGGTCCCCGCGCAGGATGCGGTCGCGAAGGCGGTCCTCGACGGGACCCGTGTCGGGGGGGCGTGAGCGCCGACCCCGCCCCGCTGGCGCCTCCCACGAGTCCAACAGCTCGGCGAGGGGGTCGCGGCCCCCGTCCGTCCGGTTGAAGATCAGGGCCTCGGCCCTCTCCCGCAACGCGGCCGGGACCTCTGCGAGGGGCAGGACCTTCCCGGCGTTCAGGATCGCGGCGTCGAGCCCCGCCTCGACAGCGTGGTGCAGGAAGACGCTGTTGAGGACGCGCCGCAGGCCGGGTTCCAGGCCGAAACTGACGTTGCTGACCCCGAGCCAGGTCCACACCCCCGGGGCCTCGGCCTTGATGCGGCGCAGGGCGGCCAGGGTCTCGACCGCCGAGTCTCGCATGGACTCGTCGCCGGACCCGAGCGTGAAGGTCAGGGGGTCCACGAAGAGGTCCTGCGGGGCGAAGCCGTGCACCCCGGTCAGTCGCTCCACGAGGCGCCTCGCGCACGCGACCTTGGCGTCCGCGGTCCGGCACATGCCGTCCTCGGCGATGCACAGGGCCACGATCGCGGCCCCGTGGCGCCGGGCCACGGAGGCGATGCGGTCCAGGCGCTCGCCCCCGTCCTCGAGGTTCACGGAGTTGACGATTGCGCGTCCGGGCCACTCTTCGAGCGCGGCGGCGATGGTCTCGGGGTCGGTCGAGTCCACGACCAGGGGGAGGTCCACGGACCCGCGCAGTGCCCGAAGGAACCGGGCCATGTCCGCGGCCTCGTCCCGGCCCGCCACCGCGACCGAGACATCGAGCGCGTGAGCGCCCTCGTCGGCCTGGGAGCGCGCGACTGCGACCATCCCCTCGACGTCGTTCGCCTGCAACCGGTCGCGGAAGGCCCGGCTTCCCTGGGCGTTGGTGCGTTCACCCACGATCAGGGGTCGGGGTTCCTGGGCGAACGAGACCGCGGAGTAGAGCGACGAAGCGGCCGCGGGGAGCACGCCGGTGACGGGGCGGGTCGCGAGGCCGTGCACTGCCTCGCACAGCGCCCGGATGTGGTCGGGGGTCGTCCCACAGCACCCGCCCACGAACGCGACCCCGAAGTCGCGCACGAAGTCGCGCAGGGCCGATGCGAATGCATCGGGGTCGAGGGGATAGACGAGTTCCCCGGCCCGCTCCTCCGGGAGGCCCGCATTGGGCAGGACCGCGAGGGGCCTCGGGCACACCGGGACCAGGTCGCGCAGGACCCGGACCATGGAATCCGGGCCCGTGGCGCAGTTCATGCCGAAGACGTCCACGCCGGGGAGGCCCGCGAGCGACACCACGGCCGCGACGGGGTCCGTGCCCAACAGGAGCCGGCCCGACGGCTCGAAGGTCACCTGGCAGAACACGGGGACGCGGCGTCCCGCTTCCCGCATGGCGTGCGTGGCCGCGAGGACCGCGGCCCGGGCCTGGAGCGGGTCCTGGCACGTCTCGACCTGCACGCAGTCGACGCCGCCCTCCAGAAGCCCCCGGACCTGTTCCTGGTACGTCGCGTGCAGGTCGCGAAACGACACCTGCCCCAGGGCGGGCAGGCGGGTCCCCGGTCCCACCGAGCCGGACACGAAGCGCGGGCGGCCCGGGGTCGAGAACTCGTCCGCGGCCCGGCGGGCCAGGAGGGCGGCCTCGCGGTTGATCGCCGCCACCTCGCGTTCCAGCCCGTACTCCGCCAGGACCACCGCGTTCGCGCCAAAGGTGTCGGTCTCGATGGCGTCGCACCCGGCATCGAGATAGGCGCGGTGGATGTCGAGGACGATGTCCGGCCGGTGCAGGACCAGGGCCTCGTTCGGACCCTCGCGACCGCCGAAGTCGGCCGCGGTCGGGCGGCGGCGCTGGATCTCGGTCCCCATCGCGCCGTCGAAGACGACGGGACGGGTGCGCGCGAGCGCGAGCAACGGATGGTCCACTCGGGTCCTCGAAGAACTCCTCCGTGTCGTTACCCGTGATGAGCCCGAATTGCAAGGGTCCACCTTGGAGGACATTCCCCACTCGCTCGTGACCGATCAATGAAAACCCATCCTTTCTTTGGGTTGCCTCGAACCACCCCTGCGTTTGAAACACGGGACTCCTTGCCGTGTAAGTCCTTGATTTCGCCCACGCCCACGCCTACGGTGGGGAAGGTTCACATTTCCGCCTCGTTCACGTGCACGTGGACGTGGACGTGGACGTGGACGTGATCGAAAACGAAGACCTCCCGTCGTCTGCGCCCACGCCTACGCTCACGCCTACGCTCACGCCCACGCTTACGCCCACGGTGGGGAAGGTCCACTCCACCTTGCACTCCCGGACGCGGAAAGGTATGGTGACGCCGGAGACGACGATGACGAAGAAGGCGTTCCAAAGCCTCGCCCCGGGATTCCTGCTGGCGACGCCGATGCTTCAGGACCCCAACTTCCGTCGGACCGTGGTGCTCCTGTTTCACCACACCCCCGACGGGGCCCTGGGCCTGGTCGTGAACCGACCTTCCAGGAGGAACCTCGGCGAGCTCCTGGACCTCATCGAGGTGAAGGCCGCCCCCCGCGCGATCGCGATGCGGGACCTGCCGGTCCTGGTCGGAGGCCCCGTCGCGCCCGGGTCCGGCTGGCTGATCTTCGAGGGCGAGGACCTGGGCGGGACGTCGTTCAAGGTCCGGGACGACCTGCGGGTCACAGGCTCGATGGACGTGTTCCGGGGGATGCTCGAACGTGGCCCCCAGGGGGGCGTGGCGTTCCTGCTCGGGTATGCGGGATGGGGACCCGGACAACTCGACCACGAGATGGAAATGGGTGCCTGGATGACGGCCCCCGTCTACCGCGACGCCTTGTTCGGGTGGCCCTACGAGGAACGCTGGCGCCGCGCCTTTCTGTCCCTCGGGATCGACCCGAACCTCTGGACCCCGATGACGGGAGAGGGGTGACGGCGGACGATGACCCGCCTGCGTCGTCTTACTCGCACGGGAGGTCCGGATCCACCACGCACGGGCAGTCGTTGGACTCGATGCAGAGGGAATCCTCGACCCGCGTGCCGCCGCTATGGAGGAAGAGGGCGATCATGTTGTGCGTGTACTGGGCCCAGTCGAAGGGGGAGGCCGGGTTGGGGATGGCCATGTACTCGTGATCCCCGTGCACGTTCACGAAGCGGACCGCGGACTGGCCGGTGGCGGTCTGGACCACGGGCAAAGGTCCAAAGCCGCCGTTGTCGCGGCCCAGGTCGTCCACATCAAAGTCCTGGCCTTGCGGGATTCCGGCGGCGACGAACTTCCGGTTGAAGTCGCGCATGGTCGCGTCATCCAGGCCCAGGAGCCCCAGGATGCGCGCCATCGCCAACTGCGCCCCGCACGGGATGGTCGAGTCCGCGATCACCGCGGATTGCAGGATGTTGCGGGGCCGGCCGTCCGGGGGCCGCCGCAGGAGCATGGGGGCCCAGTTCGCGGGGTCCGCGGGGTCGATGATCGCCTGGAAGACCCCGACGTTGCGACGGAACCTCGGGCTATTTCGGGTCAGGCCCAGACCCTCGAAAGGGGAGGTGACGACGAACTCCTCGATCGCCTCGCCAGCGGCGGTCTTCACGCGGACGCGCCACTCGTCCCCGATGTCCGACGGCACAGCCACGGCGAAGCCCCCGGCCTCGTCCGAGACGGCCGTGGCCTCGTCCCCGCTGTGGAGGTTGCGCACCTCGACCTGGATGCGGCCCAGGCCGGGCGGAAGCAGGTGCACCGTTGCATCCGCGAGCCGTTCGGGCCGGCACTCGAACCGTGACGAGTTCTGCGCGAAGCCCTCCCCCGCGGTGGCGTTGAACGTCAGGTGCAGGCCGTCCTCGGCGGGGCACGAGGCAAGGACCGGACCCATGACGAAGTAGAATGCCTCGTCGAAGAAGCCTCGCAGGCGGCTGCGCGTGAACACGTCCACGAGGCCCGCACCCCCGACCAGCGGTGCCGCGGCCGTGATCTCGGGCTCGACGCCGGTCACGAGCACGGTCACGATCCCGCCCAGGCTCGTGCCCGCCATGTAGAAGGGCACGTCGGGACCCCCGATGTCCAGGACACCGTCCGCGTTCAGGTCCCCGGCCACCAGGTTGGGCATCAGGTCCGCGGCCGTTCGCGAGCGCGGGTCGGGCACGGCGGGCGGGACCTGGTCCTGCGACAAGGAGCGCAGCAGGCGGACCAGGGTCATGTAGTCCACCTGCATCTGCCGGAACACGTCGCGCTGCTCGAAGGGGAAGGGGACGAAGAACCCCTCGCCGTTGTACAACCGGCCGTCGTGGTTGTGGTCCATGGCCCGGCCATGCACCAGCAACTCCTGGAAGAACCCGATGTCGTCGAGGAGGTCGAAGATCTCCCAGAAGTCCAGGCCCTGGACCGCGGCCTGGCCTTCCTCGAGCAGGATGTCCGCGACCTGGTACGCCATGAACAGGGCCAGGGGGTTGTTGGGGTCGGCCTCGAGGTCAATCCCGAGTTCCTTCATCAGGGCCGGGATGTCGGGAGCGAGCGGGCCGTAGCCGACCTCGTCCATCGAGACCACGGCAAGCCCGTACCGGGCGAGGGCGTTCGACAGGAGGACGCCTTCCAAACGCGAGGTCCCGTTGCCGTGCGCATACAGGACCACGGGGAACGGGGGCTCGTGCTTCCCGGGCTGGACCTTGGGCACCGCGACCATGATGGGGACCTTTGCCTTCGCCCAGGTCGCTCGTCCGGTCGCGAGGTCCACGTCAAAGACGCGGTCCGGCGTGGCCTGGAAATCGGGCGACTCCATCCACCCGAACGCGAAATAGTCCACGAACGAGAAGTCGAAGGCGGCGCTCGCGCCGAGGAGCGGCGCGATGAAGTTCACGATCCCGTTCAGGAACTCGGCCTGCACGATGACGATGTTGTCCTGCGGGTCCAGCGGGAGACCCTCCTTGGTCCCGGAGCCATCGAAGGGAATGCCCGAGTCATCGAAGGACAGGAAGCGGCGCGACACCTGGCCGTCCAGCCACCCGAGCGTCCCGCGCCCGTACAGGCCCTCGCGGATCGCGCGGACCGTGGAGGTGACGTCCTGCGTGGTGAAGGTCCATGCGAAGGCGATGTCCTCCGGCGCGAGGCCCAGGCGGTCCAGCACGGGGAGCAGGCGCTCGAGGTCGCGGGTCTGGGAAGGATGGTTGACGCCGGAGAAGGGGCTCCGCACGGCCCCGTACCCCAGGCCGTCCGGCGCGAACCCGCGCAGCCCGCGGGTCAGGATGACCGCGTACTTCGACCGCTCGTCGAGGGGGAGGAGCGGGCGGATCAGGAGGGTGTTCGTGGAAACCTCGTAGTGCCAGAGGTACTCCGGGTCGCCGTCGCCGTCCGTGTCCCCCACGTTGTCCGGAGGGAAGGCGAGGTTGTCGCCCGCGGCATACGGGTCGTTGGGGTAGAAGGCGATGGAACCCTGGTTCATGGGGAATGCCCCCTCCCCGAGGTCGAGGGGGACCGGGGCGACGCGGGCGACCTCCTCGTCGCCCGGGGGGACCTTCAGCACCAGGACCGTGGCCTCCGAGACCGAGGCGAGATCCAGCGGTCCCTCGAAGGACACCGAGATCGGCCCGTACGTCGAGAACCCCGTCAGGAGGTCCACGTGGCGCTTGACGCGCGACTCGACCTCGGTGGTCATGGCTGTGGCGAGGTTGGGCCGGCAGAGGGTCGGGCTCGTGGGGTCATAGGCGCAGGCGAAGTCGCTCGGGAACGGGACCTCCGGGTCGGGCAGGCGCAGGGGGTCGAAGACGACTGCGGGTCCCGCGCCGTCTTGCGGTCTCGGCGCGGAGGGCGCGAGCGCCGAGGGGAGGGGCCCCGATTCCACGCATGCGGCGCTCCACCCGGCGAGCACCAGTCCCGCGAACAGGCGACAAGCCACGCGATTTCTCATGGGAAGTCCCTCCTCAATCGGCTCGCATCCCGACCGTCCCGCCTACCACGTGACGTGCACGCGTCCCTGGACCATGTGGATGCCGGACGGCTCGTTCAACCCCGCGTCGGCGAAGGCCGCACCGGGCCGGAAGTAGCCGTACTCCACGGCGCCGAGCAGGCCGACCGGTCCCAGGCAGAACCGCCCCCGGGCCGCCAGGTCCACCTCGTACCCGAGGTCGCGAGAGGCCGGACCGCAGCGGGGTCCCGGGGCCTGGCCGCCGGGGACCACGCACCCGCTTTCGCTGCTCTGGCTCGCCACGTTCAGCCAGAACGGGTCCACGAGAGGCGTGTCGGCCCTCGCGACCAGGAGGCCCACCAGCAGTTCGAGGTGCGGGATGACCGTCAGGGTCACGCGGGGGTTGGCATAGACCGCGTTCTGGACGCCCCCGTCCGTGGGCAGGGCTTGGAGACCCCGGGGGGGCTGCCCCTGGAACCACGTGCGCGAGCCGTTCCAGGCCGAGACCGCGGAGGTGGCCTTGAGGACCTCGTGGAAGAGGATCAGGCCCACGCGGTAGTCCGGGTTTATCGTGAAGGCGGAGTAGGTGTCGTCGTAGGGGTCCGCGTCCCCGCTCGCGCGTCCAACCTCGACCAGGACACGACCCAGGGGGTGGGACAGCGATGCCCGCAGGACCATCCCCGACGAGGCCACGTCCACCCGATCGGGGTTCTGGAGGGACCGGGGGACCTCGGTGAAGCCGCGGGCGAGGGCCCACTCCCCGGCCACGCCCAGGGTCACGTCCCCGGCGTGGAACGCGAGGTCCGCGAACACGTCCACGAGGTGGAAGCGCGTGCGGTCCCCGAGGGAGTTGCGCTGCCAGCGGTGCAAATATGTGGCCCCGATGCGGCCGATCGGGGGCTCGTACTGGACCACCGCGAGGGCCTGGAACGCGCGGTCGTCGCGGTCCCGGTCCGCGAAGAGGTCGCGCTCCACGTGATCGAAGCCGGCGGATACCGACAGGGCGCCCGCCGACGCAGCGTCCGAGAAGAAACGCACGGGCCTCAGGGAGACCAGTGCGCGATCCACGATGTCCCCAAGCCGACGCACGCCCACGTCGTCCGGGCGGTCGTGGCCGTCGTTCGCCACCATCCCGAGCCCCGCGTGCGACTTCTGGCGCCCGCCCAGGAACGTGAAGTAGGGAGAGTGGACCAGCAGGTACGCGGCGTTCAGGCGGATGTTGTCTGCCTCGAAGAGGTCCTGGCGCACGCGCGAGGCGCGTGATGGTGCGAGCACCTCGCGGTCCGGCCCGGCGAAGGCCATGCCGTCGAGGAGGTCCACCTCGGTCCGGACCGCGAGGACCGGCACGACGCGCGACGGGACTTGCCACGTCAGGGAGGGGCGCCAGCGGAGGCGGGCCGAGAGCGACTCCTCCACCGGGATCCGGTCGGCCACACCTGGATCGACGGTGGCGACGGGGATGGCGCCGAGGCGCAACGCGACCAGGCGCATCTCGCCCTCGAGTCCGAGGAGGAAACGATCGAAGCGGATCACGGCCTGGGATTCCGCGGTTCCCACGGAGGCGACGGCGAGGGGTCCCCATGGACACGCCAGGACCATCAGGGCTCCCCACCAGGCGAACGACCGGCGCATGTCCCGCTCCTTCAAGGTCGGGACGGAGGATAGCAGATGCTCTGTTTCGCGCAAACGACGGTTTCGGAATTGCGGTGGTGGCTATAATCGCCCCCGATGAGGCTTTCCCTTTCGGCCCGGGTGGCGCTCGGGCTCGCGGCGCAGATGGTGGTGTTCGGCGGGGCCGTGGGCTACCTGGTCTTCGCGGCGGACGCGCTGTTCGATCGCTTGTCGGTGCTGAAGGACGAGATGGAACCCGCAGGGGACGGCCTGCGAAACCTCGTCGTGGACTTGAAGGAGGTCGAGGGGCTGCTCGCGACGCGCGCCACGGTCGAGCGCGCCCACGACCTCCTGCGGCGCCTGAGGCCCTTCGAGCGGGTGGCTCGGGACGCAGAGGTCCTCGATCGGGTCGCTGCCATCGAGGGGCTGTCCGCCGAGACCAGGGAAAGGCTGGCGCGATCCGCGGTGGAACTCCGCGACCTGAAGGATGGGAACCGGCTGGTGGCGCGGGCACTCAAGAACCATGCGCTCGGGGACCTGCCGCGGCCCCCCCACACGAACGCGGAGGCCTTCGACGCGGTGCTCGAACGACTGGGGACGGCGAATGGCCGCGGCCACGAGGAGGAGGTCGCGCTCCTGGCGGCCGAGGTCCGCCGGATGGCCCGGTTCACCCGCGCGATCCTCCAGCGCGCGAGTCACGACGTACTCGCCGCGATGCGCGACATGAACCTGGACCTGCTCCGCAGGCGCGTGGAGATTTCGTACGCACTCGTGGCGGTGCCGGCCGCGGCCCTGGTGGTCGCGCTTGTCGTCCTGTTGCTGACGCTGCGGGCCCTCAAGCCGGTGCGCAGCCTGACCAAGGCGGTGCGCAGGCTCGGGGCAGGCGAGACGGAAGACGTGCGGCCCCAGGACTACGCCGGGGAACTGCGCGAACTCGCCGAGGCCCTCGCTGCGCTCGGGGCCGCGCTGCGTACCCGGGGGGCCGACCTGGAACGCAAGACCGACGAACTGATGCGGGCCGAGAGACTGGCCGTCGTGGGGAGGATGGCGTCGGTCGTGGCCCACGAGGTTCGCAACCCGCTGAACTCCGTGAACCTGAACCTGGACCTGCTGCGCGAGATGCTGGGCCGGGGCGTGGCGGGCGACGACCCGAAGGTGACGGCCCTGCTCGATGCCATCCAGCGGGAGGTGGATCGCCTGGCCGAGATCACCGGCGAATACCTGAAGTTCGGGAGGTTGCCGCGCGGGGTCCTGGCCCCCTGCGACGTGGGCCGCGTGGTGCGGGACACCCGCGCGTTCATGGACGGCGAGTTCGCGGAGACGGGGGTCGCGGTCGAGGTGCACGCCCCCGACCGGCCCGTGAAGGTCCTGGCAGACGAGGCCCAGTTGCGGCAGGCCCTGGTCAATGTCCTGCGCAACGCGGTCGAGGCGATGCCTGGCGGGGGGAGGCTGGGGATCGAGGTCGCAGACCTCGGCGAGAAGGTGCAGGTGTCGGTGCGAGACTCGGGTCCGGGCATCCCGGAGGACTTCCGGGAGCGCCTGTTCGAGCCGTTCGCGACGACCAAGCCGAGGGGCACGGGGCTGGGGCTGGCCTTTGTGCAGCAGGTGATGCACGAGTGTGGTGGCGAGGTCAGGGTCGAGTCCGCGCCAGGGCAGGGGACCTGCGTGCGGTTCCGGCTGCGGCGCGCCGTGTGACGGGAGGTGACCGATGAGGCAACGGGTGTGGGCGTGCGTCGTCGCGGTGCTCGCGGGGTGCGCGACAACCGGCACAGCGAGGAGGGAGGACGTCATGGAACGCGGCAAGACCTGGCCGTCCCTGCGGGACCTGGAGGCGAGACGGGCACAATTCGTGGACGTGGAGATCGCGCCGAACGTGGCGGTCAGCGAGCGTGACCTCGACGTGCTCCGGCCGCTCGTGAGGGCCGCCATGGTCATGGACCGCCTGTTCTGGAGGCAGGCGTCCGCGGAGGGCCCGCGCATCCGGCAGGAACTGGCGTCCGCGCGCGACGAGCGCGGGAAGGTGCTTCGGGACCTAGTCGAGATCCATTACGGGCCGTACGATCGGCTGCGCGGGCACGAGCCGTTCCTCGAAGCGCCGGCAAAGCCGCTTGGGGCCACGTTCTATCCCGAGGACATGACGCGCGAGGAGTTCGAGGCCCACCTGCGCGCCCACCCGGAGGACCGCGAGGCATTTGAAAGCCCGTTCACGGTCCTCCGGCGCGACGAGGGCGGACGGCTGCGGGCGATCCCGTATTCCGAGTTTTACCGGGAGGACCTGGCGGAGGCCGCGCGGCTACTGCGGGACGCCGCGTCTCGGACACGCGACCCGGCCCTGGCCCGGTTCCTGGCGAGCCGGGCGGACGCCTTTGAGTTCAACGATTACTACACGAGTGACCTGGACTGGATGGACCTCGGGACTGCGACGGACGGCGAGCCCTCCGACATCGAGGTGACCATCGGCCCCTACGAGGTCTATGAGGACCGGCTGTTCAACCTCAAGGCCGCCTTCGAGGCCTTCGTGACCGTGCGCGACCGTGCCGAGAGCGAGAGACTCGCGCGGGTGACGCGCTATCTCGACGAGATCGAGGCGAACCTGCCGGTGGACGACCACCACAAGAACTACTCGCGCGGGGCCGCGTCACCCATCTCGGTGGTGCAGGTGGTCCTGACCGCGGGCGACACGCGGGCCGGGGTGCAGACCACGGCCTTCAACCTCCCGAACGACGAGCGGGTGCGGGCGGCCAAGGGGTCGAAGAAGGTGCTGCTGAAAAACGTGGGGGAGGCCAAGTTCCGCGAGAGCCTGATCCCCATCGCGCGGAGGGTCCTGGACCCCGCCCTGATGCGGTTCGTGGACTTCGACGCTTACTTCAACAACGTGCTGATGCACGAGGTGAGCCACGGCCTCGGCCCCGGGATCATCGCCCGGCCGGACGGGACCAAGACCACGGTGAACGCGGCCCTGCGCGAGACGTACTCGGCCATCGAGGAGTGCAAGGCGGACGTGGTTGGCATCTTCGCCACCCTGTGGCTGATCGAGCGCGGGGTCTTCTCCCAGGACCTGCTGCAGCGGACCATGGCCACCTACCTGGCCGGGATCTTCCGGTCGGTCCGCTTCGGGATTGACGAGGCACACGGCCGCGCGACCATCGTGGAGTTCAACTACCTGCGGCGGGCCGGGGCGTTTACGCACGACCCGGCGACCGGCCGCTTCGGGGTGCACGAGGAGCGCTTTCCGGCGGCGATCCGGGGCCTGGCGCGAGCCCTCCTGACCCTCGAGGCCGAGGGCGACTACGAGGGCGCGACGCGGTTTCTGGCCGAGTATGGGGGGATGCCCGACGAGGTGGCCCAGGCCTTGGCCCGAGTGCGGGATGTCCCGGTGGACATCCGGCCACGCTACCCGCTCGGGGAAACACTTCTGGGTGGCCCACCCACCCGCCCCTCGCCC
>FWPU01012203.1_pt1 | contig 11549 bp, 13 predicted proteins | sample 2228361 | NCBI WGS metagenome assembly FWPU01 (sample SAMEA103939777, study PRJEB20133) | metagenome | reverse complement strand
TAAACCTCCTGTGGGGAAAAACCAGGAATATTGTCCGATCTTGTGTCTGAAGGTCAGTTAATGCTCTTGACTCAATAGGTACAAAAAAGTACAATGATTTAAAACCTCAGGAGGAAAGGAATCCACTTGGACATAATCATAACTGGCAAACATTTGAACATTACTGATGCTATAAAGAGTTACGCAGAAAAGAAGGTAAAAAAGCTAGAGAGGTACTTTGACAGGGTCATCCGCATCCAGGTTAACCTGGACGTAGAAAGCGAGCGGCATACGGCTGAGATGATACTCTCAGCCCCGAGAGGTTCAATACTTATTGCAGAGGTAACGAACCACGACATCTATGCCGCTATAGATAGAACAGTAGACAAGCTAGAGAGACAACTCACCCGCCACAAGGAGAAACTCTATCAGCGGAGGGCCAAAAAGGGGATTCCACCGACTCCAGAGAAAATGGCCGAAGAGGGTTCTTCTACTTTGTAAGCTACTTCTAATGGTCTCTTCAAAGAACCTCTCCTAGAAAGGGGTACTCTCCTGGTCGGAGGATCAGATGAAATTAATGGACTTCCTGGTGGAGGAGGCGATAATCTTTGACCTAAAATCTGCAGATAAGGCAGGGGCTCTAAAGGAGATGGTGGAGGCCCTAAGGAACGCCCAAAAAATCTCCTCCAAGGACACGGAAAATATCCTGGAGGCACTCGCAAAAAGGGAAAAATTGGGAAGTACTGGCATTGGTGGGGGAGTAGCTGTGCCTCACACAAAACACGTCAGCGTCACCAAACTGATGGGAACGCTGGCACGCTCAAAGACAGGGGTAGAATTTGATGCCCTGGATGGCGAACCTGTGCATCTCCTCTTTCTATTACTATCTCCAAGTGAATCCTCCAGTAGCCACCTGGCTGCCCTGGAAAGGATAGCCACCCTCATAAGAGACAACGACTTTAGAAGATTCATGTCAATGGCCCATAGTAAAAAAGAGATGATAGAAATCCTCAAGGAAAAAGATGGTCACCATATCTAACCCCCCTCAGGAAAACCTCACCCTACAATGCCAGTGCAGCATACTAAACGTAGACGGACTGCACGCAAGACCGGCCACCCGTTTTGCAAAGCTTGCCAACCAGTTCGCCTCTGAAATAAAGGTATCGGCCAAACACAAAGAGGTCAATGGCAAGAGCGTCATAGAACTCCTCACCCTTGGGGCCGAAAGGGGTACTGACATACGCATAACGGCGACCGGGATGGACGCCCAGGAGGCCATTAATGCACTGCGGGCACTGGTCAGTTCCAACTTTGATGAACAGGTGATGCTGACCAGAAAGGGAATCGCCCTGGCCCCAGGCGTGGTGGCAGGGAAGGCCTACATCCTTGAGGGCAAGGAATACTGGATACTACGCAGCTTCATATCAGAGGAACAAATACCACAAGAGGTAAAGAGACTGGAAAAGGCCATCCGGGAGGCCAAGCAAGAACTACGAGAACTGGAGGGAAGGGTCTCTTCCCGTCTGGGCCACGAGGTGGGCACTATCCTTGGCGCCCACAGGACAATCCTCCAGGACCACCGCTTGAAAGAGGAATTCATAACCAAGATAAAAGACCTCCGCGTAAAGGCCGAATTTGCCATCTACAGCGTACTAAGAAACTACATAAAAGAATTCCAGAGCTTGGACGATACTTACCTAAAAGAACGGACAGGCGACATCCTGGACATAGAGGACCGCCTCCTGAGAATACTTGGAGGAGAAAAAAAGGAGACCCTCACTCACCTGAAGGAAGAGGTGGTACTCATTGCACATGACCTTACACCCTCACAAGCGGCCTCTCTGGATACCGCCAGGATAAAGGGCTTTGCCACCGAAGTAGGAGGTAGGACTTCGCACACGGCCATCCTGGCCCGAACCCTGGGCATCCCAGGGGTGGTGGGGTTGGGACGCATCACGACCGACGTATATCCAGGCGACCCCATCATAATAGACGGAAACAGAGGCATTGTCATCGTCAGGCCAGACGAGGAGACCCTTGAGGAGTACAAGAAAAAGGAAAAGACCATAAGGGTCTTCGAATCCAGACTTACCCAACAACTCCGGGTCCAGCCAGCGGAGACTCCTGACGGCAGACAGATACAAATCTTTGCCAACATAGACTTCCCCAAAGAGATAGAGGTCTTTCTCCGCTACGGTGCTACTGGAGTAGGACTCTACCGCACCGAGTACATCTTCCTGGAATGCAGAAACAGCCCTACAGAGGAAGACCACTACAACGCCTACCTGTCGGCCATTAAAGAGCTAAAAGGAAAACCACTGGTAATCAGGACGGTAGACCTGGGGGCAGACAAGTTTGGGGACGGCTACAAAGAGGCTAACCCTTTTCTGGGATGTCGCTCCATCCGCTACTGTTTTGAGCATCCAGAACTATTCCTGGCCCAATTGAAGGCCCTCTTGAGGGCCTCAAGCTGGAACAAAGAGCTAAAGATACTCTTCCCACTCATCTCCTGCCTCTCGGAACTAAGGCAGGCAAAGGCCATGGTGCACGAGGCAATGGAGGTCCTCTCCAGGAGGGGTGAGGCCTTCAACGAAAAGATACCCATGGGAGTAATGATAGAGGTACCTTCCTCTGTGTTAATCGCAGATAGCCTGGCAAAAGAGGCCGATTTCTTCAGCATCGGAACCAATGACCTGGTACAGTACTCCCTGGCCATTGATAGGGACAACGAAAAGGTAGCCTCCATGTACTGCCCTGCCCATCCCGCCATCCTTAGACTACTAAGGATGTGCATAGAGGTGGCGGAGAATAATAACATCCCAGTAACCATGTGCGGAGAAATGGGCAGTGAACTAGAATATATTATCCTACTCCTTGGCCTGGGTATCCAGCAGTTCAGCATCTCCTCTCCCATCCTGATACCGGCAATCAAGAAGATTATACGTAGTATCACTTATGAAGAGGCAACGGAAATAGCCGAGAAGGTCTCAAGGTTTACCCAGCCCGAGGAGTCTATCAACTACCTAAGAAAGGTTACTAACGAAATTATCCCTATACTTTAAACGGACTCCACCTTCAAGGTTTTTAAATTCCTCCAAAAGAGGTAAAGAAAATAGCAGTAAGATTAAGATTTCAGAAAAAGGGAACCTTAAGGCTCATATCTCACCATGACCTGATGAGATTACTAGAGAGGGCCTTAAGGAGGGCAGGGCTTCCCATCAAGATGTCCCAGGGGTTTAATCCCAGGCCCAGGATGTCTTTCCCCCTGGCCTTAGCCCTGGGCATGGAGGGACTTGAGGAAATAGTAGAGCTAGAACTCTCGCAGTGGTTATCGCCCAAAACCGTGGTAGAGCACCTTAAGGCACAGCTACCAGGAGGATTGGACATAATCTCTGCAGAGGTCGTAGCCCCCTCTTCTTCCAGAGTAGAAGAGATAGTGTATCGGGTGTGGCTCAACAACCCTCAGACTGTTGCCCAAGACAAGATCGGGGAACTGCTTAACCTTAAGGAGTACTGGATAACCAGGGAAAGGGATGGGAAGAAAAAGGCCATTAACCTCAGGCCCTCCATCCTATCGGTTACCCTGGAAGGTGGGTGCCTGGAAATCAGGTTCAAAGTGCTTCAGGAAGGTACTGCCCGCCCTGAGGAGGTACTTGAGGCCTTAGGTCTAAAACCTCCTTTCCTCACCAACTTCAAGATAGCCAGGGTAAAGGTGCTTTTATCACCCCTGGCAACTGCCTGAGGTGTTTACTTTGCAGGAAAACTGCGACAAATCACCCGGGTCACAAGGTAAAATATAGGTATGAGCAAAAAGATGTTAATAAATGTGGTGGAACCAGAGGAAAGTCGTATAGCTATTCTGGAAAACCATGTCCTCGAAGAGCTATACGTAGAACGTATCTCCAGGGGACAGATTACGGGCAACATCTACAAGGGCAAGGTAATAAACGTAGAACCAAGCCTGGAAGCTGCCTTTGTAGATATAGGTCTCAAGAAAAACGGTTTCCTCCACGTGAGCGAAGTGGTTGGCCCCACCCCCGAAGAAGTGGAACCAAGCGGAGAGGTCCATCACAGGCAGGAGGCCAGGCGAATACAGACCCTTCTGAACCCTGGGCAGGAAATCCTTGTACAGGTAACCAAGGAAGCCGTAGGAGAGAAGGGCCCAAGCCTTACCTCTTACATCAGCCTCCCTGGTCGTTTCCTGGTCCTCATGCCTTATGCCAGAAAGCACGGCGTCTCCAGAAAGATTGTTGAGGAAGAAGAGCGCAAAAGGTTGAGACAGGTAATAGAAGAATTAAATCCACCTGCCAACATGGGCCTGATAGTCCGCACAGCGGGGGCCAACCAGACCAAACGGGAACTCTCGAAAGACCTCCACTACCTGCTCAGACTCTGGAAGGCAGTGGAGGAAAGAGCCAAGACTTCTTCGCCCTCCTCCCTTATATACCAGGAGAGCGACCTCGTCACCAAAACCATCCGCGACATATACTCTCCAGACATACAAGAGATAATAGTGGATTCAGAGGCTACCTGTGAGAAGGCACGGGACTTCCTAAAGCAGATAATGCCCAAGGCCGAAAAGAGGGTGAAGCTTTACAAGAAAGAAGAGCCCCTCTTTCACAAGTACAACATTGAACAAGAGATAGAAAAGATTGTGCAGAAGAAAATACCTCTGCGCCACGGTGGTTCCCTGGTTATAGAGCAAACGGAGGCCCTGGTGGCCATAGACGTTAACAGCGGCCGCTTTAAGGCCGGGGCAGACCCCGAGGAAACTGCCTTCCGTACCAACATGGAGGCCACCAAGGAGGTAGTAAGACAAATACGTTTGCGTGACCTGGGAGGCGTAATTATAATAGATTTTATTGACATGCAGGCGGAGGGTCACAGGCGGGCCGTGGAAAAGGCCATGCTTGAAAACCTCAAAAAGGACAGGGCCCGCACAAAGATGCTTAAGATGTCAAAATTCGGTATTATAGAACTTACACGGCAGAGACTCAGACCCAGTCTTAGAGACGTCCTCTATGAGAACTGCCCCTCCTGCCGGGGTACTGGCTATACCAAGACGGTGGAGAGCCTCAGCCTGGAGGTCATGAGGGAGATAAAATCTGTCCTCAGCCACCCTGAGCTTAAAACCATAGAAGTTGAGGCAGACCCAAGAGTATCACAGCATCTACTGAACCAGAAGCGCCGCCAGCTCTCTGAACTTGAAGAAAGCTATAATAAACGTATACTTATAAACAGCATCCAGATGAACGGACTGAAACCAGGCACCGTACAGATCAGATACCTTAGGGCAGATGGTCAGCCTTTATCCATATAAGGAGGCAAGCCGTGTACGCAATCATCAGAGACAGAGGTAAGCAGTATAAGGTTTCCCCGGGAGAGTGCCTCTTGATAGACCGCATGGAAGGTGCGAAAGAGAAGGACCCCGTTGAATTCCCGGAGGTAATGGTCGTAGGAGATGAATCCAATACCAGGATAGGCAATCCCCTCATCAGTGGGGCGAAAGTGATAGCAGAGGTACAGGGCCAGGCACTGGGCGAGAAGGCAAAGATTGTAAAGTTCCGCCGTAGAGAAAACTACAGGAGAAAAAAGGGCCACAGGCAGGTCTTTACCAGGGTGAAAATCAAAGAAATTTGTGTATAATAGGGTTTAGGAGATAAGCACCATGGCACATAAAAAGGGTCAAGGTTCTACGAGAAACGGAAGGGACAGTAACCCCAAGTACAGAGGGGTAAAATGCTACGGTGGTGAGGTTGTGCCTGCCGGTAGTATCATAGTAAGGCAGTGTGGCACCAAGTTCAGACCGGGCTTCAACGTAGGCTGCGGAAGGGACAACACCTTGTTTGCCAGGATAAGCGGCGTTGTAAGGTTTGACAACGGCAAGAGGATAAGTGTGTATCCTCTGCCACAATAACCGGCTTGCGGTTCCAAAAGGCAGCCCTCGGCTAACTGCCTGACATCCAGCATTTAAGTATAGAGTCCTTTTAAAAAATCTTAGGGGAGCGCCCTGATTGCTCCCCTTTTTAATATCCAGCCAGATAGGCTGGGCGTGCTACACAAAAGACTCTCATGTTCCTGGATGAAGCTGTCATTTACGTGAAGGGTGGTAATGGGGGCAATGGTTGTGTAAGCTTCCGCAGGGAAAGGCAGGCCCCAAGGGGTGGCCCTGATGGAGGGGATGGGGGCAGGGGAGGGGACATTATCATAAGGGCCAATAACCAAAAGACCACCCTGATGGACATCTCCTCCAAGGTAAAATACGTTGCCGAAAATGGCCGTCATGGGGAAGGAAAGAACCGCTATGGCAAGCGGGGTAACGACCTGATTATAGAAGTCCCCGTAGGAACCGTAGTAAAAGATAGAGACACAGGGCGTATACTAAAAGACTTTAAAGAACATGGCCAGTGGGTAAGGATAGCCAGGGGGGGCAGGGGAGGTAGAGGTAATAAACGCTTCGCCACCTCAGTCAGGCAGGCACCACGCTTTGCAGAAAAGGGACAGCCAGGACAGGAACGCTGGCTGAGGCTTGAACTGAAACTCTTTGCTGACGTGGGGATAATAGGCCTGCCCAACGCCGGGAAATCCACCCTCCTCTCACGCCTCTCCAGGGCCCACCCTAAGATAGCCGAATACCCCTTCACCACCCTCTTCCCCCAGTTAGGTATCGTGGAACTAGGGGATTTCCGAAGGATCGTAATGGCTGACCTCCCCGGCCTAATAGAAGGTGCCCACAAAGGAACAGGCCTGGGCGATGAGTTCCTCAGGCACATAGAACGTACCAAGATATTGCTCCACCTTATAGACATCGCCCCACTCAGCGGCCCGGAACCCAGAGAGGCCTACCAGGTGGTCAGACGAGAGATGGAACTGTATAATCCAGAACTCTCCAAAAAGAAGGAGATTGTGGTAGCCAACAAGATAGATCTCCTGGAAAAAGACTATACGGAGATTGTAAAAAACCTGGAAGAACATATTCAACAACCCGTATATCCCATCTCTGCTGCCACTGGAAAGAATCTGGGTCGCCTCCTCCATATAATAGCCCAGACGCTGGATGAACTGGCCCACTCAACCCGGGTAGAGACGGTCCTTGCCACTAACGAACGCAGCAAATAAATACAATATGAGACCTCTTGGCAATAAGAATGCTGAGAGACTCAAGCGGTTGGATTCTCACGAAGAACTGTGGGAGAAAATATTACCTTTCTGCAGGCTAAGATACGGAGAGATATGGGAAGACCCCTTACGGGGGCACAGGGTTGGTGTCCTTGATGCCACAAGACTGGAGGACATACAAAGGATAATCGGCAACAAAAAAGCCCGGTTCGTCCACAGTGACCCACCTTACAACGTGATGGCAGGAAATGCAGCTACAAACAGTCTCTTCAGGATAAGTTTAGAGGAGTATCTAAAGTTTTCAGAGGAGTGGGTAAGGAATGCAGTTGCAATTATGGATAAGGATGCCCACCTTTATGTATGGATAGGTGCAGATTACAGAAGCAACCTCCAGCCCCTCCCTGACTTCATTATCTTGATGAGAAAATTTAAAGCATTTAGACCCAAGAATCTTATTACTATGAGGAACCAGAGGGGATATGGGACGCAGAAGAACTGGATGTGGATAAGACAGGAACTGCTTTACTACGTTAAAGGTAATCCCGGATTCAACGTTAATGCCGAATATACGGACATTCCTAAGATACTGAGGGGTTACTACAAAAAAATTAACGGAAGAATGACAGAAAATTTGGAACGTAGCAGGTCAGAGCATATCAGGGCGGGTAACGTCTGGGTGGACATTCAGCAGGTATTTTACAGGATGGAAGAGAACGTGCCAGGCTGTTACGCCCAAAAACCTTTAAAGGCAATAGAGAGAATAATCCTCTCGGGTAGCAGTGAGAAAGATTTGGTAGTAGACTTCTTTGCTAGACTACACTACAACATTACACTACACTACACTACAGTAGCAGTGAGAAAGATTTGGTAGTAGACTTCTTTGCCCACTCCGGGACAACGCTGATTGCCGGAGAGAGATTAAAAAGGAGGGTGTATACTTTTGATATGGACCCCGTATTTGCGGAGATTACGATAAGAAGACTAGAACATTTCAGAAAGACGGGTAAGACAGGGTGGCAGTGGCAAAACCCATTTCCTGAAATAGAAAAGTCCGCTCTTCAACCATGATAGTAGCCCTGGACATCGGCAATACCAATATACACCTTGGGGTCTTCCATGAAGGTACAGAGAGCTTGCCCCCTACGCTCCTGTTCCACAAAATAATGCGGGCAGAAGAGGTTAACCTGGAAGAATTGCCCCTTGAGTCCTATCTCTCTCTAATTTCTGAGATACTCATCGCCTCCGTCAATCCCAGGGTAGAAGACTACGTCTGCCAGTGGCTGGAAAAAAACTACCCCAAGAAACCCCTAAAACTATCCGTGGATATAAAAGTTCCTATCCCCATCCTAGTCAAAGAACCCGAAAAGGTGGGGATTGACAGGCTCCTAAACGCAGCAGCCGCTTATGAGAGGACCGGGGGCACTACTATTGTAGTGGACATGGGTACCGCTATTACTGTAGACGCTGTTTCTGAGAGGGGGGAGTTCCTAGGCGGGATAATAGCCCCGGGTCTTGAACCCCTGAAAAAGGCACTCCACCTCCGCACGGCACTCCTGCCAGAAGTAACCCTGGAAAGGCCCACCCATCACATCGGGAAAGATACAGTAGAGGCCATAAACTCTGGCCTATACTGGGGAACCGTTGGGATGGTGAAGGATCTGATAATGGGGGTCAGAAGAGAATTAGGGGAAGACGCCAAAGTAATCGCCACGGGTGGTGACTCCCATCTCTTTGGTGACGATATCGGGCTATTTCAGGAGGTAATTCCCTATCTTACCCTTGAAGGTATGATTCTATCCTACAAGGCCAGGGGCAGGCCCACTCCCTAGCCTCTACGATTTTGGCAAAGAGTTTATACTACTCTTTACCCTCTCAATAAGTACCTGGTATCTATCATCCTTTCTCAGGTTATCCAGGTCTCTATCCCTTTGCAGGTGTGTCAGGTCCTTATACCCCAGGGCCACTGCCCTCTCCAGGGCCTTGAAGGCGGCGTCAATGTCTCCCAGCAATGAATAGCTACAGGCCAGGTTATAATGGGCCAGAGGGTCTTCTGGTCTTAGCTTGACCAACCTCTGGTCTATACTCAACCCTTCTTTGTACCTTCCGATGGCCGTATAGACGTTCCCCAGGTACATCAGACAATCTATATAATTAGGACTATTCTCTAGTATCCCTTCCAGGAACCATACGGTGAAATCTTCGTCACTCCTGTTGAAGTCCCTGGCCTTCAAACGGAAGTTGTGTTGCGGAAGCGCAACAGGAGGTAACTGAAACATTCCAGACAATTTTTCCATAGCTTACCTAAAGACACTAATAGCCTAAACAGCACAATATGTCAAGATGCAGGAGAGGCCGCCTTGAACCATTGTACGCTTACACCCCTCTTTGCCCTTTACAAAGCAATGAAGGGCCATTAAAATTCCTTAAAAATCCCCTACCTGCCCTGAACCACATTGGGTTCAGGGTCTGTTAAAAGCGTGAATGCCAACTTATGAGACGGACCTTTTCTATCTTGTTCCTGGTAATTTCCTTCCCCTGCTTCCCATCCGGCATCATTGACGGGGCCAGAACACACAGTCTCGCAGACTGCGATAGCGAGACCTTGACGACCGGTCTCAGAGAGATTGCTGAAACCCCTTGTGGTACTGCCGTTACTACCGACCCCTCCTTTCAGTGTTTCCCTCAAATATGGGGTGATAAAATACTCTGGATAGACTCACGCCTCGGTAACCAGGACCTCTTTCTTTACGACATCTCCCAGGGAGCAGAAAGACCCCTGACCCAGACCCCTTACCCAGAAGGCTTCCCTGACATACATGAGAATAAGGTAGTCTATCAGATGTGGCACAGGGGTAATTATGATATATGGCTCCTCGACATGGCCACTGGAAAGGGCCAGCCCATTTCGGAAGGGGAAAACTGGCATGAGATGCTTCCTAAGATCTGGGGAGACCTGATAGTCTGGGAGGACTGGAGGAGTTCCTATGGTGAAGGAGTCATCTTCTTTCACAACCTTAAGACCGGCCAGACCCAGTCACTACCAAATCACCCGGCCGCCCAGGGCCACCCTGACATCTTTGAAGGCAGGGTCGTCTGGCACGATAAGCGGAACGGCAACTGGGATATTTACCTCTACGACCTCTCAAAAGGGGAGGAACGCCCCCTCGTTGAAGACCCCTCCGACCAATTCAGCCCGGTCATCCACGAAGACCGAGTGGTCTGGGTGGATACCAGGAACGGTAACTGGGATATCTACCTTTGCGACCTCGCCACCAACACCACTAAGTGTCTCTGTCAGGAGCCCTCTAAACAGTGGTGGCCTCAGATATGGGGCAATACAGTCCTCTGGGTGGACGAACGCACGGGCCAGAGTACCATATATCTTTATAATCTCAAGACCGACCAGGAAAGACCCCTGTGCCCTTCCCCCTCTGCCCCACAGAGACAACCAAGCATCTACAAGGATAGAATCGCCTGGATGGACCTCAGAAACGGTGACCCAACCGCACCGGAAATGGGTAATTGGGACATATACACTACCAGCACCCTGCCGCTCTTTCGTACAACGGCCTCTTTACCATGAATTATAAAACCCTGAAAAAGTCAAATAAACCCCTTGGTTTTTCCCCTCTCCAGCTAAGGCGGAATGGGAGGTATAGCACACTCGTCAAAAATGTAGGGACAGACCTAGCGGTCTGTCCAGGCCAACATGGATTCTGCAAGGGAGTAAAACCATGCACGTGCTACAGGTAATAAAAGAAAGGCGAAGTATCAGGAAATTTCACCGAAAGCCCATCCCCAAAGAGATGTTAGACCAGCTCATAGATGCCTTAATCTGGGCCCCCAGTGCCGGGAACCTGCAGAGCAGGCGCTTCTATTTCATTTACGATATGGAAATAAAGGAACAACTGGTAAAGGCCGCATGGGGACAGGACTTCATTGCCGAGGCCCCACTGGCAATAGTCTGCTGTGCCGACCTCAGGATAGCCGCCCACTACAGCCATCGGGGTACCGACCTCTACACCCTCCAGGACGTCGCCGCCAGCATACAAAACCTCATGCTAGTTGCCCATGAACTTGGACTCGGTTCCGTATGGGTAGGGGCCTTTGAGGAAGGGGGTGTCGCCAGGGCCCTTGATCTCCCAATCCATCTCCGCCCCGTAGCCATAGTCCCCGTAGGCTATCCTGCTGAACACCCCACGGCACCAAGGCGGGTGTCCAGGGAAAAGGCAGTGGTGATTATAGAGTAAAGGCCCCAAATTCTCTCCCCCCTTGGCGGGGGAGAGTTAGGGAAAGGGTAAGAAATGTAGCGGGTGACCCCGGACTCCCCACCTCGGCAGGTCTGGGGCGAAGCCTCACGTCACCCTGAGCATAGCTAAGGGGTAGTGTAATAAATCTTGTGTAAATTCTAGAAGGAGGGTTTGAAGGAAAGACAAAAGGGTGTATCCTTC
>FWPU01010708.1_pt1 | contig 11550 bp, 10 predicted proteins | sample 2228361 | NCBI WGS metagenome assembly FWPU01 (sample SAMEA103939777, study PRJEB20133) | metagenome | reverse complement strand
GCCCGGCGCCGGTGGACCAGGAGGCCGACCAGCACGAGGCTGGCGCCCGCGGTGGCGACCCACAGCAGGCCCGACGACACGTCGAGGTACCAGTCGACGAGCAGGGCGGCCGCGCCTCCCGCCGCCGCGAGCAGGAGCAGGGCGGTCGTGGTGGCGCCGAGCGCGCGCCGCCAGCCGGCCGCCGCCGCGGCGATGGCCATGAGGGCGCCGGCGCCGTCGAGCACGACGTCGGCCGCGCTGCCGCCCCGGGAGGGCGTGAAGCTCTGGTACGTCTCGTCCACGATCGCGCACGTCACCGACAGGGCCAAGGCGAGCATGGCCGCCCGCCCGGCCGTCAACCGGCGGCCCGCCGCCAGGGCCCGGAACCACAGGACGGCCAGGACCGCGTACTCGGTCAGGTGGGCCCCCTTGCGCAGCGCGAAGTGCACCGCCTGGATCTGCTGGGGATCCACGTCGGGCCAGAGGGCCCGCAGCAGCGGGATCAGGAGCCGGCTCGTGTGCTGGGCGCTGCCGACGTCCGAGGACAGCGTCAGGATCAGCGCCATCCAGAGGAGCGGCGGCAGCCAGATGGCAGGCCGCATCGGACCCATCATAGCCCCCGGCGCCAGCCCCCCGCCCGGCCGGTGCCGAAGCGCGCCGGCCCGGCGGCCCCTGCGTGATAGATTGGGGCCGCCATGCTCGGCGAGATCCTCGATGATCTGCTGACCTCGCCGTCCACCGGCCCCTGCATCACCACCGTCAGGCAGTTTCCGGCCCGGCCGGCCGTGCCGGCGCCGTTCCCCTCGTCGCTCGATCCGCGACTGGCCGAGGCGCTGCGCGGCCGCGGGATCGCGCAGCTCTACTCGCACCAGGCGCGGGCGTGGGAGGTGGTGGCCAAGGGCCAGCACGTGGTGGTCGTCACGCCGACCGCGTCGGGCAAGACCCTCTGCTACAACCTGCCGGTGCTGGAGGCCCTGCTCACCCAGCCCGACGCCCGCGTCCTCTACCTGTTCCCCACCAAGGCCCTGGCCCAGGACCAGCTGGCCGAGCTGGAGGAGATCGGCCGGACCCTGCCCGAGCTGCGGATGTTCACCTACGACGGCGACACGCCGCAGGACGCCCGGCGCGCCGTCCGGGCGCGGGCCAACCTCGTCCTCACCAACCCCGACATGCTGCACTCGGGGATCCTGCCCCACCACACCAAGTGGGCGGTCCTCTTCCAGAACCTCCGCTACGTGGTCATCGACGAGCTGCACGCCTACCGGGGCGTCTTCGGCTCGCACCTGGCCAACGTCGTCCGCCGCCTCCGGCGTCTGTGCCGGCACTACGGTTCGGCGCCCCAGTTCATCATGGCGTCGGCCACGATCGGCAACCCGCGGGAGCTGGCCGAGCGGATCGTCGGCGAGCCGGTGGAGGAGGTCGCCGAGAGCGGCGCGCCGAGCGGCGACAAGATCTTCCTCTGCTACAACCCGCCGGTGGTCAACGCCGAGCTGGGGATCCGGGCGCCCTACCTGGGCGAGGCCGCGCGGCTGGCCACCCGGTTCCTGCGCGAGAAGATCCCCACCATCGTCTTCGCCCAGAGCCGGCTCGCGACCGAGGTCCTGCTGACCGCCATCAAGACGGCCGTGGCCGACAGGACCGGCGACGCGGGGATCGTGCGCGGCTACCGGGGCGGCTACCTGCCCACCCGCCGGCGCGCCGTCGAGCAGGCGCTGCGCGCCGGCGAGGTGCTGGGGGTCGTGTCCACCAACGCGCTGGAGCTGGGCGTGGACATCGGGCACCTCGACGTGGCCGTGCTCGCCGGCTACCCCGGCACCATCGCCTCGCTCTGGCAGCAGGCCGGCCGGGCCGGCCGGCGCAGCGGGCCCTCGGCCGCGATCTTCGTGGCCACCAGCGCCCCGCTGGACCAGTTCATGGTCGCCCATCCCGAGTACCTGTTCGGCACCCCGCCCGAGCACGCGCGCATCAACCCGGACAACCCCTTCATCCTCGCCAGCCACCTCAAGTGCGCGGTCTTCGAGCTGCCGTTCGGGGCCGACGAGACCTTCGGCGGGGTGGACGTCCGCCGCTACCTGGGCGCCCTGGAGGACGAGGGGCTGCTGCACCGGGCGGGCGGCCGGTGGCACTGGGCCTCGGAGACCTATCCGGCCGACCACATCTCGCTGCGCACGGTCACCAGCGACAACTTCCTGGTCATCGACACCACGGCCCGGGACGAGCAGCAGACCAGGCGTCGGCAGATCATCGCCGAGGTGGACTGGGGCAGCGCCTTCGCCACCATCTACCCCAAGGCCATCTACCTGGTGGAGAGCGTGCCGTACGAGGTGCAGGAGCTGCACTGGCGCGAGGACGAGGAGAAGGTGGCCTACGTCAAGCGCGTGCAGGTGGACTACTTCACCGACGCCGTCAGCGCCAGGGGGGTCTGGATCCTGCGCCGCCTGGCCGACCGCGAGCATTCGGCCTACCTGGCCGAGCAGGGCGAGGTGCTGGTGGCCGAGAAGGTGGTCGGCTTCAAGAAGATCAAGATGGGCACCCTCGAGAACGTGGGCTCGGGCGAGGTCGAGCTGCCCCAGCAGGAGATGCAGACGACGGCGGCCTGGCTCACGGTGACGCCCGAGGCCCTGGCCCGGGTCAGCTCCTCCCGCGAGGAGCTGGTGGACGGCCTGCGGGCCGTCGGCTACCTGCTCCACCACCTGGCGCCCATCTTCCTGCTCTGCGACGTCCGCGACCTCGGCTCCTGGCTGGGCGACACCACGCCGGCCCAGGCCGGCGCCGTGGCCACCCGCGAGTCCACCCGGCGCCGGCTGCTGGAGGCCGAGCGCTTCAACCCGACCCTGTACCTCTACGACGCCCACGCCGGCGGCATCGGCCTGGCCGAGCGCGTCTTCGAGGTCCTGCCGCTGCTGCTGCGCCGCGGCCTGGACACCCTCGAGGCCTGCTCGTGCCGCTCCGGCTGTCCGTCCTGCGTGGGCCCCGTGAACGAGGTGGGCCGGCGCGCCAAGGCCGTCGCCGCCGCGCTGCTCCGTGAGCTCACCCGCTGAGGGCCGGACGGCCACCCTCGACGACCTGCGCCGGATCATCCGGCGCATCGAGCAGCGCCGCCCGCCGCTGCCGGCCGCCGAGCCGGTGGAGCGGGTCGTGGGCGGCGAGGTGGTGGAGACGGAGGCCGGGCCCCTCGTCGTCGTCCGGCGCGAGTACCCTCTCGGGCACCGGCACGGCCGCCTGCCGCTCAGGCAGGCGCTGGCCATCGGCCCCGAGGCCCTGGAGCTGATCGCGCCCCCGGGCGAGGCGCCGGCCGGGGCGCACGACCTGCTGTTCCTCGATACCGAGACGACGGGCCTGGCCGGCGGCGCCGGCACCTGCGCGTTCCTGGTCGGGGCCGGCTGGGTGGAGGGCGACCGGTTCGTCGTGGTCCAGCACTTCATGCGGGACTTCGACGAGGAGCCGGCCCTGCTGGCCGCGCTGGAGCCGCTGCTGCGCCGGGCCCAGGCCGTCGTCACCTTCAACGGCGCGGGCTTCGACGTCCCGCTGCTGGAAGCCCGCTTCGTGATGGCGCGCCGCCGCTGGCCCGGCACGCGCGCGCACCTGGACCTGCTCCGGCCCGCCCGCCGGGTCTGGGCCCGGGGCCTGGACGACTGCCGGCTGGCCACGCTCGAGCGGGAGGTGCTGGGGCTGCTCCGCGAGGACGACGTGCCCGGCTTCCTGATCCCCGGCCTGTACTTCGACTTCCTCCGCCACCGGCGGCCGGCGCCGCTCGCCCGCGTCTTCGCCCACAACCGCGACGACGTGCTCTCGCTGGCCGCGCTGCTGGGCTGGTTCGCCCGTGCGCTGACCGCCGACGGCGCCGCCGCGCTCCGGCCGGCCGAGCTGGCGGGGCTGGGCCGGCTGTGGGAGCGCGCCGACCCGGCCCGCGCCGCCGCCTGCTACGAGCGGGCCCTGGCGGCCGGCCTGGACGGGCCGGAAGGGCAGCGCGTGCGGCTCCGCCTGGCGCGCTGGGAGAAGCGCCGGGCCCGCTGGGAGGCCGCCTGCGCCCTCTGGGACGCCGCGCGGGCCGCCGCCGCCTTCGATGCCCGCCCCTGGGAGGAGCTGGCGAAGTACCAGGAGCACCGCCGGCGCGACTTCGCCGCCGCGGTGGAGATCGCTCGCGAGGCGCTGGCCCTGGCGCAGGCGGTGGGAGCGTCGCGGGCGGTGGCGGCGCTCGCTCACCGGCTGGCCCGCCTCGAGCGCCGCTTGCAGCCTCGCGCTGTCCGGCGTGAGCGTGCCTGAGGCCTACTCGTCCGGGAACGTCACCACGTGCAGCACGTGGGCCTCGGGCCGCACGCGCAGGCCGGGCGGGAAGGCGGTGGACGAGGGCTGCGAGGAGTGCACGCGGTGGCCGGAGGGCAGGCCCAGGCAGTACAGGCTCTCCGAGCCGCGGAAGTAGCGCCGCACGATCACGGCCTCGCCGTCGGCGGCGGGAACGAACGTCACGTCGTCGGGCCGGATCATGACCCTGACCTTCTCGCCCAGCTCCCGGCCCTCGACGTTGCCGAAGACCCCGATCTCGGTCACGATCCCCTGGGCGGTGACGATGCCGGGGATGAAGTCGGCGGCCCCCACGAACTCGGCCACGAAGGGCGTGGCCGGCTGGTGATAGATGGTCTCCGGCGGCCCGACCTGCTCGAGCCGGCCCCGGTCGAGCACCCCGACCTGGTCGGCGATCGTGAAGGCCTCCTCCTGGTCGTGCGTGACGAAGACGGCCGTGGTGCCGGTGCTGCGGAGGACCTTCTCCACCTCGTCGCGCATCTGGGCCCGGAGATCGGCGTCCAGGTTCGAGAACGGCTCGTCGAGGAGCATGAGGGCCGGGGCGGGGGCCAGCGCCCGGGCCACCGCCACCCGCTGCTGCTGCCCGCCCGACAGCTCGTGGGGATAGCGGGCGGCCAGCTCGGTGAGGCCGACCCGCTCCAGGACCTCGCGCACCCGGGCGGCTCGCCCCTCCCGGGCCCGGCCGCGCAGGCCGAAGGCCACGTTCTCCTCCACGGTCAGGTGGGGAAACAGGGCGTAGTCCTGGAACACCACCCCGACCCCGCGCTCCTCGGGCGGAACGCAGAGGCCGAGGCGCCCGTCGGCGACCACCCGGCCGGCGATGTGGACCTGGCCCGCGTCCGGCGTCTCGAAGCCGGCGATCAGCCGCAGGGTCGTGGTCTTCCCGCACCCGGACGGGCCCAGCAGGGCCAGGATCTGCCCGCGCTCGACCGTCAGGCTGAGGTCGTCCACCGCCGGGGGGCCGCCGGGGCCGAACCGCTTGGTGACGTGGGCGAGCGTGAGAAGCGCCACGTTCCCCATTCTTGCACGGTCCCGACGGCCCTGCCGGCGGCGGCTACGGCACGGGCGTGATGGGGGGCCTGCCCTCCAGCACCGCGATGCAGTTCCGGACGGCCAGGGTGGCCATCGCCACCCGGGTCTCGCCGGACGCGCTCGCGATGTGCGGGGCCAGCACGACGTTCTTGAGGCCCAGCAGCCCGGGGTGGATCTTCGGCTCCTCCTCGAAGACGTCGAGCCCGGCGGCCGCGATCCAGCCCTCGCGGAGCGCCCGGACCAGGGCGGCCTCGTCCACGATCGGGCCCCGGGCCGCGTTGACCAGCACGGCCGTCTTCTTCATCCGCCGCAGCGCGGCCTCGTCGATCAGGTGCCGGGTCTCGGGCAGGAGCGGCGTGTGGAGGGTGACGAAGTCCGCCTCGGCCAGGACCCGGTCCAGCGGGGCGATCTCGGCCCGCAGCTCGCGCTCGACCTCCGGGGCGGCCCGGACCGCGTCAGTGTAGAGGACGCGCATCCCGAAGCCCAGGGCCCGGCGCGCCACGGCCCGGCCGATCCGGCCGAAGCCGAGGACGCCCAGGGTCTTGCCGTGCACGTCCAGGCCCCACAGGAGGTCCCACTTCCAGGCCTTCCACTCCCCGGAGCGCGCGTACTGGTCGGCCTCCACCACGCGGCGGGCGGCCGCCATGAGGAGCGCCCACGTGAAGTCGGCCGTGGTCTCGGTCAGCACGTCCGGGGTGTTCGTCACCACGATCCCCCGGCGCCGGGCGGCGGCCACGTCGATGTTGTTGTAGCCGACGGCGACGTTGGCCACGACCTTGAGGGCCGGGGAGACGCCGAGGACCTCGTCGTCGATGGTGCTGATGATGTGGCAGACGAGGCCGTCCTTGCCCTGGAGCCTGCGCATCAGCTCGGCCTTGGGGAGCGGGACGTCGGAGTCGTTGTAGTCCACCGTCCAGCCGGCCGGAAACAGGCGGCGGGCTTCCTCGGGCAACACGTTGCTGATGAAGACTTTTCTGGACACCGTGACCCCCTGTCTTCCCCCTTGACCCGCCCGGGAGGCCCGGCTATATTAGCACTCGCTTTCGTGGAGTGCTAACAGCAGTCCAGGGGTAGGTTCGATGGCTAAGCGCGAACGCGTGGCAAGCGGACCGCGGGCGTCGCGACGCACGGCACAACCCTCTACCACAGCCAAAGGAGGCCAGGCATCCATGAAGATTCGCCCGCTGCACGACCGCATCCTGGTGGAGCGCGTCGAGGAGCAGGAGGTGCGCCGGGGCGGGATCATCATCCCCGACACCGCCAAGGAGAAGCCCCAGGAGGGCAAGGTCATCGCCGTGGGCAACGGCAAGGTGACCGAGGACGGCAAGAAGATCCCCCTGGACGTCAAGGCCGGCGACCGGATCCTGTTCGGCAAGTACTCCGGCTCCGAGGTGAAGATCGACGACAAGGAATACCTGATCCTCCGCGAGGAGGACGTGCTCGCGATCCTCGAGTAAGCCAGCAGTCAGGGAGGGATTCGACCGATGCCGAAGCAGCTCAAGTTCGACGAGGAGGCCAGGGCGGCCCTGCTCCGGGGCGTCAACATCATGGCCGAGGCCGTCAAGGCCACGCTGGGCCCCAAGGGGCGCAACGTCGTCATCGACAAGAAGTTCGGCAGCCCGACGATCACCAAGGACGGCGTCACCGTCGCCAAGGAGATCGAGCTGAAGGATCCCTACGAGGACATGGGCGCCCAGATGCTCAAGGAGGTCGCCTCCAAGACCTCCGACGTGGCCGGGGACGGCACCACGACGGCCACGGTGCTGGCGCAGGCCATCTTCCGCGAGGGCCTGAAGAACGTCACCGCCGGGGCCAACCCCATGGGCCTCAAGCGGGGCATCGAGACCGCCGTGGAGGCGGTGGTCGAGGAGCTGAAGAAGCTCAGCAAGTCGACGAAGGACAAGAAGGAGATCGCGCAGGTCGCCACCATCGCCGCCAACAACGACAAGACGATCGGCAACCTGATCGCGGAGGCGATGGAGAAGGTGGGCAAGGACGGCGTGATCACGGTGGAGGAGTCGAAGTCGGCGGACACGGTGCTGGACGTGGTGGAGGGGATGCAGTTCGACCGGGGCTACCTGTCGCCGTACTTCGTGACGGACGCGGAGCGGATGGAGGCGGTGCTGGAGGACGCGCTGATCCTGATCCACGAGAAGAAGATCAGCGTGATGAAGGACATGCTGCCCCTGCTGGAGCAGGTGGCCCGGGCCGGCCGGCCGCTGCTCATCATCGCCGAGGACGTGGAGGGCGAGGCGCTGGCCACGCTGGTGGTGAACAAGCTGCGGGGCACGCTGGCGTGCTGCGCGGTGAAGGCGCCGGGGTTCGGGGACCGGCGCAAGGCGATGCTGGAGGACATCGCGATCCTGACGGGGGGCAAGGCCATCACCGAGGACCTGGGGATCAAGCTGGAGAACATCAAGCTGGACGACCTGGGGCGGGCCAAGAAGGTGGTGGTGGACAAGGACAACACGACGATCGTGGAGGGGGCCGGCAAGCAGTCGGCGATCGAGGGGCGGATCAAGCAGATCCGGGCCCAGATCGAGGAGACGACGAGCGACTACGACCGGGAGAAGCTGCAGGAGCGGCTGGCCAAGCTGGCCGGCGGCGTGGCGGTGATCAAGGTCGGGGCGGCCACCGAGACGGCGATGAAGGAGAAGAAGGCCCGGGTGGAGGACTCGCTGAACGCGACCCGGGCGGCGGTGGAGGAGGGCATCGTGCCGGGCGGCGGGGTGGCGCTGCTGCGGGCCGCGAAGGCCATCGACGCCCTGAAGCTGGAGGGCGACGAGAAGGTGGGCGCCCAGATCGTGCGGCGGGCGCTGGAGGAGCCCATCCGGCAGATCGTGGAGAACGCCGGGCTGGAGGGCAGCGTGGTGGTCGAGAAGGTCAAGGCCGAGACCGTGGCCAACCGCGGCTTCGACGCCGAGAGCCTGCAGTACGTGGACATGTTCCAGGCCGGGATCATCGACCCCACCAAGGTGGAGCGGGTGGCGCTGCAGAACGCGGCCTCCATCGCCTCGCTGCTGCTGACCACCGAGGCGCTCGTCACCGACATCCCCGAGGAGGAGAAGAAGACGCCGCCGATGCCGCACGGCGACATGTACTGATCCCGCACCGGGAGGGGGCGCGACGCCCCCTCCCGATACCCACCCCTCACGCAGTGGTTGCCGTATCGTTTTTGAGGCCTTGACCTTGCCGGGTCGGAGGATGTCTGCTAGCCTTAGGCGTTTTCGAAGGCTCGAGGAGGTGAGATTCTGCGGCCTTACGAGATTCTCGTGATCATCGACCCCCGGCCCGCCGACGAGGAAGTCCCGGCGCTCCTCGAGCAGCTCGGCGAGCAGCTCAGGGGGCTCGGCGCCGAGGTCATCAAGATCGACAACTGGGGCAAGCGGCGGCTGGCCTACGACATCCGCAAGCAGCGGGAAGGGACGTACGCGGTGTTCGAGGTCAAGGCCGAGCCCGCCATGGTCAAGGAGTTCGAGCGGCAGCTGCGCCTGAACGAGAACGTGCTGCGCTTTCTCTCGACCCGCGTGCCGATCCGCAAGAAGGTGCGCGCCGCCAAGCCGCGCCCGCCCGAGCAGCCCGAGACCCCGCCGTCGCCCGAGGTCCTGGAGGAGGTCGGGTAAATGGCCAGCCTCAACAAGGTCCTGCTCATCGGCAACCTGACCCGCGCTCCCGAGCTGCGCTACACGCCCAGCGGCACGGCCGTGGCCGACCTCCGCCTGGCCGTGAACCGCAACTACACCACGCAGGGCGGCGACCGGCGGGAGGAGACGTGCTTCCTCACCGTCGTGGTCTGGGGCAAGCAGGCCGAGAGCTGCGGCGAGTACCTCGACAAGGGCAGCCAGATCTTCGTGGAGGGCCGCCTGCAGACGCGCGACTGGGAGGGCAAGGACGGCCAGAAGCGCACCGTGACCGAGGTGGTGGCCGAGCGCGTGCAGTTCATGAGCCGGACCAAGGGCGCGCCGGCGGCCGCCGTGTCGGCGCCCGCGCCGGCGTTCGCCGAGGAGGCGGCGGCGCCCGACGACGACGTCCCGTTCTGACCGGAAGAGGGAGGAGCAGCGATTCCGACACCAGCGAAGCCCGTCAAGCGCCGCCGGTTCGGCCGGCGGAAGATCTGCAAGTTCTGTGCGGACCGGCTCGACCTCGTCGACTACAAGGACGTGCGCCGGCTGAAGAACTTCATCACCGAGCGCGGCAAGATCATCCCGCGCCGGATCTCCGGCAGCTGCGCGCGGCACCAGCGGCAGCTCACCCACGCCGTCAAGCGCGCGCGGACCGTGGCCCTGCTGCCGTACGTCGTGACCGACTGAGGCCTCCATGAAGATCATCCTGCTGGACGATGTGCCGAAGGTGGGGCGGCGGGGCGAGGTCCGGGAGGTGTCCGACGGCTACGCCCGCAACTACCTCATTCCCCGCAAGCTGGCGCTCAGCGCCACCGCCGGCAACCTCCAGAACCTGCAGCACATCAAGCGGCAGCAGGAGGCCAAGGCCAGCCGGGTGAAGGCCGATGCCGAGGCGCTGCGGGCGCGGATCGAGAGCCTGGTGTGCGAGGAGCGCCGGCAGGCCTCCGAGGAGGGCAAGCTCTTCGGCTCGGTGACGGCCCAGGACATCGTCGAGTTCCTGGCGGCCAGCGGCGTCAGCGTCGAGCGCCGCCGCGTCCAGCTCGAGGAGCCGATCAAGGCGCTGGGGGAGACCACCGTGCCCATCCGCCTGCATCCGGAGGTCACCGCGCAGCTGCGGGTCGTTGTCGTCCGCGACTGACGGCTGACGGCCCCGTCGTCCACCACGAGTCCCCACGCCGTCCACCGCCTGTCCACGTGCTGTGCACCGGCGGCGCGGTGGCGGCGGAATTTCGTTGACCGCGGCGCGGCCGGGCGCCCATCATCGGGCGGCATGCACGCCATCGCCGGAGAGGCCTCGTCGTGAGCCCGCTCGAGGTGCCGGCCCGCATCCCCCCGCACAACCTCGATGCCGAGCGCGCGGTCCTCGGCGCCATCCTCCTGGAGGGCCGCGAGACGCTGCCCCGGGTCATCGAGGTCCTCAAGCCCACCGACTTCTACACCGACGCCCACCGCACGATCTACGAGACCATGCTGCGGCTCTTCGACCGCGGCGAGCCCGTGGACCTCATCACGCTCAGCGAGGAGCTGCGCCGCGGCGGCACGCTGGAAGCCGTGGGCGGCCCGGCCGCGCTGGCCCTGCTGGTCGAGCACGCCTCCATCGCCGCCCACCTGGGCGCCTACGCGGGCATCGTGCGCGACATGGCGGTGCTGCGCGAGCTGATCCAGACCTCCACCCAGATCATCGGCCAGGCCTTCGAGGCCAAGGAGGACGTCCAGAGCCTGGTGGACGACGCCGAGCGGCGCATCTTCGGGCTGGCCGAGCGCCGGCTGGAGGGCAGCGCGCTGCCGGTGGGCAAGATCCTCAAGAACACCTTCGAGTACATCGAGCGGCTCTACGAGCGGAAGGAGCACGTCACCGGGGTGGCCACCGGCTTCGAGCGGCTGGACCTGGAGACGTCGGGGCTCCAGCCGGCCGACTTCATCATCATCGCCGGCCGCCCGAGCATGGGCAAGGCGCAGCCGCTCGACGCCCGGGTGCGCACCGTCAGCGGCTGGAAGCGCATGGGCGATCTGCGGCTGGGCGACGAGCTGGCGTCGGTCGACGGGCGCCGCTCGCTGGTCAGCGGCATCTTCCCCCAGGGACGCCGGCAGGTGTACCGGGTGACGTTCTCGGACGGGCGCGCCACCGAATGCACCGGCGAGCATCTGTGGCGGGTGCACCACCGGAGCTGGCCCGGGCCCCGGACCCTCACGACGGACCAGGTGCGGCAGCTCCTGCAGGCCAGGCGCTACCGGCGGGGGCTGTGGATCGACGTGCCGGCCGGCGAGCACGGCCACCGCGACCCGCTCCCGCTCGACCCCTGGCTGCTGGGCGTGCTGCTCGGCGAGGGCACGCTGGCGAGGGCGGAGCCGGCCGTGCTCGACCGCGTGCTGGAACGGGCGGGCGCCGGGCTCGCGCTGCGGGCGGCCGGCGGCCACGAGAGCCGCGTCCGCTGGACCGGTCCCCCCTTCCGGGGCGGGGCGGGCCGCGACGAGGTCAGGGAGGCGCTGCGCGGGCTCGGCCTCTGGGGCGTTCGCGCCGAGCACGCGTTCATCCCCGAGCGGTATCTGACCGCCTCGCGCGCGGCGCGCGTGGCGCTGCTCCAGGGGCTCATGGACAGCGAGAACGGGG
>FWPU01012202.1_pt1 | contig 11551 bp, 9 predicted proteins | sample 2228361 | NCBI WGS metagenome assembly FWPU01 (sample SAMEA103939777, study PRJEB20133) | metagenome | reverse complement strand
GCCTTGTTTCTCTCTACTGTTTCGTGTACCATTCTTTTGACCTCTTCTTCTGTAAGTGGGGTTAGCCCCAGCTTTTCCGCTGCCTCCTTTGGTGTCTTGGCTTCTCCTCTGAGCATCTTTTCTAGTAGAGCTGGCACGGCTTCCTTTGCTATTTGTTCTTCGACTAGTTTGAAGACCTCTGTTAGGAGCTGGTCGGTTAGGGTTTCTGTCTTTAGGCCAAGTCTTGAGAGGTTTACTAGTGTTTCGGTTAGGATTGCTGCTATGTAGCTCGGCTGGACTCTGCACTCCTTGACGAGCTTCTCGAATAGTGGTAGACGCTCTGAGTCGCAGATCTGGGCTGCGAGCTTTTCGCTTAGGCCATATCTCTCAGCATACTCCTTTACTGTATCCTCCCATGGTTTTGGTATATGTATGCGCAGCTTTTCCACTCTCTCACTGGTTATGGGCAGCGGGGGTATGTCTGTCTCGGGATACATTCTCGCTGGGCCTGGCCTTGGACGTATGAACTTTGTTGTTCCCTCTTGTGTTGGGCCTCTTGTCTCAGGGGGTACACCCTTAACGGCTGCTTTAGCCCTCTCGACCAAAGCTTCTAAGGCATCATCTAGCGTGCTTCTGTCTCCTGCTATGAGTATGAATGCGTCTTCATCTGATAGGTTTAGCTCCTCTCTTATCTTGGCTACCGTTTCTTCTTGTATGCCGTATGCTGGCAGTTCGTCTGAGTGGAAGATCCCGCCTATGCCGTAGAATCTAACAAGTTCTGCGAGCTCTCTGCCTAGCCTTATGCTCGGATGCTCCTCTAGCTTTAGTAAGCCCTTAAAGCCGTGTAGCGCTACTCCGACAACTGTGCCTCCTGAGTCTATGATTCTTCTGATAACCTTGCTCTGTGTCTCCTTGAATAGGTTGATGAGCTCTTTTATTTGGCCTACCGCGTTTTCATCTGTTACGCCTCTGCTCTGTAGGGTCTGGGCTAACTTCATAAGGAAGCTCTGCCTCTTCGCCTCGTAATCGACTATCTTCGAGATCAGATCTAGGTTCTGGACGCCTTTAACCTCCACTACCGAGCCTCCTCTGATGGATATGTTGATATCCTGCCTTATGGTTCCCAGCCCCCTCATAACCCTGCCTGTTGAGCGCAGAAGCCTGCCTAGGGTGTATGCTACAGTCTGCACATCCTCTGGTGACGCTGTGAATGGCGCTAGGGCTACCTCCACCAAGGGTATGCAGAGCCTGTCTAGGGCGTAGGTTCTTACCCCCTCTGCTTCTTCTACAACTCTTGCTGCATCCTCCTCTAGGCATATGGTCTGCACTGGTATGCTTCCTATTGGGGTCTTGAGTGCGCCCCCTAGTGCTACTATGGCTGTTCTCTGGAAGCCTGTAGTATTGGAGCCGTCTATCACTATCTTCCTCATAACGTGTAGTTCATCCATAGGTGTTGAGCCTAGGGCCAGCGCTATTATCAGCGCTGTATCTACCGCTTCCTCGTTGAGCGGATGCGGGGGCTCCTCGTCAGCCTCCACTAGGCAGGCGGACTCTGCTCCAGCTAGGTATCTGAAGGGCTTCCGCTTTTTGAACTCGAAGAGGGCTGCAGGGTCTATCTGCCCTAGTTCGCTCTGTGAGGGACGGAGCCTCCTCTCGAACCGAGGGGTCTGGTTTTCTTCCTCTATGGGCTTGCATCTGCAGAAGAGTTTGCTTGATGCGGCTAGCTGCTGGTGTACCTCTAACCCTACTAGTAGGCCTGTCTTGGTATAGGGGCTGCTCAAAACCCTCTTGTCTCCTCTAAGGGTAGCCTTGGGCTGAGTTCTCCTACGAGATCTGTGGTCATGAGTGTGCGTGCCTCCTCTAGTGTGCCTGCGTTACCTAGAACCCACATCATCTTGACGAGCGCAGGCTCTGGGAAGAGCGTGTCTAGGGGTAAGACGCCCAGGTTGAGTAGGTCTCTTCCCGTGTCGTAGACGGCCATCCTCACCCTCCCCCAGATGCACTGCGAACTCATACCCACCAAGACACCTTTCTCTATAGCGTTCTTAATAGAGTTGTAGCAGTAATGGCCTATATGCCCTAGGCCTGTACCCTCTAAGACGATGCCCCTCACACCTCTATCTACAAGATAGTCGATCAGCGAGGGGTCGAAGTTAGGATGAAACTTTAGAAGGGCAACACGCTCCTCAAACATTGGATAAGCCCTAAAGCCTTCTATATCTCCTCTCGGAGGCAGAGAGGGGTCTATCTGCCTCACCTCACCATTCACAACATAGGCAGCGGGCCTCCTATTTATAGACTGGAAGGCGTCCCTTCTACTCGTATGGTTCTTTCTAACAGAGACAGCCCTATGCACAGCGATAACATCGTCACTCATACCAGCATGCATAGCCACATAGACCCCTGAAAATGAAGCCTTAGCTGCAACCAAGACAGCGCCTAGAAGGTTGGTGGCTGCATCAGATGAAGGCCTATCAGAAGATCTTTGGGCGCCTACTAGCACTACAGGAACAGGTACACCTCTTAAGGCGAATGATAGGGCTGCTCCTGTGTAGCCCAAGGTGTCGGTTCCGTGTGTAAGTACTATGCCGCTATACCCCTTGTTTAGCGAGGAGGCTATGTGCTCAGCCATCTTACCCCATTCGGTGCATCTGATGTTTTCGCTGAAGAGGCTGAAGAGGACCTGTGCATCTACCTGAGCGGCTTCAGCTACCTCTGGTATAGAGGCGTAGAGGTCTTCTGCTGTTAGGGCTGGGTGGACTCCGCCTGTTCTGTAATCTATTCTACTCGCTATTGTGCCGCCTGTGCTTATTATGAGCACCTTTGGTAGGCTGGCTTGGAATATGGGTGGTGGAGGAGGGGTATACTTGGGCCTTTCGCCCTCTGCAATCTTCTTTATACTTTTGATCTTCGAGGCCTCTATGCCTGTGTTGTAGCCGTTTCTGAGCTTGATGACTATATGCATGCTATCTGCTAGCTCGTATCTAGGCATCAGGTAGCCCTCTAATGCTAGTGTGCTGGTTTCAACTCTTACAAGGTCTCCTATTGAGAGGCTGTGCTGCTCGAGTAGGGTTAGCGCATCACCCTTGTACCCTGATAGCTCACCCATAGCCCTTGGTTAGATGGCAGGGAAGATAAGAGTTTATAAAAAATATGGGGCCTTCCCGCTAGAGGCTACTCTATGAGGAAGGTTGCTGAAACGTGGGCGTTGATCTGGGCTTCTCCAGGCATCACGTAGACGTCTCTAGGCACGGCTTCTGCTGCCGAGACGGTCTTGACTGGGAGGTATACTCCTCCTATGCTTAGGCTCTTTAGACCTATGACTCTGGTTCCTGCGGCTGAGGCTGCGGTTTCAGCCTGTGTCTTCGCATCTAGGACCGCTAGTCTTAGGGCTTCGGCCCTTAGGCTCTGCGCCTTCTCAGCAGAGACTTGGAATGTTAGGTAGTCGAGTCTGTTTGCGCCAGCCTCTATGGCCTCCTCTACTACTGTGCCTGTCTTCTCTATGTTCTTTACTGTAACCATAAGGCTGTTTCTTGCTGTGTAGCCTATGATCTGTAGACCAGTCTTGTCGTCTCTTATGGGTGTTAGGCTGATCTGTGTGGTCTTCATGTGCTCGTCTGCTATACCTATCTCTTTGAGCGCCTTTATGACCGAGGCCATACGGTTTGAGGCTTCTGTCTGGGCTGTTACTGCAGAGTTGTCTGAAACCTCTATGGTAAGGTAGACTATGGCTTCGTCTGGGGTTGTTTGGATCGTTCCTACACCGCTTACATAAATGGATCTTTCGCTTGTGCCTTCTATGGCTGAGGCTGCTAGGGCTAGTCTCTCTAGGCTTTCGCCTATTGAGGCTATAGGATACTGGGGGATGGTGTAGAGCTGCGTTGACGCATATGCTGCTAGGGCTGCTACAGCCACCACGCCCACTACGATCACGCCTATCCATGCTATAGACTGCCTGCCCACCTTGCTCACCACCACCAACATGGTTTGCGGGCTAGTAAATGATATCGAGTAGAACAGGCGTTCTACGCTTTAAAACACTCAACACTTAAAAACATCAGCTTAGGCAACGGTGTTGAGAGAAGTGCGGCAGAAACAGCCACTCCACCTGCTTGAAAAGAAGGTCTTAAAGGTCCTCGATAGAGTAAAGGAGGCAAAATTAGAGGAGCTGAGCAGAGAAGCAGGTCTCGCAGAGGATCAGATTAGAAGGGCGGCAGAGTGGCTCAAGGCGAAAGGCTTCATAGAACTCAACACAACAACAAGAAAACTATTTGCATTAGGCTCAAGAGGAAGAGAGGCTATAGAAAACAGGCTGCCAGAGCGCAGACTCATAAACTTGGTGAAAGAAGGGGTAAGAGAACTAAAAGAGCTGGCCAACAGGTTTAGGGGGGGTCAAGAGTTTGCAGCCGCTCTAGGTAGAGCTCGGAGAAGAGGATGGATTAGGATAACTGAGGGAAGAGTAGAGCTGCTAGTTGAGCCTACCTCTCTACCAGAGGAGAGAATACTGGAGATGCTGAGAAAAGAGCATGTTGTGGAGGAAGGGAGGCTTATAAACGATAAAACGCTGCATGATGGTCTAAAGGAACTCCTAGCCAGACCAGACTACATACTATGCAAATCGGTCAAAGAGATCAGGGTAAGCCTAACAGAGGCTGGAAGAGAGGCTGTAAAAACGATACCCTTAGAGGAGGAGATAGAGGCGCTTACACCAGAGGTGTTTGCATCAGGTGTATGGAGAAGCAGACGCTTCAGACCGATAGATGTTGAGGCGCCAGCGCCACCCATCTACGCTGGTAGAAGGCACCCTGTCCAACTATTCGTTGATGAGGTTAGGGAGATATTCATATCCATGGGCTTCGAGGAGATAGATGGCCCGCTCATACAACCCTGCTTCTGGAACTTCGATGCGCTCTTTACACCACAAGATCATCCTGCAAGAGAGATGCAGGACACCTTCTACATCAAGGGAGAGGCAGCAGACTACGCGAATAAAGAGGATATTAAGAGGGTTGCTGCTACACACGAGTACGGCTGGAAGACAGGCTCAAGGGGCTGGGGCTACAAGTGGAAAGAAGAGGAGGCAAGGAGGCTCGTCTTAAGAACACATACAACATCTATCACGGTGCGCTACCTTGCGGAGCATAGACCAAAGGAGGCAAGGGTCTTCACGGTTGGAAAGGTCTTCCGCAACGAAAAGGTCACATTCAAGAATCTAGTTGAATTCTACCAGATAGAGGGTATAGCGGTAGGAGCTGAACTGACCCTGAGAGACCTTATGGGGCTGCTTACACAGTTCTACAAGAGGCTCGACATGGAGAGGGTAAAGTTCTGGCCCACATTCTTCCCATACACCGAGCCCTCTATGCAGTCTGTCGTCTACTATGATAAGGCTGGGAAGTGGATAGAGCTCTGTGGCATGGGTATATTCAGGCCAGAGGTTACCCTACCGTTTGGTGTTAGAAACCCGGTCTTGGCTTGGGGTGGGGGGCTTGAAAGGCTTGTCATGATGAGGTATGGTGTTGAGGATGTTAGGGAGCTCTACGCTAACAGGCTCAGCTGGCTAAGGGGGAGTACACCATGCCAGTAGTAACTATATACTACAGTAGGTTGAAGATGCTGCTCGACTCAGATATAAGCCTAGAGAAGTGCTTGGAGCGCCTACCCTACCTCGGCTTGGACGTAGAGGAGAAGGCTTCAGACTACATTAAGGTGGAGTATAACCCTAATAGGCCTGACTTTTCAACCGACTATGGCATAGTAAGAGCACTTAAGGGGCTCCTGGGCTTAGAGAACGGCTGCCCAAAGTACGCTCTACAGAATAGTGGCGTTGTAGTAGAAGTTGACCCTACGGTTGAAAAGGTTAGGCCATACATAGTCTCTGCGCTCGTAGAGGATCTCACTTTGGATGATGAGACGATAAGGCAGATAATAGCGATGCAGGAGGATCTGCACCACACAATAGGTAGAGGCAGAGCGAAGGTCTCGATAGGGATACACAACTTTGATGTTCTGAGGCCACCCATAGTCTATACAACCGAGGCGCCAGACTTCAGGTTCACGCCCCTAGGAGAGTCAGGGTCTATGTCGATGAGCGAGATACTGGTTGAGATGCCTGTAGGGCAGAAGTACGGCTGGATAGTCTCGAGGTACCCAAGGTACCCGATACTACTAGACTCCTTGGGCCAAGTCCTCTCCTTCCCCCCTATAATCAACGGTGAACTAACGAGGCTCACTCCAACGACAAGGAACCTATTCATAGATATTACTGCAACAGACCTAAGGGCGGCTGAGGATACATTAGCCATACTTGTGGCAGCGCTCTCTGACGCGGGTGGAAGAATAGGCTCTGTTGACGTGCATTACCCAGACCGAGCTCTAACCACCCCAAGCCTAGACGAATCTACTATGAGCATAGATCTAAGGTATGTTAATAGGCTGCTCGGGCTTAGGCTGAGCGGCAAGGAGGCTGTGAGATGCCTAGCCAAGAGTAGGATAGATGCATCTTACTCGAATGGTAGGATCATAGTAAGTATACCTAGGTATAGGGTCGACCTTATGCACCCCGTAGACTTGGTTGAGGAGGTTGCGATAGGGTATGGGCTTGATAGGCTGACCCCAACGATGCCACCAACATCCCTAGTAGGTAGGCCGCACCCTGAGCTCAAGAAGATATCGCTGATAAGAGAGGCGTGCATAGGTCTGGGCTTAACCGAGGTTATGAACTTCAGCCTCACAAGCGAGGCAGCGCTATACACGAGCATAGGAAGGGGAGCAGACAACCCGCTTAGGGTCGAGGAGCCTAAGAGCAGTGAACACGCCTACCTAAGGGATATTCTCATACCATCCCTACTCTCAAACCTAGCAACAAACGTACACGAACCCTACCCTCAAAGGCTCTTCGAAATAGCCAAGACCTTCCATAGACTAGGAGGCAGAATAGAAGAAGAATACCACCTAGGGGTAGTGGTAGCACACTCGGAGGCAAACTACACCGAGGCAAAATCGCTTCTAGATGCACTACTCCAACAAACCCTTGGGGTCAGATGCGCCACAAAGCCAGCAGCCAGCCCACTATTCATAGAAGGCAGATGCGCAGAGGTAAAACAAAACGGGGTAGAAGCGGTTATAGGCGAGGTAAGACCAGAAGTGCTCCAAGCCTTCCACCTAAGAACTCCGACAGCAGCATTCGAACTCAACATACACAGACTACTAAAAGGGCAGATAGGCCTAGACACACACCTTAAATATAACACATACACACTATAGACAGAGGCCAGCCAAAAATGCACGGCGACGGCGGGTGTTCGAACGAGGATGAGAACCCTGTCAACCCAAACGTGCAACAGGCGAGGCCGCCCCGTGTAGAGAGGCCTAGCGAGGTTTGAAGAGGGTTTTATCCTCGCTGTGAACTAGGCTGGTCAGAGACGGGGTACATTCTTCTGAAGCCCCAGCAACCCTTAATTAGATATTTAGACTTATTCGTCTGGATGCTGCTGTACTTTGTAAGGGACAGGGTCTTAAGAAACTCGACGGTTATGCTTCTGCTCGCTATCGGCGGCGGCTTGGCTTTTCCTCAAGCCTCCTCTATCTTCAAGGGCTTTGTGAACCATGCTCTGATAGTTATGCTCACTATTTCAACCATGGGTATGCAGCTTCGAACCATCTTTTCCGCTAAGAATGGTTGGAGGAATATGGCCTTGGGCTTTGCCTTAAACTATATTCTGCTTTCAGCGCTCTGTATACTCCTAGGCTACCTATTCTTCCCAAGCGATGTAGACCTTAGAAACGGGTTTGTGATCATGGCTGCTATTCCTGTGGCTGTTGCTGTTGTGCCCTTCACCTACCTGCTGAATGGTGATACAGAGTATGCTATGAGTGTTACAGCGCTGCTATACATACTTGCACCGATTCTAATCCCAGCAGCGATCTACCTGCTCTTCGGCCCAGCGGATATAAACTTCATCGACCTGCTCATACTCGACCTGCAGCTCATACTGCTCCCCCTTATCCTCTCTAGGCTTCTGCTACTAGCTAAGGCTAATAGGCTGCCAAGATGGATCTTTGACATCATAGTTAACATAGCGCTCGTTGTAATAGTCTACGCTATAGTCGGTGTAAATCAGCCCGTCTTCTTCTCCGGCGAAGGCTTCATCTACCCGATCATATCAGCATCCCTTATACGCACATTCGGTGCAGGTATAGCAGTAGAGCAGGCAGCTATAAGGATGGGCGTGGCCAAGCCGCTCATACCCCCACTCTCTATGCTCGCATCGGTCAAGAACATGGCTCTGACAAGCACACTCGCACTAAGCCTCCTATCGGTTAAGAGCAGCCTACCAGCGGTCTTCTGCATGCTCTTAGAGATACTCTTCTTCATCTACCTGAAGGCTAGAACTTATATGCGCCATTAGAGCCAGCCAATAAGGTTGGGCCAGTCGTCTAGCCTGGTTAGGATATCGCTCTTACACAGCGAGGGTCGCAGGTTCAAATCCTGCCTGGCCCACACCTATTTGAGTCTTTATTTAGGTCCTCTTGATATACCCTAGGTGATGTTGCGCTTACGGGTGATCCTTGGGTTCTGAGTTAGGTGTGGATAGCAGAGGACTACTAGCGATCTGAGTATTCTTCACAAGGCTGCAGTGATGGCTAGAAAGCTGATGATACGGGAGGCTATATCTAGCAAAAAATTTCTCAGAATATACCTGTCTACTGGAACGCTATCGCTCGATCTACATTCAGCCGAAGAGGAGAGGGCTAAAGACTAGGTATGGAGAGGAGGGCAGGGTTTCATAGAAGTAGTGGGCTAGGAGGGAGTTCGACCTCGAGGAGATGTGAAGTAGATATAGGCTGAAGGGGATACGTAGGCTGTTTAGTCAGCGTGATGGATGAGCAGTCTATAGTATCTGGGACATCAGGCATCAGAGATTAGGTGAGAGGAGCCTCATCAAAAGATGGCTTCGGAGCCCAGAAGGCAGGGTTGTAGAGATTCTACAACCGCCTCCAGCAAACGTGACACCCACACTAATATACAAGTAGAGCCTCCTCGACAGCTCATCTTGCCATAGATCTTCTCTTATACTAGAGCTCTCATGCCAGGTATCGTGCATCCGCTTAAGCGTCATGGAGCCTACCTCCTTTACCTCTACCCTTAACGTCTCTGTCGAGCAGGACTTCACCCAAAGATAAGCCACACCATAACCCTCATACCGAAGGATGAGCGTAAGCTTCTTTACCCTCAATCTAACAGATCGCTGATGTGAGCTCCATAACCGATGGCTTTTTGGGCTAATAGTTATATTTCTTAGAGATGTGTGGGTTGCTAGATGGGCCTATGTACAGTCTCCTTTGACCTTGATGGCACACTTGTGGATGATAGATTTGTTGAGGCTGTATGGTTCGAGGGTGTGCCTACTTTATTTGCAGAGGATAGGGGCGTACCGTTTGATGAAGCTCTAAGGCTGGTGGTTGAAGAGTATGACAGTGTGGGGCCTAAGAGGCTGGAGTGGTACAACCTAGACTACTGGCTTAGAAGATTCAACCTAAGGGAGGAGCCTAAGAGCCTGCTCTACAGCTTCAGGGGTAGGCTTAGCCTCTACCCTGATACCTTACCAGCCTTGAGGAGGCTGTACGCTGATGGGTATAGGCTTATAGTTGTTACTAGTGCTGCAAGAGACTTTGTGGATATTGCACTCGGGCACACTGGGCTATCAGACTTTATAGATGAGGTGTTTTCAGCGCCCTCAGACTTTCAAAAGGCGGGTAAGGATGAAGAGTTATTCGCAAAGGTTCTTGAGGCGCTGGCGCTAGAGCCCCAATGCCTCTACCACGTTGGAGATAATAGGGTATTTGACTTCGAGGTGCCTAGGGAGCTGGGCATCGAAGCGTTCCTACTCGATAGACGCAGCGCTGTTAGAGGAGAGTATATAGTCTCAAGCCTAGAAGAGTTTGTAGAGAGGGTTCAAGGGAGAAGGTGTAGTAAGGATTTAGGCCGGAGGCTTTTCTAATGCTGTATAGGGCTTTAGTGTTAGGTAGGGTGCGCCGTTTCTACCAGTCTGGTAGGCTACCCCCCGTAGAAAGAGCCGTTGGCCTGGGTTTATGCTGTTCAACAGCTCTGCTAGTTCACGCCAGCCGTTCAGCCTTATCTCTCCTGTCTCATCGCCAACTATAAGCTCAGTCTTCTTTACGGTGGAGCCCTCTTTCGTCGTAATATCTTGCATTATAGGCTTGGATAGCGCAATAACCTTGAGGAAGAGCCTATCAGATGTGCTTTTGATATCCTTGATCTTGACCAGCAGGTCTGTGCTTCTCGGTATGCTATATTGCCCTGCCTCCTCCTCTACAACACTTATGCTCGACGGGTCTTGTATTACGCTCTGCCTTGCATCAACCTCTATCAGCGTGTCATAGGGTAGGCTTCTTATCACCGCTAGGGCTTCGCCTTTTCGATGTAGGTCCTCGGATGCCCCTCCTCGTCTAACAGTAGGATTGATGCAGCGTCATCTGCCTGTGAGACGCCTTTTGACACCAGTCTGAGCACCCTTCTATCTGGTTGATAGGCTTTAGGCTCGTGGGATATGAGTGTAGTGGCCTCATCTCCATGTATCTCGAGGCCTCCGTTGGCCAAGGCCTTAGGGCGCACAGCTAGAAGCAAGACCTCGCAGCCATACTGTAGGCTCTGGAGCATCTGAGGGCTGCTCTCCCATAGCGCAACCCTAACCCTACCCCCCTCTCTTCCCTTCAGATAGAAGTGCAGCACGCTTCCTCTACTCCCATCTCTCCTTGTAAACTCTGAGTACTTTGGCTCGGAGTCTAGGATGCCTTTGACAGCCAATATGGGCTCACCGCCTCTAACCTCAGAGACGTCTCTAGCTAGCCTCTCTAATGATGATGGCTCCTCTTCAATAGGTTCTACTGTGCCTCTATAGCCCACATAGAGCATAGGCTTCCCATCCAACCCCACCCTAACGTAGCCATTCACAACCTTTATTGGCTGCCCTACTCTGAGCCTGAGTGTATCTGGGAGCATCGATATGTTATCCCAGAGCGTTACCTGCACAGATTCTCTCTCATCGAATATTACCATCTTTCTGTACCTACCCTCTGTCCCATCCCTTTTTATGTATGTTTTGGCTGGGTAGATGGATAGTATCCTCCCCCTTACTGTTGCCTCGCTTAGTCCTACTTGTAGTGTGCTTGGTGTGAGGTCTGGTGTTGTAGGCGCTGCCTTATCTAATGGTACGCCTAGCTCCGAGGCTATTAGCCAGCATGCGCCTGCATCGTTCAGATACCCTGCGCCCACTTCACGCTTCTTCTCCTCTATCAGGCGGTTAAGCTCCTCTAAGGTTAAGTCGGGCTTATGGCTTAGTATCTTCGCCTTGAGTGCATCTACATCGAGCATCCCTGGCTATCCTCTACCCTATGCTGATATTAGACGGTTAATATTGGTTTATGCGTCGCTTTAGGGGCCTAACGGAAGGGATTCATAACTATTTTTATATGACGTAGAGTTGGAGGTTGATGAAGGTGCCTGCGGGATGAAGGTTCCAAAGGAGATTAACACATACTGCAGCAA
>FWPU01012201.1_pt1 | contig 11552 bp, 10 predicted proteins | sample 2228361 | NCBI WGS metagenome assembly FWPU01 (sample SAMEA103939777, study PRJEB20133) | metagenome | reverse complement strand
TCTTGAGCGTCTTAAACCTCCTGTGGGGAAAAACCAGGAATATTGTCCGATCTTGTGTCTGAAGGTCAGTTCTTGTACCTTGACAAATTTTATTCCTATGATATATTTATGTTTTTGGTTTCTCCAACCTTAGTATTAAGACGATAATACCGACAAAGCAGGCGGTAGTATCGCCATATGAATATGGAAAACTATTATAAGCTGATTGAAAAGTTAGCAGATGGGGCCGGGGGGCATTATCACCTGAGTGTTGCCCTCATAAAGCGGGTCAGGCAACTGGTGAAAGGGCTTTCCTCTTTCAGATCTGAGCCTGTGGATCCAATAAATACTGCATTTGGAGAGTACATACAGGGTAAGCTTCAGATTACTGGGAAGACGGAGGAGCTGGCGGAGGGTAAGAAATCTACCAGAGGTTAATCTGCCCTGAACCAGAACGGTTTAGGGTCTGCCCTGGGTCTGTTCCTTCGTAGCCGCAGGCTTTTAGCCTGCGTAGGTATTTCCAGTTTGAGGCAGAAGGACCTGCCTAAGACGTGACAAGAAGGGGATAGGAGTATGATTCAAGTAGAACACCTTACCAAGCGGTACGGGGATAAGCTAGCGGTAGACGACATATCCTTTGAGGTGCACGAGGGGGAGATTCTGGGTTTTCTCGGCCCTAACGGTGCTGGGAAGTCCACCACCATGCGGGTTCTCACAGGTTTTATCCCTGCCACTTCGGGTACCGCCAGGGTAGCGGGTTATGATGTCTTTACCGATTCTTTGAATGTGAGGAAGCAGATAGGTTACCTTCCAGAAAATGTCCCCCTTTACCATGAGATGAGGGTGAACGAGTACCTTATGTTCAGGGCCCAGCTTAAGGGTGTGTCCAGGAGGGACAGGAGGGGCAAGATTCAAGAGGCCCTGGAGAAATGCGGTATCGTTGAGGTGCAAAACCAGATTGTGGGCACACTCTCCAAGGGTTACAGACAAAGGGTAGGGCTGGCTGATGCCATGGTCCATGACCCCAAGATTCTCATCCTGGACGAGCCTACCATAGGACTTGACCCCAACCAGATTCGCCAGGTCAGGGCACTCATAAAAGAACTGGGGAAGAAACACACCATTTTGCTCTCAACGCACATCCTGCCCGAGGTGGAGATGATATGTGGCAGGGTGATTATCATCAATAAAGGGAAACTGGTGGCCATGGACACGCCAGACAATCTTACCTCCAGACTGAGGAGTGGGGCTACTATCCGCCTCGAGGCCAGGGGTCCTTTTGAGCAGATTAGGGCGGGCCTGGAGAGGTTACCCGGGGTCATCAGTGTTAAGGGAGAAGATGGGGCGCAGGCCCACCTTTCGGGTCCATCTGATGTCTCCCGTTTCATTGTAGAGACGGACAAAGACAAGGATGCCAGGGAGGAGATTTTCAGGGCCTTCGTTGACAATAAATGGGTGCTGCTGGAGATGAAGAAAGAGGCAGTTACGCTGGAAGAGGTCTTCCACCAGATTACTACCAAAGAGGTAGAGGAGACCGCGGCGGAAGAGCCTGCGCTTAAGGGAGGTATCAGGGAGAGGGTTTCTGGCCTCTTTAGCAGTATAGGTGGTAGTGCTACAGAGCAAAAGGGATGAGGGAGTTCTGGAATGACCAACTCAATAACAATATTTAAGAGGGAGATGATTTCCTATTTTTATTCTCCTATTGCTTATATCGTAATAGCCGTATTTCTTGTATCCTCCGGGTACTTTTTTGCCAGGATACTGGCCCTTACCCAGCAGGCCACGTTGATGTACAGCCTGGCCAATACACAGGTGATACTTTCTATCCTTGCGCCAGTAATAACCATGAAGCTGTTGGCCGAGGAGGTTAAATCTGGCACCATAGAGATGCTTATGACCGCCCCGGTAACGGACTTTGAGGTGGTTTTTGGCAAGTTTCTAGCCGCCTTATTCCTCTATCTTGTAATGCTGGCGCCTACCCTCATTTACGTGGTGTTCCTGGGATGGGTGGGAGAGCCGGACATGGGCCCCATCATTTCCAGTTATATAGGGCTGGCCCTTATGGGTGCAATGTTTGTATCTGTAGGGTTACTCATGTCAGCCCTCACTAAAAATCAGATTGTGGCCGGGGTGATGGGTATTGTAGCCCTTTTAATCCTCTTCTATCTTGGCTACGCCGTATCAGGTACAGAGGGGTGGTACGTTCCCGTCCTTCAGTACATCGGCACCTATGACCACTGGGAGCCCTTCACCAAAGGGCTGGTGGATACAAAGGACGTAGTCTATTACATCAGCATTACCACGCTTTGTCTCTTTATTACTACCAGGACAGTAGAGAGTAGCAAGTGGCGATAGTACGTTTGTCCTGAACTTGTTTCAGGATTGGATGAGCAGGAGGTAGTGGGCTTTGGAACTTAAGAACAGATTCAACCTTAATCTAGACCAACTCTTTAGAAAAAAGACAGTTATAGGGGCCAATGTGCTCCTTATGACCCTTATTGCTATTGGCCTTTTTGGTATAGCAAGTTATCTTAACAGCAGGCATTACGTTCGCATTGATTTTACCTCTACGGGAAGGTTCTCCCTGTCCAGTAAGACCAAGAGTATCCTCCAGGGGCTGGATAAGCCAGTAACGATAACTGTCCTCTTTAACCCAACGGAACTCTTCTACGAAAGGGTAGTGGACACACTCAAGGAGTATTCCTATGCCTCTAAGAACATAAACCTTGTACACGTAGACCCCGTCCGCAACCCTAGCCGTCTGAGGGAGCTTACCCAGAGGATAAAGGCCGAGGAGATACAGATTAATTCGGTGATATTTGAGTGTGGGGATAAGGCAAAGCACGTGGGACAGGCCGACGTTATTGAAAGGAAATTTCCCTTCAAGTTTAAGGGAGAAGAGGCCTTCACGGCCGCTATCCTTAGCGTTACACAACCCGAACAGGAGGCCATATTCTTTACTACTGGACACGGAGAAAGGGGGCTGGAGGACTACGAGCCAGCGGGTTTTTCTGACATCGCTACTGCCCTCAAACGAGACAACTACCGTGTGATACCCCTCGATTTACTTACGAGGAAAGAGATTCCTCAGGATTGCAACGTCCTGGTCATTGCGGGCCCTACCAAGGCCTTCACCTCTGAGGAACTGGCCATTATTAGAAATTATCTGAACGAGAAAAAAGGTAACCTCCTGATCCTCCTGGAACCTGCATTCGGTCCTTACGCCCGGACGGGTCTGGAAGACCTCCTCAAGGAGTACAATGTAGAGGTAAAAACTAATGCAGTGGTCTACAACAAGGTACAGCTTCCATTTTATGGTCTGCAGACCGTGGCAGAGATATACGTCAACGAGGAGAGATACCCGGAACATAAGATAACCAGTAACATGAAGACCCTCACCAGCGTCTTTTTCGGGGCCTGCGTAATAGAGAGCAAACCCCCTACCAAGGAGAAGCAGTTCCAGGTGAGACACCTCGCCATGGGCCCCGACAATAGTTGGGGTGAGACCAGTATAGGTATGAGGGAAAAACCGGAGTTTAATCAGGATAAGGACGTTCCAGGGCCCATCACCATCGCCGTTACAGCCGAGCCAGTGGATACGGCAGCCCAGGCCTCCATGGCCCATGGCACTATCCCTGAAGAAAAACCACCCCAAAGCCCAAGGATTGCGGTCTTCGGGGATGTGGATTTTGCAGCCAACGAGTACTCTGGACATCCTGGTAACAGGGATATCTTCCTCAACAGCCTCAACTGGCTGGCCCAGAAGGAGACACAACTGGGTATCTCTGCCAAACCCCCGGACGTCAGGCGGGCCATCATAGACCCCAAACAGATGAAGCTCATTTACTGGATATCGGTGGCGGGGCTCCCGGGTCTTGGCCTTGCCATGGGGGGCTATGTATGGTGGAGGAGAAGGCGGTAGTACCGTCCACGGAAGGGAGATAGCCAGAGATGAGACCCAAAACCACACTAATACTACTGGGTATTGCTGTTATCCTTATCCTCTTTATTCAACTCTACGAGAAGAAGAAACCCTCCACTGAGGAATGGCAGCTTCAGCAGGCCAAGGTCTTTCCAGGGTTTAAGTCCGACAGGGTGAGCCAGATAGAGGTAAAGAAAGAGGATGGGGGCCTTTTTCTTATGAAGAAACTGGAGGAGGGACGGTGGGTACTTGAAAAGCCCAGGCAGGTCAGGGCCGATGCTACAGAGATTAAGGGTATACTGGGTGAGCTTGAGTTCTTGACTAAGATAGGGACTGTCACCCCGGAGGATGGTAAGCCGATAGACCTGGCCAGTTACGGACTGGACAAACCTCAGATAGAAGCCTCCTACTGGACCGGTCCTACCCAGGCAGATAAATACACCTTCTACATTGGCGCCAGGAGGGCCGGGGGAAGCGAGGTATACATGCGCCACGAAGGGGGTAAAGAGGTCTACATGGTTAAGGGCTCTCTTGTTGATAAGCTTTCCAGGTCATTAAGTGACTTGAGGAGCAAAGACGTCTTTGAGATCGACCCTAATGCGGTTCAGAAATTAGAGCTCCGTTACGCCACAGGAGAACCCATCCGTTGTTTCAAGGAGGGAGAGAACTGGAGGCTTGAAAGCCCGGTGGCCGATAAGGGGGATAATGAAAAGGTCATGGGGGTCCTTTATAACCTCAAAGGGCTTACGGTGGCAAAGGAAGATTTTATCACCGACGATGAGGCCGACCTGGGAAAGTTCGGCCTGGGGAACCCCCAGATAGTGGCGACCGTCCAGGAAGGGGGTCAGACACAATCCCTGCTTGTTGGAAACACCAGGGACAACAAGGTCTACGCCAAACGTCAGGGGGAGTCTGCAATATTCTTTCTGAAGGATAATAACGTAAATCTCCTCAAGAAGAGCCCCAATGAACTAAGGGATAAGAAACTCGCAAGGTTTGACCCACTGTACGTCTCCAGGGTGGAGTTAAAGACCAAAGACCAGAATATCATCATAGAAAAGACGAAGGAATACGATTATCTCATAACTCAACCTGTAAACGTCCTTGCCGATAGAGACGCCTTCAAAGGCTTTCTGGAGGTTATTAAAGACCTGGAGATACAGGGCTTCGTGGCCGATAAGCCCACGAATCTTGCACCTTACGGACTGGACCAACCGGAGGCAGACATTACAATTACCCTGAAGGATGAGCCTAAACCCATAAAGTTCCAGCTGGGGAAGAAGGACGAAAGGGGCGCCCTCTGCTACGTCAAGAGGACTGGCGAGGAGCCGGTCTTCTCAGTGAAGGCAGAAAAGCTTCATGAACCAGCTACCCGTGGCTACCTGGCCTTCAGGGATAGGTTGATGCTGGAGTTCAACAGGGATAAGGCGAAAAAGCTGGTAGTGGAGAGGGACAATAGGCGCTTCCTGTTGGAAAAGAAGCCGGGGCAGGAAGAAAAGTGGTTCCTCAGGGAGCCGCTTGAGGCAGAGGCCGATGAGGAGCTTCTTAACAATCTCATATGGTCCCTTTCCTTCCTTAAGGCAGATAGACACGTAGAAGAAGGGCCGAAGGATCTTAAACCTTACGGGCTGGACAATCCCAGGATAAGGGCTACCATTACCTACGCCAAAGGACTTCCCCTGGAGGGTAAGCCGGAGGGTGAACTCTTTGTGTCGGATAAAGAGCCCGAACTGGAGAGCCAGACCGTTCTTGTGGGTAAGAAGGTGAAGGACGGAGAGAACGTAAATTCTTATGCAATGCTCCAGGGCGGGAACCTGGTTTTTGAGTTGAGCTGGACGGAGACCAGATACCTGGATGCAGAACCTGCCTCAAAGGTCGTGGTCAGTCTTGAGTACCCTGAGGTTACGGGGGTCTCCCTTGTCTACCCGGAGAAAGAGGTTGTTTACGAGAAGAAGGGAGAGGCCTGGGAGATGGTAAGACCGGAGCAAAAACCCGTCAATACCCGTGAGGTAGAGGCCCTCCTGTATAACCTGAAGAATCTCAAGGCCGATGACATTGCCCAGTACTCTGCCAGGGAGCCTGCCCAGTACGGTCTGGATAAGCCCCTCTTTGAGCTTACCTTGAATACCGAACACGGGAAGAAGTTCGTCAAGATGGGCAGCCATGCTGAAAAAGGAATGCATTACGTTAAGTCCAGCGACTCGGATTTTGTCTTCCTGATAAGCCATGAGAAGCTGGAAAAGCTCATGAAAGAAAAACCAGTAAGAGAGGCCGCTAAGGCCCCAATGGGTGGATAATCCACTTCAAAAAATCCATTGAACCCCTTCAGTGCTACACACCTGGCTTGCCGGGGCTTGATTCAAACCCCTACATATCTAATGCCCATTTATGTCCTTTGCCTGCTGTTTCTGCTGTATCCGGCTAATCTCTCGGAAGGTTCTGACAGGAGAACTCCTGTAGTAGAGGCCGTGGAGAAGGTAGGCCCTGCCGTGGCCAACATAAGCACGGAGCGTATGGTAGTGCAGCGCCACACCGACCCCTTCTTCTCTGACAGGAGCGAACTCTTCAGGGAGTTCTTTGAGAGTTACTTTGGTACTTATGAGAAAAAGAAGGTAGAGACGCCCCTTGGTTCAGGGGTCATAATTGACCCTGAGGGGTACATCGTTACCAATGAACACGTAACAAGCGCAGCCTCTAAGCTCCTTGTAAGCCTCTCCGATGGTTCACAGTACGAGGCGCAGCTAATCAGCTCAGATCCCGAAATGGACCTGGCAGTCCTTAAGGTAGAGACAGGCAAACCACTGCCTTACGTTCGTCTGGGAACATCCAGAGACCTGATGATCGGGGAGACGGTGATTGCTCTAGGCAATCCTCTTGGCTTTGAGAATTCCGTCACTACGGGGGTCTTGAGCGCTGTCAACCGTACCATTACCGTTCCAGGCAAATATGGGGGGATTAAGTACGAGGGCCTCATCCAGACCGATGCCCTTATAAATCCAGGTAATAGCGGTGGCCCGCTGATTAATATTAATGGCGAGCTTATAGGTATAAATGCCGCCATTGTGGCCACTGCACAGGGCATAGGTTTTGCCATCCCCGTGGACAGGGTGAAGGAGACCCTGGTAAAGCTCTTCAACTTTCAGGAGATAAACAAGGTCTGGCTGGGACTCCAGGTAAAGGAACCCCCGGGGGGCGGAGTCCAGGTGCATGCAGTAGAGGATATGAGCCCTGCACAGAAGGTTGGGCTGCAGACAGGAGATTTTGTAACAGCCCTGGACGACAGGCCAATAGCCGATGTACTTGAATTTGAAAAATATCTGCTTAAAAAGAATGTGGGGGATAGTCTCAGGATACTGGTGGATAGAAAGGGCAAGGAGAGGACCTTCAGGGTAACTCTGGGTAAGGTTCCTTTACCTCCTGCAGAAAAGCTGGCTATGGAGAGACTGGGGCTGGAGGTACAGGCGTTTAGTCCAGAGATTGCCCAGAGGTTGGGACTTGAGTGGCTGACGGGGGGGGTCCTTATCTCTGGGGTGGAGAGCAGGAGCCCTGCCGGAGAGAGCGGTATAGAGCCTGGTATGGTAATCATAAGCCTAGGAGACTACAAGATATCTAGCCTTGAGGAGATGGCAAGGCTCCTGGGCAGGGTAAAGGCTGGAGACCGGGTGGACGTAGGTCTGGCCTGGGCGGATAGACGGGGGGCACACAGGGGCTATGCACGTCTGCGGGCGAGGTAGGGTTGGGAGACCTGCCAAGGCGTGTCCAATTGTAAATTGAAGATTAGAAATTGGAAATTTTAAAATGGAGGAAAAAGCAAGCCAGCTTTCAGAGAGATTGTTAAATTACGGCGTTGACATCTTAAGACTTACTACAAAACTTGGGAAAACGGTAACTGGGAAATATATAGCCAATCAACTGTTACGTGCGGGTACTTCTGTTGGAGCTAATTATGAAGAAGCGTGTGGTGCTCAAAGCAGGTCCGACTTTATACACAAACTCCAGATCGTCTTGAAAGAGATTCGTGAAACATTGTACTGGTTAAAACTGGTTCAAAGGTCAGAAATTTTAGACGGTCGAAACTTGGGAGATATTATCAGCGAAACAAAACAGTTGAGCAATATCATAGCTAAATCAATCATCACAGCAAAGAAGGGCAAATAATTTAAAATTTACAATCTTCAATTTACAATTAATGTTTATTTCAAAAGACTCCACGCCCACTCCACCTTTCCCACTATCGGGTTTTCCTCATTAATTCCTACACACAGCGTCTTTCCTCTTGCGGCTGGATTGTCTGGCTCAAATAGGAGGTGTGTTTCGGTAATTTTCAGGCGGCGGATGAGGAGCCTCTCCTTCTTATCCTTTACGGCACATAGCTTGCCGTTAAGTTGTGATGGCTCCCTTATTGCACAATTCACCCCCGCATGGCTCCCCCTGGGGATGGTGGGTTCCATAGAGTTGTCCTTTATTAAGGTACAAAAAGTGTTCTCCGGATTCCTGGCCCAGTCTCGGGGTACAATACAGCAGTAGTCGGGATGGAAGTCTTTTATGATGACCTGCCTCCTATGCAGTATCCTGGTCTTTAGAGTTCGTAGCATGGGGACGGCAATATAGTTGCTTTTTGTTATCTTTCCCTCAGGTCTTCCTACAATTACTGGCCTTTCAGGTTGACACTTGGGGGGTTTCTCCCCTGTTAACACCCATTCTATTGATACTGAATAAATATCCCTCATCTTCTTTAGCAGGTTAATAGAGGGTTTAGTCCTGCCCCTGATGATGTCGTTAATGTAGCCAGTCGTGAACCCTACGGTCTTGGCAAACTCTGCCTGTGTAAGACCCTCCTCCTCAAGGAAACCCCTCAGGCGACTTCCTATCTCAAGTTTTAGAGTTTTTTCCATTTTCTCCTCTTTATTATACGTAAACTACGTTTTATTGCTTGACTTTGCCAAAGTTTTACTTAGAATTCCCCCTTTGAGGAAGGGGCTGGTGACGTTAACTAGTTCACTAACAGCATTTTACTTATTTTGGTTGCGTTGTAAAGAGAAAAATGTGGTCTAAGTTCTTCCTTCCTATAGGCTGGGGATGGTTGCTATCGTAATGCCTGGAAAGACTGCCTTATTATGTAGTTCGGATGGTAGGGGAGTAAGTAAAAGTGGGCAACCAGAGATAGGAAAGGTATGAAGGTAACGGAGGTAAAGAAACGACTGTGGCTAATGGGCTGGAGCCAGAGTTCGCTGGTAAAACATACAGGGAGGAGTAAAAGCGAGGTTTCTATGGTACTCAACGGCTACAGGCGCACTGCCTCGATACAGGAGGCCATAGCGAGGGCAGTGGGCGTCTCGGTTGAAGAGTTATTCGGAGAATGGGCCTACTCTAATAAGAAGAGGTAGGGGGGAGAAAGCGGTTTTAGTGTAAATAGTAGACCTAAAGGCATTCAGCCCCGTCAGGTTTAGAAGGGTCTTACTTAGGCTTGAGATAGAGAAAAAATGTGCGAGCGGCTCAGGTGGTATCAGCGGTATGGTTCTGCCGTATGGCCTCGTTCAAGTCCCTCAGGAGACTGCCCAGGTCAACCGGATGGATACTGGCCGCCGTGCCAAGGTTTACGGTCTTGGCCACTGTGTTCAACATAACGGGGTTCTTCAGGGGTGTGAAGCCTCGGTTTACTAGTATATCAAGGCACTGGGGATGTTGCTTTACCAGGAGATAAACGTTAGTTTCAGGGGTTACTGCAGTAATCCTCTCCTCCGGCTCCTTCTCCTCCATGGCCCGCCGCTGGGCTACCGTATTCCAGACATTGTACCCGAAGAGGCACAGGGCCGTGTATTCCAGGAGACCGCTCAGCCCCATGGGTAAGAACAGGGCATTCATGTGATAGTCTACGGCCAGGGGCTGGCATACCACCCTGAGGATGCTTCCCAGGTTTAGAAAGACGAAGGTCCAGAACAGGGCCCTGTAGCTGTAGAGTTGCGTGCCCAGGCTCATAGGGATCATCTTTGAGGCACAACCCACAATCATCATACTAATAAAGCCTACGAATATGGCATGGCGGTAGGCCCCGAACATGGCATAGGAGACCTCCTGGCCGGTAGTGAACTGATACAGGTTAAAGGTTAACAGCCCTGCCTCTGCCAGAAGGAACCACGCAAGGGCTGCCTTTATAAATTTTCTGAATTCTTTCCTTGGTGCCCCCGACTCCAGTTCGCCTATCCTGTGGAGCCTCAGGTTGTAGAAGAACATTAGCACTGCCAGTCCTTCCACGCATCCTGCCAGTAGAAATGTCTGATTAAAAAGGGGATTAAGAGGGTAGAGTTCTTTTAGTGGAAGGCTGGTTATCCTGAGGAGTATGGAAATGTTTAACAGGAAGAAGGCCCAGAGGTTTACCGTACGGTTTGGTTCTCTTATGCCAAGGAAGACAGGCAGGGTCTTGGTGAGGATTCCCAGGATGACCATGCAGGCAAAGCCCATAATCTGGAGGTGGAGGATGGGCTGTTCAACCAGCCTCGGGATGGTATTGCCTCCCGTCATGGTAAGGTAGGCCATTGTGCCCACGAACATAAGGGCCTGGAGCAGGAACCAGGCATAGCCGGAAAAGAAATAACCTTCATAGACTTCAAAACGTCTGCCCTGGGCCGAGCGATAAGTTTTTGCAAGTATGTATATGAATAGTATTATGGCGGCAGTTTCTACGAGACTACCCAGGATACTCATGGCCCTGAATGGGAGATAGTCTCCTATGAGCAACAAGTGTCTGGAGAGGAAGACGAGGGATATCCCGATGAGCATGGGGAAGAAAGACATCTGGGCGAGCAGGGCCTTATGGAGTGTTACGTTCCAGAACCTTGGCAGTGCGAAGTAGGACACCCCCATGATGAAGAGTCCTACCCAGCCGTAGACCTGGGTATGCCCGTGTGCCTCCAGCATGGCCCTGGGTATGCCTCCCAGACTGCCATGAAACGCCATATAGGCGAGTGCTCCCGCCCCGTAAAGACAGCCGGTGGTCAGGGCAAAAACTATGGCGGCCTTTACGAAGGGGATGTGGAGGTACTGGATATGGGAGGGTACAGCAGCCTCTCCACCTGATAACCTGGCACTGGTTTCTCCGACTAACTGGCTGGTTACAACTGAAGTAGATTTTGTCTTGTCTACCGCTGTCTGAAGCTCTTTAATTAGTTCTTCACTAGCCATCAGAAGGGACATGGCAAAGAAGCGTACCGTTTCGTTACGCCAGTGATCCCTTGCCAGGCCCAGGAGCCCATGCCTCTCAAATACCTGTAAAGTTTCAGGATAGCGGGTAGTGAGAAGCCCGAAGGTCGTGTCCTCGTTGATTCTTGCGTCCTGCTCTCCTGTGGAAGGCCTTATTCTTGCCGCTTTTTTCTTTGTCTTAAAATTATCCTGAATGGTCGCGCTTAACTCTTTAAGTAGCTGTTCTAGGTTAGTGGCATCATTCAGAGTCAATGTTTCTAAGGTGCGATTTATGTTATGGACGGAGTGAATACGGAATCTGTGGAAGACCTTTATGGTAGCGGGGTGGGCCTTCAATATACTTAAGACATCACTGTCTTTATTTATTTCCAAAATTCTTCTACCTTTAATGAAATTTTGGAGTATTTAGAATCTCTTCGGGGAGGAAAAGAAACTTTACAAAAATTTAACA
>FWPU01012200.1_pt1 | contig 11553 bp, 7 predicted proteins | sample 2228361 | NCBI WGS metagenome assembly FWPU01 (sample SAMEA103939777, study PRJEB20133) | metagenome | reverse complement strand
GATGACCCAGTCGCGGTAGCGCCAGATGGAACGGCGCAGGTCTTTCTCCAGCCCGTCCGTATCGGCGTAGCGGGCGAGGTCGAGCCACTTACGCGCCTGATGTTCGCCATAGTGGGGCGAGGCGAGCAAGCGGTCGACCAAGCGTTCGTAGGCGTCGGGGCGTTTGTCTTTTAGGAACGCCTCCACCTCCTCTGGGCTGGGGGGCAGTCCGATTAGATCGAGATAGACGCGCCGTATCAGCACTTCCTTTGGGGCTTCAGGTGAGGGCGATAAACCTTCCTGTTCGAGTCGGTGGAGTATGAAGGCGTCGATAGGGTTGCGCACCCACGCCTTGTTCTTCACTTCGGGGATGGGGGGACGCTGGGGCGGGACAAACGACCAGTGGACGATATTCTCGGCGTTCTCGGGCCACTCCGCACCCTCGTTGATCCACCGCTTGATGAGTTCGATCTGGTCTGGTGGGAGCGCCGTCATCCCTTTTGGCATTCTCGGTCCGAGTTCCTCGTCGCTGATACGCTTCACGAGCAGGCTGTTCTCGGCATCGCCCGGAATAATCACGCGTCCGCTGATACCGCCTTTGAACGCCTCCTCCCGATTGCTGAGGCGCAGTCCCCCTTGTCGGCGGTCGGGACCGTGGCAGGGGTAGCAAGAGGCTTTGAAAATCGGCAAGATTTCGCGGGCGAAGTCGACCTTGCGTTGGGGGGGCGGTTCAGGGGCGTAGGTCAGGCTCGCCATACCCCCCAGCAGGAGAGGTAGCCCTAAATAACTCAGCCAATATCCCAGCGCGCCTTTGAGCATATTCGAATTATACGATGGTTGGAGTGCGATTCCTGCTAAGAAAAAAGTAGCACGGGCATTATTGCCCGTGCTACTAAACATAGTGTGCGATTAGATTAGCCTGCGACCAGCTCCGCCTCGTCTTCGTCTAACTCGGCAAGATCCATGAAGTATTTCGGGGCGTCGCCTTTGAGTTTGCTTGCCAGCAGTTTCTGGATCGAGAGGCGCAGGTCGGCTGGCTTGATTTCGCGAAGCACCACCTCGAAGAAGCCCATCACGAGCAGAGCCTCGGCGGTGGCAGGGTCTAACCCGCGCGAGCGCAGGTAGAACACCTCGTCGGGCTGGACGGGTCCGACGGTCGCTCCGTGGGTACACCGCACCTCGTTCGCACCGATTTCCAAGTTCGGTATCGTATAGGCTTGGGCATCCCCACTCAGAATCAGGTTGCGGTTCGCTTGGTAAGCGTCGGTGTGTTGTGCGCCTGAATGCACGCGAATCATACCCGAGAAGACCGAGACTGCCGAATCGTCCAAGACGCCCTTATAAAGCAGGTCGCTCATCGTGTTGCCGACGCGGTGGTCTTGCAGGGTACGGAAGTCGTGGTGCTGGTTATCGTCGCCGTAGAACAGTCCCAGCGGGCGCGCCTCGGCACCGGGTTCGGTCATCAGGTGTTGGAGCACGAACCGCCCCAGCTTCGCGCCCAGCCCGACCGCCAGCGACAGCACTCGGCTATCGCGCTTCTGCTCGTAGTCGACGCTGGTGATGAAGCGAGTGTTGCGTCCCATTCTCTGCATCAGGGTGTGGCGCAGGTCGCTGTTAGGCTGTGCGAACACCTCCACCGCCCCAACCACTAGCATCTCTGCTTCGTCGGGTGAGAAGAACGATTGCACGATGTTCGCCGAGCTGCTTCGGTCTGCCACTATCATCGTGTGGGGCATATGCAAACCGGGTGTCTCGAACCAGTGGATGATTTCGATTACGCCCTCCACAGTGCAGTTCGGGGGCAGATAGAGGTACAGTCCTGAATCCCAGCCTGCCGTGTGCAGAACGCTGAACTTATCGCCGGGGATAGGGGCGAGCCGTCCTAAATCGTTTTCTAACCGCTCGGGTTGGGTGCGCAAAACTTCGTGCAAATCGGCAATCACGACTCCTACCTGCTGGAGCGACTCAGGCAGATGAACCTCTAACCCTTCCCCCACTCGGTGATAGACCTTAACGGTGGGGTTCTCGGTGAGGAAGGGAGGCAGTTCGGCAGGGGCGGGCGATGGCGTTTGCCCTGTCCACGCAACGGGCGGGTAGTCTTCCAAATGCAGCGTCGTGATATCGGTGTATCGCCAGTCCTCCTGCTTCGGGCTGGGCAGGGGCAGTTGGACGAAGCGGTCATAGGCTTCTAAGCGTCGCTCGATATGCCACTGAGGTTCGCCTTTAGCACGGGCAACTTGCTCAATCTGTTCGCGAGTGAGACCAGTAAGCGTCTGTGGGACTTCCGTTTTCATCGGCTATTTTCCTCCATAAATCCTTAGCGTGGCTAAATTATGGCATATTCGAGGGGGCGATGTCAAGCCTTTAACGCTCTCCCCTCCAAGACTCTTGACAAAACGCCGACAAAACGGGTAGAATACAATCAGCGAGGCGGAGGGTTGCCTGAGTGGTCGAAAGGGGCCGCCTGCTAAGCGGTTGTAGGGAGGTTAAGCTCCCTACCCTGGGTTCGAATCCCAGACCCTCCGCCAGAAACGACCATGCGCGAATCGGCTCGGTATGCTTGGTGGCTCCTGATTGTCCTCTTTGCGCTTATCATTTTCCTCAATATGGCGGTGTTCCTCAACCTCTACTTGCGGGGCAGTACAACCAACCTGCGTGAGGCGAATGCGGGAATGCTCATCAACTTCTCGGCGCGCTACGCGGTTGTCGTGAATCGCTATTTGCCCTCGCTCGCATCTACCACGCTCAGCGGTCTTGAAGACCAAAAAAGCTGGGAATCGGTACTGACCCAAGCCGTCATCAATAGTTATCTTGGCACAGAGGGCATATCAGGTGCGCTTGACCAGTTAGACTCGCTCCCTTCAGAAACGCTTTCGCCAACCCAGCGTCGTTGGTATAGCGCTGTCTGGCGTTCGGTGCTAACGGAACCGATTTCAGCGGAGCAGGTGTCTGAGCGTCTGCGTCTATTGCAATCCAGTGTGCCCGAGCCTGTGCTTCAACTTGCTGAGATTGTGCTTTGGCGCAAGGCGGGCGATACCGAACGCTCTCGGCAGGTCGAAAACGCTATGCTGAGTGGGGGGGTAGTGCGGGTCACGATGTTGCTGACAGTCTTCACCTTCGCAGGGCTGGCGTTCTTGTTGGGACTGCTGTTTCTGATTGCTCTGCCGTTCCTCTCGCGGTTTGGCATAAAGTTCTGGAAAGCTCCCGAACGCCCCTTAGAAAACGCTTCGCCCTTCGCTTTAGACCCGCTTTTGTGGGGGCTGGTAATCTTTATGCTTCTGATTGTCAACATTGGCTTCCTTGTGCGCGAGTTAGAGCGATTCGGCATCCCCGATGCCAGCGTGATAGGCTATCTGGTGGCGGTGGTGGTGCCGCTGTGGTTCCTGGTGGCAGTTCAGAAGCAAGAAGGGGAATGGAGCCAGGTCCGTTGGTTTCAGGGGCGTTTTTGGCGGGATGTTGGCGCGTCTATACTGGGCTATTCCGCCTATTTACCGTTCTTGCTGGGAGCCATCGTGATTACGACCCTGGTTGCCAGCGCACTCCCTGCGGAGCAGACGAACCCTATCGGAGAACGGGTTAGCGAGGGGGCTTCCTTAGGGTATTGGCTCTGGACTTTTGTTCAGGCGGCGGTGCTTGCCCCGATTGTGGAAGAGTTCCTCTTTCGGGGAGTGCTGTTCGGGGTTTTGTGGCAGAGGACAGGCAATCTTTGGCTCAGCGCGTTCGTGAGTGGCTATCTATTCGCCGTGATTCACCCTCAGTTTCTGGGCGGGATTATCGCGCTCACGATTTTCGGGATGATTATGGCGTTCACTTATGCCTACACGCGCTCACTGTTGCCATGTATTTTGATGCACGCCTACAATAACGGCGCGCTCACCCTTCTCCTTTGGAGCTACTCTTAACGAGGAGGGGGATAAATTCCCCAGCCTTGCTTGATTAATATCGCACCTGGAATTGGAGTGTCCACTGTTCAGAGCGCGTTGGGCTGATAGGGGTCTCATAGGTGAAGTTCAGACGAGTGGAGGCATTAAGTCCATATTGTGCCCCTATTGCGTAGCGTGTGAACACATCGCCAGAAACCTTCGTGTTCGGGTCATAAGTGTCGTACTTGCCGAACAGTAGCCAAGGAGAATCGGGAACCCTATAGCCGACCAAGAGGTAACCGCCTTGCACATTCGCCGTTGGCTCTACGAGGGAGTTGCTTCCATCGCGTCCCCATAGAACCTCCCCGCGCGCAAACCAGTTATTCGTTTGCCACAAGAAACCGCCTCCATATCGCTCACGCGAGTAGTTCGCAGGCGTGTTATCAGGAGGATAGGTTCGGCGTCCCTCCCCCACTATCGCCCCCAACCAACCTTCGAACCCCTTTGAAGGTTGGAAACGGAAACGTGTGAGAAGGCTCTTGCGTGAGGTCAGACTACGCTGAGAGACACTGCCGCGGTCTCCAGTGAACACTCCGACGGTGAGTTCGGTCTTCTCGTTTAATGGGCGCGTGAAGGCGATTCCCACATCCCGCTCAGCAGGGAAAAGCGTGCTGACCAACTTGCTGGCGTCGGGTGTCAGGCGGTCGGCGTTGCTTTCAAGCGTTTCATAAAGCAACGGCACCCGAAACAACCCGATCTGGTAGCGTCCTTCGGGGCGTCGGAGCTCGATGAACGCGTCGGAAACCGATACCTGACGCTCGTTGGCATTCAGATTGACCCGGTAGAGCGTGTCGGGACGGGGGCGGGCTATGGCATCCAAACGTGCTGTGCGCAAAATCAACGAGTCCCGTGCCGAGCCTTGCTGGAGGTTATTCGCATTTTGAGGTAGGCTCGTGTCATGCACATATCGGAACTGAACAAACCCGCTCAGGCGTGCCATAGGGGACGCTGTAGGCGTCTGTTTTGCTTGTTGCAGTTGAGCCTCCAACGCTTCCAACCGTGCTTTGTAGGCTTCTAACTCCTGAATCCGCCTTTTCAGCTCCGCAATCTCCGCCTGTATCTCCTCCACTGAGGTCTGCGCTGTCGCCGAGAGTAAACAAGTAAAAAGTGACGCTGCTATAAAAAGACGTTTCATAGGCTGCGCTCCAAAAGGACTATGGGCCGTGCAGGACTCGAACCTGCGACCCGCTGATTAAGAGTCAGCTGCTCTACCAACTGAGCTAACGGCCCGTTGATGGGGCGACCGATGGGACTTGAACCCACGACCTCCTGAGCCACAGTCAGGCGCTCTGACCAACTGAGCTACGGTCGCCACAACATCAGATTATACCCTTTTCGGAATGCGCAATTCAACCACCACCGAGGGTGTTCGAAAAATCCAATCGTAGCACGGGCATCCTGCCCACCAGCTAAACTGTAGCACGGGCGTCTCCCCTGTCACCCCGAGCCGAAGGCGAGGGGTCTCGGTGGCGCCCCAGTTGCGATTCCTCGCTTCGCTCGGAATGACAGGGTGCGAGCGGCTTGAACCAAGCAACCCCTAGCAGGGGCGTCCACCCCCTGTGCTGTATGGGCAAGATGCCCAAGCCACTTTTTCGAACACCCTCACTACCACCCTTCTTGACTAAGCTAACTCCTCTCTCAAATCGAGATTTCCTAAAACACCGCCCTCTATGTACTTGACTCGATGACTCGATTGGGTATAATTAGAACAGCCTCTCGGCGTAGGTACTCGACGGCGAGAGCAGTTCCGTTAGGAGGGATTCAGTATGCAGAACTCTGGTACAAAGCAGTACCGCTATGCGGTCTTAGGGTTTGTGTGGGCTATCGTGACATTCGCGCTCAGTGCGTGTGGAGGCGGAGGTGGCGACAGTACTCCCAGTGGCACCTTCAGCATCAGCGGAACCGTTCAACTGCCAAACAGTCCCGTTTTGGCCCCCCTTCCCGACGCTCAGGTTCAGGTTTATGTTCTCCCCGAAATGACACTGCTCGGTATCACGACGCGCACCGATACTCAAGGGCGCTACACCTTGACAAACATTCCTGCAACTTATGCAGGACGCGACCTGTTGATTGTTGCCGAGAAAGATCGAAACGGTCAGCGTGTGCGTGCAATGACCCTCAGCCTCAAGACACCCCTGGAAGGTGTGAGCGGTGCTGATTTAGACCCCTTTACCACCTACGCCACCGCCGAAGTTGTGCGCTATGCCCTTGAGAACAACCTCCGACAAATCACACCAAACGGCTTCGCAGAGGTCGTTCGGCAAGTGCGCGAACAACTTCAGAACGAGACGAACCTGACCCCCATCGTGGGGCAGACGCTCCCCAACGACCTCACAGAAGGCATCCTTCAGGAGCAAATCCGCAACCGAGTGCGTGAGCGTGTCCAAGAGCAGGCGCAAAATCTCCAACCCTCAGAAGGGGATGTCGCAATCGCAAAGAGCATGATGCAGATGCTCCGCGATACCAACATCGGGGCAGTGAATCTCGCGGACACGGAATCTATACGCCTTGAAGAGGATATCCGAAGACTGGAAGATGGGATTAATCGCGAGGTCATAACGCCTATCGAGGGATTAGGAGGCCGAGGGCTTCAATACCTGTTCGAGTTGCTCAGTGAGGATAACTCGAACTATCCCCCACTTATCGGAAGGGAGCCTGGTCGCTACGAGCATTATCGGAACGGGAATACGATCCAGATACGGCGCGTTGGCAACACTCCCGATAATCGAACTTGGGAAATCGTGAACAATGTGCCCAATGACCGTTTCCAAGGTCTCACCGTCCGCATCAGCACCCAGAATGCGCTGGAGGGAGGCTTGAATATAACTCCTGACGCAGGGAGGTATGTCGCCCAAGTACGCAGTAGTGGTGATTCGCGCTTGCAGTATGATGTAACGCTGGAGGTCACCCAGAAGGATAGCCAAAATCGTCCGACCCAACTGCGTGCGACCATCAGCCTCTACGACGGTCAACTAAGCCAGTCCATCCAGTTCAACGGCACGATGGGACTGACTCCGCGCCCAGGTGAGGACCTCTCCTTCAGCCAAGTGCGCTTCACTGGCACTTTCACCAGCCAGTACGGAAGCCTGAATGTCACAAACCTCGTGGCGAATATCGACGAGAACCAAGCCCAGCGACGCAATCAGGTGAGCGTCCAGTGCGACGCACTCCAGCTCACTCTACGCACCAGCCGAAACGCTTCAGTGGAGATTCGCGGGCTGAACCTACAGTATGTCGAGACATGGGATGGCGACATTCTGACACCTGCCGAACTGCGAGCACAGTCGATTCAGCTGAAGGCAGGGGACGCAGAACTCATCCTGACCAACTCGCGCATCCGACTGGTGCCAAACGACCGCGATAACGCCGATTATCCTGCCAATCTATCGGGTCAGCTGGATTATCGCACACCCAAGGTCACTCTCGTGGGTTCGCTGGAGTTCGTCTGGGAGAACGCGGGCACAGCACGCTTGGATTGGGAGGAGGCAAGCGATGAGATTCCTCTGGAGGGGTTCCCGATTGGACAAATCACACTTACCAACGGCACCATCAAGCCGGCGGTGGGGCAGGCGATTGGTTTGAGCTTCACGCTCCGCTTCGAGCCGAACGCCTCTACGCCACGCGTGCGCTTCGAGATGCTCCGTCTCTCGCTTGGCGCAGAAACGATGCAAGGTACACTGACCGCCACGATGAATGTGCGCAACGGGCGTGTGAACCGTCATCAAAGCTTCAGCAGCACGACGATGACGATGACCTATTCGCCCTCGAACTTCCAGTTGACCTTCACCACGCAGGGCGCGACCTTCGCAGAGCGCACCTTCGCAGGCGAAATCAAGAAGCCCGACGGAACCCGAATCGCCCAGATTGGCAAAGCGAGCGAACTGGGGCTTTCGGAACTGGGCAATCTGCTGATTGTCAAGTACAACGATAACACCTTCGAGAGCCTCCAGTCGCTTCTGCCCACTCGGTAAGCGATAGGCGCTACTCTGGGAGGGGCATTCCCCCTCCCTCACCCTCTTATGCGACACCAACTGCTTGGGCTTTTAGGGCTGATTTTGATCGGGCATTCGGGCACGGCGCAGTCGCTCTTTATTGCTCCCCGCCGAACGAGTGCAGGGTGGATAGAAGTGCTCACTCGTCAGCACGAGCCTCCCCCAACTTCGCCAGACACGACGACGCGTTTCTGCCTGATGGGAGCAACGAATGTCCACCCCCTCTTGTCCAATCCACCCACGACGACCGATTTTCCTAACCAGAGCGGGTATTTCGTCGGCATAACCCGATACTTTGTCCAAACCGATTGGGGCAATTGGCGCTTGAGTTATGGCTGGGAGTTAGCCGAGCATTACGAGGGCAACTCGGGCGCGGTGCGCCTCTATCTGGAAGCCAATCAGGGAGGGTTGACTTCCACGACGGTCTATCCTGTGCGCGCAACCCTCAATCGCTCTGCCATCAGCCGATTGGCTCTGGATTACACGGAGAGAATCTCCTTGGGAACAGTGCAGATTGTCTACTCAGTAGGTCTGCAGGGGGCGCTCCTTCAGCGAGTTCAGCAAGGCACACTTATCGGGCAAAAACAGGGTGACCAGTTCACCGGGCAACTGCAGTTGATATCCACACGCGACATACCCCCTGCCCAACGCGAAGGCTATCACATAGGATTGGACGCTACACTTATCGTGCACACCGCAGAGGGCTGGACGCTGGGAATCGCTGTCGAGAACCTCGTCGGGGCGAGCCAAGTACGCCGAATCCAGCATATCGATGCCGAAATCGCTGTAAACCAGTTCGAGCCTGACAGTGAAGGCTTTTTGCGTGGAGTTCCGTTGTTAGGGGGAGCGGTCAGCACTCGGCGACTCCAAAGGACACTAGAGCCTTATCTCCACTTCGGTCTTATCGCGCCGAGCGACCACTCGACGCGCCCTGCCCTCATCAGCGAGCGTATCGATCGTTGGCGCTGGGGTTTTGCCCTCGTAGATACATCAGGATGGTGGACAATCGTGTGGGCGAATCAACCTGCGTTGCAGATAGGCTATCATCAGTCCAATTGGCAATTCACGCTGGGATTAGACCACTACAACCCCAACAAAGCTCGCTTTTTGGCAGTTGAGATGGGCATCGGCTTGTGAAAACCGACGCCCAATTTGTTTATAGCCCGCGCAGAATCATCTCCAGCGCTTCCTTGTGGCGTGTCTCGTCGGAGATGAGGTCTTCCAAGTCGTTTACCAAGCCGTAGTCGCCGATTTTCTCGGCTTGCTCACGGCGTTGGCGATAGCGCTCGATGGTGTCCACCTCCGCCTTGTGCAGATTGATGAGCATCTCCTTCAGGTTGCTGGCTGGAGGCACTTCGGCGGGGATGGTCGTTGGCTGACCGCCCAGCGCAGCAATCTTATTGGCGAGGAACTCAGCGTGGCGCAACTCCTCAGGCACCTCACGCATGAAGAACTCTTTCATCTCCTCACGGTTCACGCCCGTCACGGTCGAAGCGTAGGTGATGTAGGTGATAATCGCCTGATACTCGTTCGCCAAATCGATGTTCAACCCCTCAATCAGTTGCTGTTTCGCATCCATAATAGATACCCTCCTGCACAGAGTGTACCCGATGGAACTATGCGACCTGCTTGAGAGGCTGGATATCGATTTCGCGCACGCTTTTCTCCACGAGGTCGGTCTCCAGCTGGAGGCAGGGATAGCCGAACCGCTCTGATTGGGCGAGTGTGAGCGCATGCCCGTTCGTCTCGGCAGAAGCGTTCAGGGGCGTGAAGAAGAGCAGTCCCAACCGCGCCATCGGCTGCGCCGAGAGCAGGCTGAGCTGAGGTCGGTCGGGAATATTCACGAGTTTGTGGCGCAGTGCCTGACGCCGTTCGTGCCACTGAGCGACCTCGTAAGCGGTCTGCCATTCGTAGCCCTCCGCACGCACCGAGCCGAGTAAGCGCATAAAACCGTCTGCAAAAGCCGAGTTTGTGGCGACTCGTGGGCTAACCGTGATGTGGAAGACCCCCTTCACGGCGCGTGTTGCCTTCAGGATGCGTTGGAGTTGTTCTGTGCCGACCCGTTCAATAGCGTGATAACTCAGGAGCGGAATAACCCATATCGGGATGGTTTCGCCCTCTCGCATTCGGCTGATAGGTTGCCAGGGGTGCGCCGTGCCGAACAGGAACCCTGCCGATTGCGGATGATACCCGCCCTTGCTGAGCTCGCTTCGGATTTGAGTGCGCTCCGCCAGCTCAAAAAACTCGCTGCAACCCCGCCACTGGAGCGATTCGACCTGAACCGCTGTGATTGCCCGCACGCTGGTGAATCGCCGAAGGGTGTCCACCTGATTCTGGATGGTGCTGTTTCGGCAGAAAGTGCCGTCTTCGGGCACGTAGCGCAAGCCGATTTCGTGTTCCTTGCGTGCGAGGTCGCGGTAGAAGTTGGTCTGACGCCCGACCTCGCTGATGCACCAAGTCGCACGCACCCCTGCCAGTGTGAGCAGATGGCTGAGCGTGTTCTCGTGTTGGGCAAGGCTCGGCTCGCAATCGACGCTCACTACGCCGACCCCTTCCAACAGGCGCGGATGATGCCATATCATCGGCACAACCAGCCCACTCTGCTGACCTGCCCACAACACCGCACGGATGAGACTCTCGACCCAATAGTCGGCAATCGGCTTGAGGAAACACTCAACCCCTTCACTGCACGGCTCGCGGTCAAGATACCAATCCAAGCGTGTGGCATCGTCGGAGCGGAGGAGGTGGGGGTTCGGCTCGTCAGGCACATCGCCAGGCAGAACGGCACGCTCTACCAGCGACCGCCCCATTCGCAGGCGCGCCAGCGTCTCCCCAAAGTTGACCCCGTACAAAATCGCAAAACCTGCCCCATAGCGGTTCATCGTCAGCGCAGGCAAACCTGTCTCCCGCGCGTGGGGGTCGTACCAAGATGCCCAGACCTCTGCCGAGTCGGGTTTGAGCGCAACCCCACCAAAGCCGTGCATCAGCCCCCAGCTTTCGAGCAGGATGGGGTTCGAGGGTGTCCCGACAGCATAACCTTCGCCCAATGTGCGCCACGAGCCATCAGGACGAAGGATTGGCTGAACCCCGAACACATCGGGGGCGTTGCAGGGTCCGCCCAGCGCAATCCAAGTGCCTCCGTCTAAGACAAACTGGCGCAACTGGAGAAGCAACTCTTCAGACAGTTCGCCCTGCCCGATGGAGATGAAAATCGAGTAGTTCCCCAAGCGGGAGGGCACTTCGGTCGGCAAGAACCAATCGACCAGAAGCCCACTCTGTTGGATGCCCATGCTGGCGCACTGGTCGAACAGGTGCGCGCGTAGTGGCAAAGGTGTCCCGCTAACCCTCGTGTGCGCGGAGAGGGGGCATACCGCAATCCGCGCCCAGCGCCAACTCATCAATGCCATCGCTCTGAGTGATTATCGGCATTTGTGGTGGATTTTATTAGGAGGGCAGTAGTGAGGGGAGTAGGGAATGGAGAGTGGGGAGTAGTGAGGGCAGTGGGCATTCGAGGGGAATGGGGAGTGCTGACAGGGGTATACGGTTTGAGTTCAACTTCCAACGCCCTCGCGTCCTTTTCAGGGAGAAGCCCTCTATCCCTCAGCCTCACGAAGCCCTCACCCTCCCCAGCCCTCCCTCTCCCGACGCTTCGGGAGAGG
>FWPU01012198.1_pt1 | contig 11554 bp, 10 predicted proteins | sample 2228361 | NCBI WGS metagenome assembly FWPU01 (sample SAMEA103939777, study PRJEB20133) | metagenome | reverse complement strand
GCGGCCACGTCCTCCTTGGGCGGGACGAAAAAGACCGTCTCGACGCCCAGGTCCTTGCCTGCCGCGATCACCCCCTTCTCCACGTTCGACCAGTAGGGGTGCACCGACTTGCCGATGACGACGATCTTGATCGGCTTTGTCGGCTTGGCCTCTGTGGGCTTGACCTCTTCCGTCGGTGCTACGGTAGGGCCGCAGGCAACCAACACCATAGACAGCACGACCGCTATGGCCAGAATGTTGAGCAGATACTTTCTCATTTTGTCAACCTCCTCCTTTTTCAAGGCATTCATTTTGGTTTACCGACCTCCACGCCAGGCTTACTTCCTCCCGGCTTCGGCGTGGCAAAAGCGGGAGGTTTGGTTGCCGGGTGCTGGCGCATTATGGCTGGGATGCCGGCACCTGGCCTGATCTATTGGTTCGCTTCTCCCCACCTCCTTTCCTCCCCATAGTCTGTCGCTTCTATTTTGTCAAGCGATCGTACCTTGGCCATGTCAGATTTTGTTAGAGACGGCCCTCACCCCTGCCCTCCGCTCCGCGTCGGGCACCCCCTCGCCGGAGGGTGAGGGCTTGCTACTGACCAAGCTAACAATGTCAAGGTACAACCCGATTGGCGTTACGGCCGTAGGATAACTGTTAGCAGTTGTCCTACAGGTTCCAGCTCGTTCGGGGTAGGTTCTGCATCGCAAAGTCGTCAACCGCGCCTATGATGCGGGCCACGACCTTTTCCCGAATCTCGTCCAGAGATGCCCCCTGGATGGGCAGTTCCCCCACCTTGCGTCCGTGCCGCAGCACAACGACCCGGTCGGCCACTTCAAAGATATCTTCCAGGCGGTGGCTGATGATGATCACCGAGGCTCCCTGGCGCTTGAGCTCGCGGATCAGCTCCAGCACTTTGCCGGTGGCCGCCACGCTCAAAGCCGCGGTGGGCTCGTCCATGATGATCACCTTGGCGTTAAAGGCGGTGGCCCGGCCAATGGCGACTGCCTGTCGCTGCCCGCCGGATAGGTGTTCGACTTTGAGCCGCACAGAAGCGATGTCAATCTTGAGCCGGTCCATCAAACGGCGGGCCTCTTCTTCCATGCGCCGCTTGTTCATGACTTTGAACAGCCCCAGGTTCAGCCCCACAACCTCTCGGCCGAGAAAGATATTGCTGGCCACGTCCAGGTTGTTGGCCAGGGCGAAATCCTGATATACCATCTCGATCCCCAGTTGCCGGGCATGTTCTGGGCCGGTGAGGTGGACCTTTTGGCCTTCGATGTGGATCTCTCCGCCGTCAGGTATGTAGGCGCCGCTGAGCACCTTCATCAGCGTGGACTTGCCGGCCGCGTTGTCGCCTACCAGGCCCAACACCTCGTTTTTCCCCAGCGTCAGGTCCACGCCGCACAGGGCCTGTACGGCTCCAAAGCTTTTTTGAATGTTCCGCATTTCGACGACCGGTAGTTCGTTCGACATAATTCCCTCACTTTTTCCTGCGGCGGCGCAGGGTGTCATACACCACGGCGATGACCAGCACCAGGCCCAGGATGGCGGACTGGAGATAGGAAGAGAGGTTCATCAGCACCATGCCGTTCTGCATGACGCCCATAATCGCTGCTCCCACAATGGCTCCCAGCACCGTGCCCTCACCGCCGAACAGGCTGGTGCCCCCGATGACCGTGGCCGCAATGGCCCACAGCTCATAAGAGGAACCCACCACCGGTGTGCCCTGGCCCAGGCGCGAGGCCAGCAGGATGCCGGTGGTGCCGGCCATCACGCTGCTGGCCGCGTAACAGAACATGCGCACCGCATCCACCTTGACACCCGAGACGCGGGCTGCTTCCCGGTTTCCACCTACAGCGTAAATGTGCCGGCCCAGGGTGGTCAGGTTCAGGATAAAGGCGGCGATGAGGGCGACGACGACCATGACGATGAACATGATGGGGATGGAGTGAAATTCCCCCTGCCCCAACGTCAGAAAAGGGTGGCCGGAAGGAAAGACGATCGGGTAGCCCCGGGTCATATAGGCCGCCATCCCGCTGGCGATCAGCCAGGTGCCCAGGGTGATGATAAAGGGCGGAACGCCGACCTTGGTGACAAAAAAGCCATGCCACAATCCCACGAGGGCAGAGAAGGCCAGGACAATGAGGATGGCCGGGACCATGCCAAAGAAGATGCCCCCCACCCCCTTTAACATCAGCCAGGCGACAAGCACCCCGGTGAGGGCGGTCATCGAGCCGACCGAGAGGTCAATGCCGCCGGTGATGATCACCAGGATCTCACCGATGCCCAGGAGGCCAAATGTGGCGACAAAGCGCATGATGACGGCCAGGTTGGCCGGCTTGGTGAATACCCCGGGGTTCCGCCACCAAAAGAAAGCGCAGAGGAGGAGCAGGGCGACCAAAATGCCCAGTTCGCGAAAGCTCCCCCTTGCCATCGGGCGCTGCTGTCGCCGATAGTCTGCATCGGCAGAAGTTGATTGATCTAGGTTGGTCACAGATGCCCTCCTATGTCCGCCTGGGCTCACGCAGGGTATCTTGCAACACCAGCGCCAGCCCTCCCATGACACAGGCATCGAACCCATGCCGGGCCAAGACCACCTGTGTCGCTTCTCGATTCCAGCGCAGAGTCCGTTTCTTGAGCTCTTCTGTCACCGCCGGCAGAAGGAACTCCCACGTCAGGCTCAGGATGCCACCGAATACGACCAGCTCCGGGTTCAGTGCATTCACCAGAGAGGCAATGCCGATCCCCAGGTTGTGCCCCACCTTGTCCAGGGCGGCCAGGGCAACTGCATCACCGGCACGGGCGGCCTCGGCCACAAGGGGAACTGTCAACCGGCTGTAATCGCCGTTGATCATCTGCGAAAGCTGGCTGGCCTGTCCCGCTTGAATGGCCTGCTCTATGTGGCGGAATAGTGCCCTCTGGCTCACCAGGGTTTCCCAGCAGCCCCGGTTGCCGCAGTTGCACATCTCGCCGTCGGGGTCCACGGTCATGTGGCCCAGCTCGCCGGCCACGCCGGTCACGCCCCGATAGATCTGCCCGTTGTGCACCAGGCCGCCCCCCAGGCCCACGCCGACGCTGATATACAGCACTTCTTCATAGCCCCGCGCTGCACCAAAATAGTGCTCCCCCAGCGCGGCCAGGTTGGCTTCATTATCCACAAACACCGGGGCGTCGAACACCTGTTGCAGGATAGAGCGCAGTGGCACATCCCTCCAACCCAAGTTGGGCGCAAACAACAACGTGCCGGTGGCCAGATCGACCAGGCCGGGCACCCCAACGGCCACGCCCAACAGGTTGCGGCATGAGGAGAGGCCCTGTTCCCTCGCCTGTTGGAGCAGGGAGGCAGCCTGTTCGGCAATCGCCTGTTGGCCCATAGCCGGATCGATCCGGGTCTGGTGGCGCCAGAGGATGTCGGCGGCAAAGTTGGCGGCGATCACCGAGATAAAGTCCACGCCGATCTCACCGCTGACCAAACACCCTGCCGCCGGATTCAGCTTTAGCAGCATCGCCCGGCGTCCGACGCTGCCGGCCGATCCCAGGCCGATCTCGCGCACAAACTGGTTGTCAATCAACTCGCCCACCAGGCTGGAAACGGTCGTCTTGTTCAGGCCTGTGATCTCGGCCAGGGCTGCCCGTGAGATGGGCGCATGCTCGCGCAGGTGGTGCAAGATGGCCGACAGGTTGATCTGCCGGACCAGGGCCTGGTCTCCCGTTTGATAGCGGTTTTGTTGTGACAAGATCGCCTCTCCTCCCAGATTAGTTGGTTGTCACAACCAACTAAATTATACTACAGATTGGGAGCGTTGTCAAGACCCAATTTGCCCCAATTTTGCAACTCCCTGCCTCGACTTTCCGATTGACCGGGCGCTGCCTACCTCAAAGTAGGACAACTGCTAGCAGTTGTCCTACTTGTGCGGTCTAGGACACGGGGGCAAGAAAATCCTCCCCCGGTTCCACCCCTGAGGGGATTGGAGGATCGGGGCCCCGACGTTACAATCAAATCCGCTAGCTTATCTTTGAAATTGCTCATAGCGGGCAGTAGTCCCGCCAATTTCCACCAGAAACCCCAAGCTTGCAGGAGGGGAGAAGAGGGGAAAGGCCTGCACCGTTCTACGGGCGCAGGCTCCAGAGAGGGTGTGCGATATGGATGCGCAAGAGCTGATCAAGCGGTACAAGGCGGGGGAGAGGGGCTTTTTGCAGGCATATCTGCGCCACGCCAATCTGGCGGGGGCCGATCTGAAAGGGATCAATCTGTACAGCGCCAATCTGTTCGAGGCCAATCTGCGGAAGGCGGACCTGACCCAGGCCAGCCTGACCGGGGTCAACCTGGCCTGCGCCGATCTTTCCGGCGCCAACCTGGCTCATGCCCATTGCTTCCGGGCCAATCTGACCGGCGCTATCCTGGAAGGTGCATGTCTGGCCGGCGCCAATTTGGCCGGGGCCAACCTGACCGGCGCGAATCTGGCCAAAGCCGACCTGTCGGAGGCCAATCTCGAGGGGGCCTTTCTGTTCGGGGCCGACCTGCGCCAGGCGGATCTGCGGGGAGCCTGCCTGCGCGGAGCCGGTTTGGGGGGTGCTGACCTGACCGGTGCCAGGCTGGCGCACACTGAGCTGTACCGCGTAGGTTTGGGTGGGGCCAGCCTGGTGAGGGCCGATCTGCGCCAGGCCGATCTGCGCCTGGCCAACCTTCACGGCGCCAATCTGGAGGAGGCCAACCTGGCTGGCGCCAATCTGAGCCGCGCCGAGCTGCAGGAGGCAAATCTCCAGTGGGCCAACCTGGGAGAGGCCGATCTGAGCCGGGCCGACCTGCTGGGGGCCAGGCTGAGCGGCACCGACTTGCAGAAGGCCAGGCTGGGGATCGCCAACCTGCAAGGGGCCGATCTGAGCCGGGCCAACCTGGGAGAGGCCGATCTGAGCCAGGCAGACCTGGCGTGGGCCATCCTGTTCGAGAGCTGTCTGCGCAAAGCTCACCTGAAGGAGGCCAATCTGCGGGGGGCGAATCTAAAGAGGGCCGACCTCAAAGACGCCATCCTGCCCGATGGCCGGAAGAAGGGTTGGTTCACCAACCTCAAACGGTATACCGGTTAGCCCTGCCCATCCAACCCCAGATCAGCCGCGATCTCTTGCATCGCCGCCAGCACCAGGGGGACGTGCTCGGCCCACAGATCGACCCCCAACTCCTGACAGGCGCGCTCGATCTCTTCCCGGCTGACCGCTGCGGCAAAGGCGCGGTCCTTCCATTTTTTCTTGACCGACTTGATGTCGGTGATGTCGCGGATATCCCTGGTGGGCCGGACCAGGGCTACGGCCACCAGGAAACCGGTCAGTTCGTCCACGGCCACCAGGGTTTTTTCCAGCCGCGATTCAGGCCGGACGCCGGTGTATTCGCCGGCGTGGGCCAGCACAGCGCGCACGATCTCCTCCGGCCAGCCGCGCTCGCGCAGCAGCTTCGCCCCGACCACCGGATGAGCCTCCACCGACAGGTCGGGGTAGCGTTCATAGTCGAAATCGTGGATCAGCCCGACAATGCCCCACAGCTCTTCCTCCTCCCCATACTTGCGGGCATAGGCTCGCATGGCCGCCTCTACGGCCAACATGTGGCGCACCAGATTCGGGTTGGAGGTATATTCGTTCAACAGTTGCCAGGCTTCCTCGCGGGTGGGCATCTGCTTGCTCCTTTCTACTCTTTCTCCTCCAGGGCGGCGTCGGCGATCCCCAGCGCCTCATCCACCACGGCCAGCCCCTCGGCGATCTGGTCGGCGGTGATGCACAGGGGCGGGACCAGGAAGAGCAGGTTCCACCTGATATAGGCATAGAGTCCATGCTCGCGCAGATAGCGGCCTACCGCCGCCATAGGCCGCGCTTCGGCGGGGCGGGCATTCCACGGCACCAGCGGCTCCCGCGTCTGGCGGTTTCGCACCAGCTCGATCACCCAGAACAGGCCCAGCCCCCGCACATCACCGATTGTCGGGTGGCGCTTTTGCAGCTCAGATAGCCTTTGGGCCATCACCTGTTCCATCTGCCTGGCGTTTTCCAACAGGCCGTCTTCTTGATAGACCTGGAGGGTGGCCAGGGCTGCCGCGCAGCACAAGGGGTGGCCGCTGTTGGTCAGGCCACCCCATAGGGTTCGCTCCTCGAAAAAGTCGGCGATCTGCCTGGAGACGATGACCCCGCCCAGCGGCAGGTAGCCGGAAGTGAGCCCTTTGGCCACGGTGATCATGTCTGGCTCCACATGCCAGTGGTCCACGGCGAACCATTTCCCTGTGCGTCCAAAGCCGCTCATCACCTCGTCGGCGATGAGCAGGATGCCGTGGCGGTCGCAGATCTGGCGCAGGCGCGGCCAATAATCGTCCGGCGGCACAAAGAGGCCGTTGGTTCCGGTCACACCTTCCATCAGAATCGCGGCGACATTGTGCGGCCCTTCAAACTGGATCACCTCCTCGATGTGCGAGATGCACTCTCGCCGGCAGGTTGCCGGTTCCTGGCCAAAGGCGCAGCGGTAGCAATAGGGGTCAAAGACGCGGACGATGCCGGGGATGCCCGGTTCGGCGGGCAGGCGACGGGGGTCGCCGCTGGCGCTGGCCGCGCCGTAGGTCGCTCCGTGATAGGATCGGTAGCGGGTGATGATTTTGGGCCGGCCGGTAACCCAGCGGGCCATCTTGATAGCGTTCTCGTTGGCCTCGGCGCCGCCCAACGTGAAAAACGTCTTTTGCAATCGGCCAGGCGCGATCTGGGCCAGCAAGCGGCCCAGCTCCCCCCGCACGTCGGTGGCGAAGGAGGGGCCGGCGTAGGGCAGCCGCTCGGCCTGCCGTTTGATGGCCTCTATCACCCGGGGGTGGCCATGGCCGATGTTGACGTTCATCACCTGCGAGGCAAAGTCGAGGTAACGGTGGCCGTCGGCATCCCACAGGTAGACGCCCTCCGCCCGCTCCAGGGGGATGGGCTTCACCGATGCCTGAGCTGACCAGGAGAACAGGGTGTATTCACGGTTCAGTTGTACGATCTCGTCGCCGGTCATAATTGCTCCTATGGGCGCGGTTAACAAAACCGCGCGACGGTAGGCCGGGTTTGATACCCGCCGGTAGTCTTGACATTGTGAGATTTTGAAGGCGGCCCTCACCCCCGCCCGGCGCGGAGCGGAGGGCACCCCCTCGCCAGGTTATTATACACCATTATAAACAACTAGCGCAACTTGCGGTTGCCGACAGCCGTGCATAACACAGGCGGGGGACGCGCAAAGGTCCGGTCGGAGCCGATTGACGCAAGAGCGGGGTGGCTTGACCGCAAGGCCCCGGCCCGCCGACTGGACAGAAAACCCCAAGCCTGCTATAATACCGCCAGGAAAAGCGCCCCGCGCGGATAGCACCCGCCGAGGCGTGGGCCAGGACGCGACGGACGACCTGGCAAGGCGAATTCTACCACGACAGGCCGTCCGCGATAAGTGGAACCTTCCGACCTCACGAGGATCAACCTGATGGACCAGGACAGCGCAGTCGGCCAGACGGGATCGGGCGCCATCGCCCAGGACGGCAGCGTCGCCGCCGGGGCGGGCGGCATTGCCGTGGGTAGAAGGAGGGAGAAATGGAACCGTTAACCGCATCAATCGTCATCATCCTGGGCAAATATGCCCTGGACAAGGGCCTGGAGCTGGGCAAGGAGGTCGGCCCCAAGGCGCTGGAGACGGCCAAAGAGATGTTCACCGCCGTGCTCGACCGCCTGCGCAAGACCCCCAAGGGGGAGGTGGTCGCCGAGGGGTTCGAGGAGGACCCGAAGGCCTACCAGAAGCCGGTGGAGAAAGAGATAGAGAAAGAGATGGCAGCCGACGCCGAGTTCAAGGCGCAGCTCGAAGCGCTGCTGGCTCGCTTTGAGGAGCTGGCCAAGGAGCACGCGGCGGCCACGGGTCGCACCGACCGGATCACCCAGGCCGGCAGCGGTGGTCTGGCCGTGGATCATAGCACCGCTGCCGGCGAGGGTGGCATTGCCGTGGGCCGGGACGTGCATGGCGGGGTGCACGTTGGGGGACGCACAAAGGAGGGTGAATGACCGACGAGCGTGCCAGGCTTCTCGATCAGCTCCGCCAGGCCTACGAAAGCGGCATTCTGGATGAGACGGGCTACCGCACGGCGATAACGGCTTTGGGTGCGGGGCCTGAAATCGAGGCCAGAGTGGAAGGCAAAGGGGCCATCGCCCAGGGCGGCAGCGTGGCTGCCGGGGCGGGCGGCGTGGCGGTGGGGCGGGATGTTCGGGGTGGCGTCCATATCCACCAGGCGGGCAGCAAGGAAGAATGACCGGGCAGATCCATAGGCGATAGGAGGCCACGATGGGCTGGGAGATCCTGTTGAGCGCCGCCCTGGAAGCAGGGCTGAGCCTGCTGGCCGAGGCCGGCTTCGGCGACGAGGCCCGCGACCTCAAGGAACGGCTGACCAAGCGCGGCGAGCGGGAGCGCCGGGCAGCCTTTGAGCTCGCCTTCAACCAAGCGGCCGGGGCCGCCGGCGAAAGCCTACAACCGTTGTTGGAACACCGGCCGTTCCGTGAGGCCGTAATCGCCGGGCTGCTGGACCCGGTACAGGGGTTTGACCTTCAATCCGCAGCTGGGGCCTGGGGTGAGCGGCTGCCGGCCCACGCGCAGGCCCTGCGTCGCTTTTTTTCGGTGTTGGAGAATGCCTTGCTGGCCGACGAGAGCTGGGGGCCGGTGCTGGAGCGATACCAGGCGCTGCGCTTCCGCCAGGAGGCGCTGGCCGCCCTGCGCCAGCGAGGGCTGGACGTGCCGCCCCGCGAACTGGTCATGCGCCTCAGCGCCAAGCTGAGCGGCAGCGGTGGGCTGGCCCAGGGCCGCAGCGTGGCTGCCGGGGCAGGCGGCGTCGCCGTGGGGCGGGACGTGGGTCAGATTGTGCAGGTGATCATCCAGGAGCTGCGGGTGGAGCGCGGCGCGGCTGGGGCCGACGAGCGCCGGCCCGAGAGCGTGCGGCGCTGCTACCTGGCCGAGCTGGCCCGCGAGACCAACCGCCTGCCCTGGACGGCCGTCGAGCGTGACTATGCCGACCCGGAGCGGGGGGAGGGCCTGGGCCTCAGCGAAGTGTACACTGCCCTGGACACCACCGAGCTGGAGCGCGTCGAGCGTGAGGAGGAACTGCGTCGCTTCCTGACCAAAGTGGAAGAGGGAGAAGCGCGCCGCATCCCGGCCCAGGAGATGGTGGATCGCGAGGCGCGCCTGCTCATCCTGGGCGATCCCGGTTCGGGCAAATCGACGCTGGTCAACCACCTGGCCTACACCCTGGCCCAGGCCGGGCTGGCCGGCGATCCGGCGCCCTGGCTGGCGAGGATGGCCCCCTGGAGCCACGGTCCACTGCTGCCGGTGCGCGTCGAGCTGGGGGCGCTGGCGGCGGGCGTCGAGGGGGAGACGCGGGGCAGCGCCAACCTGTTGTTAGGCCATCTGCGGAGTATGCTGAACGCCTGGCAACAGGCCGACTTTTGGCCTCACCTGGATGTGGCGATCCGCGGCGACGATGATGAAACGCTCCTGATCCTGCTCGATGGGCTGGACGAGGTGCCGGCGGCACTGCGCGGTGTTGTCGTCCAAACCGTTCAGGATTTTGCCGACCGCTACGGGCGTCATCGTTACCTGGTCACCTGCCGGCCCTACGCCTACGTGGGTCAGCCCTGGACGCTGCGCGGCTTTCGCGAGGTGACGCTGGCGCCTTTCAGCCAGGAGCAGGTGGACCACTTTGTCACCACCTGGTACCGCGAGCTGGCCCGGCGCGGGCGGCTGTCGACGCAAGAGGCTGAGGAGCGGGCCGGCCGGCTGCGCCGCGCCGTGCGGCGCGGCGACCTGGGCGGCCTGGCCCGGCGGCCGCTGCTGCTGACGGTCATGACCCTGTTGCACTCCTTTCGCGGCCAGTTGCCCGACGACCGGACGGAGCTGTACGCCGACGCCGTGGACCTGCTGCTGCGCCGCTGGGAGGGGCGGGTCGGCGGCGAGTCTGGCATCCTGGAGCGGCTGGCCATGCCCGGCCTGAAGATGAGCGACCTGGAGGCCGGGCTATACGAGGTAGCCTTCGCCCACAGCAGCGCCGTGCAGCCCGAGGGCACGGCCGACGTGGACGAGGGCGACCTGCGCGGCTGGCTGGCCCCTTACCTGGGCGATGATTGGAACAAGGCAGGCCAGTTTGTGGCCTACATCCGCGAGCGGGCCGGGCTGCTGGTGCGGCACAAGACCGAGGCTTATACCTTTCCCCACCGCACCTTCCAGGAGTTCATGGCCGCCTGTCACTTGGTGGGCCTGGCCGACTACCCGGCCGAGGCTGCCCGGCGGGTGAGAGAGGAGCCCGACCGCTGGCGCGAGGTATTCATCCTGGCTGCCGGGCACGCGGCGCGCACTCACCGCCTGGGGCAGGCCATTGCCGCCGTCAACGCCCTGTGCCCAGGCGAGGTGGAGCGGACGATCCGGCCTGATGCCGGCGTTTTTCGGCGGGCGGCGCTGGCCGGCGAGGCGCTGCTGGAGGTCGGGCTGGTGGGCGTGGGCCGCGAGGAGCCTGGGCGGGCGGCCTTGGAACGGGTGCGGGCCTGGCTGGCGGCTGCCCTGCGCGCCGACCAGGCGTTGGACCCCCGCGAGCGGGCGGCCGCCGGCAATGTCCTGGCCCGCCTGGGCGACCCGCGTCCCGAAGTGATGACCGTGGACGGCATGCAGTTCTGCTACGTGCCGCCGGGACCGTTCCTGATGGGCAGCGACAAGAAACGTGACCGGCAGGCCTATGACGACGAGCTGCCACAGCACGAGGTGACCTTGCCGACCTACTACATTGCCCGCTATCCGGTGACCAACGCCCAGTACCGGGCGTTCGTGGAGGTGGGGGGCTACCGGGAGCGGCGGTGGTGGACCAGGGCTGGCTGGGAGTGGAAAGGGGAGCGCAGCGGGCCGGAGGCCTGGGGCGAGCCGTTTGACCTGCCCAACCACCCGGTGGTGGGGGTGAGCTGGTATGAGGCGGTGGCCTTCTGCAACTGGCTGACAGAACAGATGCGGGAATGGGCAAATGCGCGGATGAGTGAGGCCGCGCGGGAAGAGGAGCGAGACCTCTGGGAAGGGCTGGCGCAGGGGCGGCTGACCGTGCGTCTGCCCAGCGAAGCCGAGTGGGAAAAGGCGGCGCGGGGCGGTCTCCCCTCGCCCTCAGAGGGAGAGGGGCCGGGGGTGAGGGAGGAAGCGCGGATTTATCCCTGGGGCGACGAGCCCGACCCGAACCGGGCAAACTATTACGAGACCGGCATCGGCACGACGAGCGCAGTGGGCTGTTTTCCAGGCGGACGGAGCCCCTACGGGGTGGAGGAGCTGAGCGGCAACGTGTGGGAGTGGTGCGCCACCCGCTGGCAGGATAGCTATGCAGATTATGAAGACGATAACACTCCAGAAGGAACTGACCCCCGTGTGGTGCGGGGCGGGTCGTTCGCCTCTGATGAGGGGCTTGTCCGCTGCGCCGCCCGCGACCTCAGGAATCCGTTCAACTTCTTCGGGGACTACGGGTTTCGGGTGGTGGTGGCCCCCGTTCCCTCTGGACTTTGACCCTCTGGGCTCTGGGGCTCT
>FWPU01004650.1_pt1 | contig 11554 bp, 11 predicted proteins | sample 2228361 | NCBI WGS metagenome assembly FWPU01 (sample SAMEA103939777, study PRJEB20133) | metagenome | reverse complement strand
CAAATCCGCTACCTGAATAAGATAAAGGTTTCTATACTGGGTATAACCTAAATTAAGCCAACCAAAGCCGCACCATAAATTTTCCCTTAAAGCCTCTACCAATACCCAGAGCAGAGCTAAAGAAATAAACCTTAAATGTTTTTTTAAAAAATATCTGCCTAAAAGAAAAAAAAGTACCACACTTAAAGAGAGTAAAAAAACTAGAAATATAAGCCCTATTATACTTACATAGCCTATCCAAAAAACTTCTACCAAAGAATAGATAAATCCAAAAAGGAAACTTAAAGGTAAGCCTTCTTTAAACTTGGCTCTCTCTATAAGATAAAAAAGGGGTAAAAAACTAAACCAGACTAAAAAAGAAAGGTGATGACTAAAAAAGCTTAAACCGATTAGCCCTGCCCCTAAACCTACAAAAACAATCTTAAACCCTTTAGAGGTTTCTATCTTCCGCAACATTTCTTATATTTTTTACCACTACCACAAGGACAAGGCTCATTTCTACCTACCTTTTTGAGAAAAGGGCTAGCGATTAATGGAGAGGAAGGTTTGCTCTGAAATTGCCTGCAGGCATCCTTATCCCGCAGGGAGGAATAATCGGACTTCACGAAGGTTTTAGGGGTTTCTTTAATGAGAGGAACGCCTTCCTGTGCAAAAACTAAATCTGCCCGAAAAACAAAATCTACAATTTCTTCCTTTATGGTAGAGACCATCTCCTCAAATAGTAAAAAAGATTCCTTTTGATACTCCACCAAAGGATCCGTATGCGCATAAACTCTCAAATGGACCCCTTCTTTTAAGGAATCCATAATAAGGAGATGTTCCTTCCAGCGGGCATCGATTACCCAGAGTGCACCCATCTTTTCTATAAGGCGCATCCGTTCTCTATCTAACCTTTCTTCCTTTGACCGATAAAGCTTCTTTGTTTCTTCCTTTAAATAGGTAATTGCCTTTTCTTTATCCCACTCCTTTATTTGAGCCAGACTAAGCTCTAAAACAAATCTTGCCTTTACCCAGTGAATTAAACCTAAAAGGTTTTTTTCCTCTCCAAAATAAAGCGGAACATTCTTCTCAATTACCTCCTCAAGCATCTGCATAATCTCTTCCTGAATATCATCTCTTGTTAAAATCTTCTGGCGTTCAGCATAAATTATCTCTCTCTGCTTATTCATCACATTATCGTATTCTAAGAGTTGTTTACGAATTTCAAAATTGTGCGCCTCTACCCTCTTCTGGGCTATCTCCAAGGAATGGGTAATCCAGGGATGCTCTATAGGCTGGTCCTCAGGAAAACCAAACTTTTCCATTAAAAAATAAATCCGCTCTGAGCCAAAAAGGCGCATCAGATCATCCTCTAAAGAAACATAAAAACGCGATGAACCCGGATCCCCCTGTCGACCCGCTCTACCCCGCAACTGGTTATCAATGCGTCTGGATTCATGCCGTTGTGTTCCAATGATATGTAGACCTCCCAACTCTACAACCTTATTGTGTTCCTGGATAAACCTATCTTTATATTCCTGATATAGCCTTTCGTATTCCTCCTGATAACGAGGCTCTTGCGCCAGGAGATTATTCTTTTTTAAAAAGTCCTTAATGAAATAATCGATATTCCCTCCCAGGATAATATCCGTGCCTCTACCAGCCATATTTGTGGCAATGGTAACCTGAGCCAATCTTCCTGCCTGAGCCACGATATAAGCCTCCCTCTCATGGTATTTTGCGTTTAATACATTGTGGGGGATCCCCTTCTTACTTAAAAGAAAAGATAACCGTTCAGAATCCTCAATAGAGGTAGTTCCCACCAGCACCGGCCTTTTTAGCTTATAAAGCTCCTCTATCTCTTTAATTACTGCTGTAAACTTTGCCTCTTTGGTTTTATAAATCCTATCCGGATAATTTGTACGAACAAGAGGCCTATTAGGTGGAATTACCACTACATCTAAATTATAGATATGCTTAAACTCATTAGCCTCGGTATAAGCGGTTCCAGTCATTCCCGCAAGCTTTTTATACATCCGGAAATAATTCTGCAGGGTAATCGTGGCTAAGGTTTGGGATTCTTCCTGAATCTTTAAATTTTCTTTCGCCTCTATAGCTTGATGTAAACCATCCGACCAGCGCCTACCGGGCATAAGCCTTCCGGTAAATTCATCCACAATTACCACCTTACCATCCTTTACAATGTATTCCCTATCCCTTAAAAAAAGGTAATTTGCCCGCAAGGCATTAATAATATAGTGCATCCAGTTATGCGAAAAACTATCCGGCACCTCCTCTAAGCTATTTGTACCTAAAAATTGAAGGCATCTTTTTTCGCCCTTACTGGTAAGATAGGCATGGTGGGTCTTTTCTTCCACTATCGCATCATAGGTGTTTTCTAGCTCTTCCAGACCCATTTTAGTTTCTGAACCATCTAAATTTTTTAAAACTACATTTGCTTCTTTATCCTCGTAGCTCTGGATGATAAACTTAGTTTTTAGTTGTTTGGCTATCCTTTCTGCCCGATAATACTTAGCGGTGAAAAGCTCACTGGGACCAGAAATAATCAAGGGTGTACGCGCCTCATCAATAAGGATAGAGTCGACCTCATCCACAATAGCGTAATAATGCTGGCGTTGCACCACCTCATCTAAACTGAGTGCCATGTTATCCCTGAGATAATCAAAACCAAACTCGTTATTAGTTCCATAGGTAATATCGCAATTATAAGCAAAACGCCTTTGGTTTTTATCCATATTCTGTTGAATAACCCCTACGGAAAAACCCAAAAACTTATAAACCGGCCCCATCCACTCCCAGTCGCGTTTAGCTAGGTAATCATTCACCGTCACAATATGGACACCTCTTTGCGTTAAGGCGTTTAAAGAGGCAGCTAATGTTGCCACCAGGGTTTTTCCTTCACCGGTCATCATCTCCGCGATTTTGTTGCGGTGAAGCACGATCCCCCCCAAAATCTGCACATCAAAATGCCGCATCCTTATCGTACGGCAGGCTGCCTCTCTAACCATCGCAAAATAGAAGGGTAAAATTTCTTCTAAAACCTCCTCCACCGCTTTAAAGTATTCTTCGTCGCAGACCTGGCCAGTCCTTTTCTGAATTAATTCTTTATACTCTTCGGTCTTTTCTTTAAAAAAACTATCGGGCTTATTTTTTAACTCTGGCTCAAAGGAGTTGACCTTGCTTACAATAGAGGCTAAAGAACCTACCTCCCTTAAAGAGGGGGTAGGCATCTCTTTATTAAGAAGAATATTTACCTTAGGACTTAAGGAGTTTATCTTTCTCTGATGATATTTTAAAAAAATATCCTTTAGCATTCTGCCCCTTGAGCCTTTTTCTTCAGATAAGCGAAGATAAAATCATCTAACTTTCCGTCTAAAACTGAACGGGCATCAGCGGTCTCAAAATCTGTGCGGTGGTCTTTTACTAAAAGATAAGGGTATAAAACATAGGAGCGGATCTGAGAACCCCACTCTATCCTCTGTTTCTGGCCAGCAAGCTTCTCTAAATCCCTTTTCCTTTCCTCCTCCCTCAAGTTATAAAGCTTTGCCTTAAGTATACTTAAGGCAAGCTGTTTATTTTGATGCTGAGAGCGCTCGTTCTGACAGCTTACCACTAAACCTGTAGGTAAATGGGTTATCCTTACCGCAGAGTCAGTTCTATTTACATGCTGACCACCCCTGCCTGAAGCACGAAAGGTTTCAATCCTTAACTCCTCTGGTTTTATGGTAAAATCCTTCTCTTCCTTTATTTGAGGAAGCACATCTACCGAGGCAAAAGAGGTATGCCTGCGCTTATTAGCATCAAAGGGTGAAATACGCACAAGCCTGTGTACGCCTCGCTCTGCCTTAAGCATACCGTAGGCGCGTTCTCCTTCAACTAAAAAGGTGATATTTTTAAAACCTGCCTCTTCCGCCTTTAGCTCATCTAAAATACGAACCCGAAGGCCTTTATCCTCTGCCCAACGAAAATACATCCGAAAGAGCATACCTACCCAATCGCAGGATTCTGTCCCGCCGGCACCGGCGTTAATTTCAATAATTGCGTTCGCCTCATCAAACCTCTCTCCAAAAAGAGCCTTTATCTTTAGCCTCTCCAACTCCTCCTTGAAAGTATCTATTTCTTTTTTTAATTCCTCCTGATAGGCAGGCTCCATAAGCAAGGATAACTCCCTCAGTTCTTTAAACTTATCCTCTAATCTTTTCCAACCATCAATATCATCCTTAATTCGCTTTAATTCCTCTACCACACTATTAGCCTCCTTCTGCGTCTGCCAGAAATTAGGCTGACTCATCTTTTCCTGAAGTATTTTAAGCCTCTTTATTTTTTCTTCTAAGGCTAGGAGTTCTTTTAAACTTTCTAACTCCTTTTCCAGAGAAACAAAACTTTCGGGCTCCATATCTTTATAAAAAACTACATTAAACCCTTATGGCGCAATTCCATCTCTAACTCTTCTTTTTTATCTGCATTCTCCAAGGCTACCTGGAGGCTAATCCTTTTTTCTTTAATCAATTCCAGTAAACACTGCTGGAAACTCTTCATTCCGTAAATCTCTCCACTGGCAATGTATTTAGGAATCTCCCAAAGTTTATTCTCTCGAATTAAACGCGCAATAGAAGGACTAAGCGCCATTACCTCATAAGCAGGAATAAGCCCGAAGGTATCCTGGCGGGAAATAAGCCTTAAAGAAACTATTCCTTTTAAAAGAAAAGAAAGCTGGGTAAGGATGAGGGGTTGTTGGTGGAAAGGAAAAAAATTTAAGAGCCGTTCTATGGTGGAAACGGCGTTTACCGCATGTAAGGTAGAAAACACCAGCACCCCACTTTCGGCAGCAGTAATTGCCGCCGAGCAGGTTTCGGCATCACGAATATTACCTATATATATTACATCTGGAGAATGCACGGTAAATTGTCTCAGCGCCTCTCTATAGCTATCTACATCCAGACCCAATTCCCTTTGATTAATAATAGATCTCTTATCCACAAAGGTAAACTCCACCGGCTCTTCAATGGTAAGGATATGGCGCTTAAGGTTCTGATTGATGTATTCAATCATAGCGGCGATAGTAGTGGATTTACCACTTCCGGTAGTTCCGGTAAGCAGAACCAGTCCTCTTTTTTCTAAACAAAATTTTTGCAAAACATCTTCAGGAAGGTTTAACTCTCTAAAGCTGGGTATCTTTAGGTCAATCTTTCTGATTACGAGCGCAGGGGTGCCTCTCTGATAAAAAATACTTATCCGAAAACGCCAATGCTCTCTATACCAAAGGGTAAACTCCGTACTCTTCTTTAATTCCAGTTGTTTAGATTGTTTAGGGGAAACTAACTCCTCTACTATTTTATTTACCTCCTCCGGGCTAAATACCTTATCCTCCACCACCTCTACCTGACCAGCGAGCCTACCCCTTAAGTTGCTATTTACCCGGATAAACATATCCGAGATGTCCTTTTGAATCTGAATCTCTAAAACCTCCTTTAAGGTCATTTTCCCCTCCCCTTTTATTTAACCCTCTCCTCTTCGGATTTATGTTTTTATTTTATCATATCTTTTATTTTTTTCTCTAACTTTATCAATTCTCTTTTTAAGGCTTTACCTAAAAGATAACCACCAATATCACTGTCGGACCTTATCACCCGATGACAGGGGATAAAGAAAACAAAAGGGTTTTTCTTTAGCGCATTGGCCACTGCCCGCCAGGCACGTGGTCTACCTACCTCTTTAGCTATCCATTTATAGGTACGTACTTGGCCTAAAGGTATCCTCGAGACTACCTTCAAGACCCTTTTTTCAAACTCGGTCATTTTTTATTCTCCTTGTTAAATGTGTATTTAGTTCGTAAGAGAAGGTGGTATTTACGCGCAAAGCGGTGTGCTTCATCCCTTATCCTTTGAAGAAGATGCAAAGCTGGATGGCCCTGCGAAATATTTAAAGGAAAATCTTTAGGGGGTAGCCAAATCTCCTCTTTTGGTTTAGCCATACCCACCAGAGGTATCTTTAAACCTAAGGCCTCTAACTCCTTAAAAGCACCTTCTACATGCGCCCTTCCACCGTCAATAATTACCAAATCCGGCAATCTCTTTTTTTCCTCTAAAAGACGCCGATATCTTCTGCGTACCACCTCTGCTATAGAAGCGAGGTCATCTATACCTTTTACTTCTTTTATCCGGTAGCGCCGATAGCTCTTCTTATCTGCTATACCCGCCCTAAACACTACGACTGAACCGCTAATCTCTTTTCCCTGTAACGAGGAGATATCTATAGCCTCTATGACTAAAGGAATGTGCTTCAGCTGGAGTATCTCCTTTAAAGAGATAAGTTCGTGAGCATGGCTTCTTGTCTGGTAAAGCTCCTTTAAAGCAAAAAGCCTATCCCTTATCTCCTTTGCCTCCTCGAATCTTTTCTCCTTCGCTAACCCCTCCATCTTTACCTGGAGTTCCTCTTGCAGTTCTTTTCTTTCTCCCTTCAATATTTTTATAATCGCGGAAACATAATTTTTATACTCCGCGGGAGTAATCTTACCTCCACAGGGCGCTGGACAAAGACGTAAATGAAAATATAAACAGGGCTTTTTGGGTAAGCTCCTACAGGAACGATAACCAAATACCTTTCTTATTAGCTGTAAGGCATATCTTAAAGATTTTGCGCTGGCATAAGGACCAAAAAAGAAAGAATTGTTCTTTTGTCTTTTTCGAGAAATAAAGATACGGGGAAAATCCTCCCGGGTTATCTCCACAAAGGGATAACTTTTGTCATCACGCAGGGCAACGTTATATTTGGGCCGGTACTCCTTAATTAAGGCCGCCTCCAAAAGCAAAGCCTGTGCCTCATGGGAGCACTCCACATACTCTATCTCCCCAAGCTTATCCAAAAAAAACTTTTTATCCCTTTTTAAGAAATGGTCTTTTACCCTCTTCTGCAAATTAACCGCCTTACCGATATAAAGAATATCTCCCCTCTTATCCTTAAAGAGATAAACCCCGCAAATAGAAGGCAGGGATTTTATCTTTTCCTGGATATCCAGCTCCATAGTTCTTTTAATTCTTTTACCTTAAAAACCAGACAAAACCCTATATAAGATATCGCTGTTCCCAGAGAGATAAAAGATAGGCTCATAAATTTTAAAAGGGCCTTTTCCGCAATAAAGAACCTCTGCGCTAGAAAAAAGAATACTAATCCTGCCCCTAAACTGGCAAAAAATATTCTTAAGAAAGAAAAAAATATTTGCTCTTTCCCTTTAAAATTTAAGCGTTTATGTAAAAGAGAAAAGAGCACAAAGAAACTAATCACTCCCGAAAGGGAGGTGGCTAAGGCAATCCCTCTTATCTTTAAAGGAAAGATTAAAATGGCATTTAAAACTGTATTGGTTAATAAGGAAAGGAAAGAAACCTTTGTGGGGGTAAGGGTATCCTTTAGGGCAAAAAAACAGCTCTGTAATATTCTATTTCCCGCATAAGCAAAAAGACCTAAGCTATAAAAAGATAAAATCTGACTACTCATCTTTATAGAATAACCATCAAACCTTCCACCCCCGAATAAAGCCTGGATAATCGTAAAGGCTCCTAACATAAAGACAGAGGAAAAGGGCAAAATTAAAAAGAAAGTCATACTTAAACCAAAAAAAAGCGAGCGTTCTAAACCCTTATAATCAGTATTTAAGGCCTGCACCGAAAAGGTAGGCAAAAGCACCTGTGCAAAGGAGTTACTGATTATTCCTATAGGGAAAAGGATGAGCCGGTAAGCAAAATATAAACCGGCCACTCCCCCCTCACCCACTATCCAGGAAAGAGAAGCAAAAATAGTATCCACAAAGTTATTCAATTGATAAATAGAGGTACTTAAAAGTCGAGGTGCCAAAAGCTTTAGCATTAAGTTTGTCTGGGGATGTCGGAAGCGTCGAAATAGCTGCAGGCGAAAACCCTTTTTATAAAGTAAAGGCACCTGCACCAGCACCTGCAAAAGCCCACCCACCAGCACCCCCAAAACCAAACCCTTTAATCCCTCTTTAAAAGAAATAGCAAAAAGGATAAGAGATATATTCAATAAACAAGGGGAAAACGCCGGAAGGCTAAAATGCCCTAAAGAATTCAGTAGACCGCTAGCATATGCACTTAAACCCATAAGTAAGAGATAAGGAAAGAAGGAACGCAAAAGCCGAATTGTCTTTTCTAATTTCTCTGCATCTACAATAAAGCCAGGAGCAATTATCCTTACCAGAAAAGGAGAAAGAACTATCCCCAAGAGGGTTAATGCAGAAAGGGCAATTAAAACCAGATTTAAGGTTACATTGGCGAGTTCCCAGAATTGCCTGGGGGTATGCCTTAGCCTATATTCACTAAAAATAGGAACAAAACTAGCATTCGCTGCCCCTTCGCCAAGAAAATCTCGTAAAAGATTGGGGATCTTAAAAGCGACCACAAAGGCCTGGGCATAGGTATAAACCCCAAATAAGCGCGCCAAGATCATATCCCGCAAAAACCCTAAAATCCGGGAAAGAAGCGTTCCCAAACTTACCAGGCTTGCTGATTTTAAAATAGATTTATCTGTTGACATAATCTCTTAAATATGTTATATTTTAGTCTCTTCAAAGAAGGAGAAATTTATGCCGCAGAGAAAAAGTGCCCAAAAGGAATTGCGTAAAAATCTAAAAAGAAGGGAACGTAACCTTCTTTTTAAGAAAAAGATTACCCTGGCGATAAAAAGGTTTAAAAGGGCAATCCAGAACAAAGACCTCCAGGAGAGTCAAAGCTCCTTAAAAGAGGCATATAAGCTTTTAGATAAAGCCAGCAGCAAAGGGATAATGCATAAAAATACCTCCGCTCGTAAAAAAAGTAGGCTCGCCCAGCTTTTAAATAAAATAAAACAACCCACCGCCACTTCCCTCCAGAATTAAAACTCCAAAATCCTTTAGGGATTAGCCATCAATAACTTAATAAGGGTAAGCTCTAAGGCTAAACGGGTATCCAGACGACCTTCTTTGATTAAGCGGTCTAGTTCCCAAAGGCAATTTAAGGGATCGGAAGAGAGGTTTTTAAAAGAAGAAAGCTCCTTTACCAGAATCCCCAAAATTTGTGGCCCTAATTTTTCTAAAGGTATCCTTCCTTTAAATAGCCTTTACCAGAATCCCCAAAATTTGTGGCCCTAATTTTTCTAAAGGTATCCTTCCTTTAAATAGCCTTTCCAGAATATATAAAGCTTGCTTTAGGTTTCCTATACGCAGAGCCCTGCTAAAATCCTCTATAGAGATCTCTTTTAGGCTGGCGATTCTAAAAAGAGTAGCCTTTCTTAAAAGAAGACTAAAAAGTTTATCTGCGGAGACAGCTTTGTCCTTAAAAAAAAGATGAGGGTCTTTCTCAACGATAAAAACAAGATAATACCCCTGAGCAATCCTTTCTAAATTTTTAACCAAGAACTCCTTTATCTGACCAGACAAAAACTCCGCCCCTTTAAAAAGCAGCAGTCTCTGGAAAGGGGAACCCATCAGGCTATCCCTTAAGGTTTCTATCTCCAGATCCTTACCGTAAAAGGTAAGGGTATTTAAAGAATTGGGGTTAAAAGAAAGGCGTTGTTCTATCCTTTCCATAAGGTACTGTATCTTGAAAAAATTATCCCCGACAATAAAAAAAACCCTTGCCTTCAAGTTTAAATTTTGGGATGATTTTGCAGAAAGCATATTATTAACAATGAGAAAAATTCCTCTCTCAATTCACCCCTCCCTTCTATTCGCAGAACCTTTACGAGCGAGACGGCGAAAAGAAGGAAGTCTATTTTGTACAGATCTATAATGCCCGGATAGGGTCTCTACCCCTTTAGATTTTATAAATAAGAGGGGGATTGGGGATTTTATTAAATTCACCAGCTCTCCACTACCTGCTCTAAGATGCGTCTTGCGGTATCCTCTATAAGTTCTTCCTGGGCACTGGCTTCACTCTTTTGATTTGGGCCAGTCAAAAAGTAAGTAGCCTCTCCGACAACCTCCTTTTCCTTAAGGAGCTTACCTTTCTCATCCCATAGCTTCATCTGTACAAAAAGCCTTAGACGCTGTTCCTTAATCTCATCGCTATCCGAATACCTTAAGGCCTCTTTCTGATAATCCTTAATGGCGCATTCTAAACTCAAAGCGCCTACATCCTCTTTAACTACCATAAGGTGCCCATCCATACTAAATCTATTTCTTAAGGTGTGGGTTAATCTTTTTTCTAAAAATACGGGAAAACTGCGATAGTTGGAATAACGCCGGCTTTCGGGGGTAATCTCAATATTATTACTTACGGGTATAATTACAATTTTATCCTCTTTATAAGTAAAACCCCTGGTGCTATAACCACAGGAGCAAAGAATAGCCAAACCCAATGAAAAGAAAAGAATCCGCATAATCAATCCCTTCTCTTTGATTTTAAAAACTGTTTGCTTCTTCTTATAAATTCTTTTTTACTGATTTTTTGTTCTAGAAGATCATTTAAGTCTTTTATCTTCTCCAGAGCAAAAAGATAATAATCTGTATCCGCATACTTTTCGGCAACAAGTTTATAATAGACTAAAGCGCTCGCATACCTTTCTTGTTTTTCATAAAAAGAAGCAATCTCAAAATTCTTCTTTGCCTCTCTATTACGCAATTCTTTCAGGTGCTCTGTAGCCTCTAAGGAAATTTGAGCTTCCGGATGTTTTTTAATAAACTCATCAAGCCTGCGCTCTGCTTCCTTTAAATTAGTAGAATCGTAATCTATCCCAAAGGAGCTTTTGGCCGTAGCGATGGCTAATTGATATTTAGCAGGCGTAGCCCACTGGCTTTCCGGATAATTATCGATAAGCTTCTGAAAGGCCTCACGGGCCTCTTCATATCTACCCAATTGCAAAAAAAGAAGGCCTAACTTATATTGCGCATTAGGGGCATAAGAGGAATAAGGAACCTTTTCCACAATCTTTTTAAAAATCTCAATAGAAGGGTGCTCTACAAAATCATAAAGAGAAACACCCAGCCACTGCTTGGGTTGACGATTTAAAAAATACTCTCCGATTTTATACTGGCGCTCCACCGCTTCATTGATGCGCTGGCTATTGGGGTAACTGTCAATCAATCTTTCGTATTCCAAAAATGCCTGATAAGGTTTCTTTAATCCCTCCAAACACCTACCTAAATAGTACTGCGCCTCTGCGGCTTCCTGGGCATCGGAGTAATGAAGAATAATTTTCTTAAAAGAGGTATAGGCCTCCTTATAATTACCCTCTTGAAAATACTTCTCTGCCTCCTTTAATTGTAAAAAGGGAGTGGCTAAAGGGGCATATTTGGGGTTTTTCCACTGTTTAGTCTTAGGCGACCAAATCCAGAAGGAATAAGCATTTCCAAAAAAAACTAATCCCGCTATTAACAAGACAGTAGTTTTGCGCATTTAGCTAAAACTATACCAAAAGTCTTTAACTTTGTCAATTCTCACTATCTTAACAATGGACTCCTCCAGGGATATCGTATCCACCTTTAAGCCCTTGGTCAAGTAATATCTTAAGCCTTATTGGCGGAGGGTCTTCTCCAAAGGGGGGATAATCTATTTATCTTCTTTCT
>FWPU01012192.1_pt1 | contig 11558 bp, 6 predicted proteins | sample 2228361 | NCBI WGS metagenome assembly FWPU01 (sample SAMEA103939777, study PRJEB20133) | metagenome | reverse complement strand
TAAAGAAATAATATTCCAGCCACCTGTTAATCCGATGACTTGTGTAATTAATGTCCTGCCATTTATTCCTGCGACAAGAGTTCCCTGCTGCGAAAATAATCCTGAACCCTGAGTTATGCTCACCTGCACAAATTCAATTTCTGTCTGACTATCCGAGTCCCACAGTTTAAATACGATTGTATCATTTGATATAAATCCATCCGTTTCAGGAGTGCCCGGATCATCCATAGAAGCAACTATTGATACAAATCCGTTTGGAGGAATAGAATTATTCAGACGGGTAAAACCTACACAAGCTGAACCTGAAAATACAGCTATTTCATCCCCCTGATTAAGCGGGATACTGTCAATTGATGCAGATGTAATATATATGTTCATTGGCAGATAAGGATTTCCACTCCAGATTTTCTGAAAATGACTTAAAGGTGCAGAAATTTCATCGGAATATCTGAACATCGCCCCGTTGTTTCCTCCAATAAAAATACTGTTATCTGGTTTTAATACAACTGCATTAAGTTGTTTGTTTGTAACATCAGAATGTGAAACCCAGTTTATTCCAAGATCTGTACTTGAAATTATTGTACCGTTATTACCCACACACCACAAGGTGTTTTCATCTTTGAAAATAAGAGATTTTAGATTTTCAGAAATACCCGGAGAGTGATTTAACCAGTTTTCACCACCATCAGTTGTAATCAGAACCAATCCATTATTACCACAAACTGCACCCAGATTTATATTAAAAAATTTTACTGAGTTAATGTCTGAAGTAGTTCCCGAAGTTTTAACAATCCATGTTTCCCCGCCGTCTGTTGATTTTTTTATACTTCCATTATCACCAACAACCCAACCGGTATTTCCATCAATAAAGAAAATTGAATTGCCGCCGGTGTTATTATTTTCACTCCAGTTAACACCACCGTCAGATGATCTGTATATTGCATAATCGCTTGCTGCCCAGCCAATATCATTATTATAAAAAAATATAGAATTTACCTGATTTAAATAATTTAAAAGGGACCAATTTTGTCCTCCGTTTGTAGTCCTTAAAATAAAATCATCCGAACCCGCCCATCCAAAATTTTCATCAGCAAAATAGATTGTCTTGATTTGGCCACCACCAGCATAACTATATAAATTTGTTTCCCAAAGTAAACCACCATTAGTAGTTTTCAGAATAAGTTGACCTGTTTCTGAACTAACAAAGCTATTTCTCAAACCTCCGGCAAAACCTACACTATCATTTATAAAATGAATATCACAGATTCTTTCTTCGCCCCCGTATGATACACTCCCCCCTGAAAAAATCTGAACCCAATTCTGTCCATAATTTACTGTCCTGAAAATTGACCCATTTGTTCCAACAGCAATCCCGATCCCTGAATCAGTTACATATACTGACAGAAGTGGATTTTCTTCAAGAGTGTAATATTTTACCATCCAATTCTCACCACCATCTGTAGTAGTAAGAATAGTACGATTCCAACCTCCATCAGTTCCGGCAACAGCAAATCCATTGAATTTATCAATGAAGTATATATCTCTTATACCATAACTGAAATCAGGACCTTCTTTATCTTTGTGAAAAATTTTGTTTGTTCTCTCAAAGCTTAAAACATAATTCTGGGTCCAGGTTTCACCTCCATCTGTTGTGCTTAATATTTTTCCATTGCCAAGATTGTCGTCCCCGATACCTATCCAACCGGTATCCGTATTTAGGAAAAAAACAGAGTTAAATTTGATAATAAGGTTTGTGTCCAGAATATCAGGAGATTTATCGAACCAGGAAAGCCCACCATTCGAAGTCTTGAAAAGTTTACCCTCCAAACTAACCGTATAACCAACTGAATCGTTAACAAATATCAGAGATTTAAGGTTATAGCTATTTCCAATAAAACCCGAACTCCAGGATATTCCCGAATCAGTTGTTTTAAGGATAATACTATTTTCCCCAACAACAAATATCTTTTCTGTATCTATAAATGATAAAGCATTAAGGTTTAAATCCGTTCCAGTGAATAATTTTAACCAGCTATTTCCGGAATCTGTAGTCTTTAAAAATGTTCCTTCATCACCGCATATAAAACCAACATTTTCACTTACAAATCTTACTGATTTTAGATCGGATAACACCCCTGAGTTTTGTTTCGTCCAGGTAATACCCCCATTTGTGGTTTTAATAATAAATCCTTCACTACCAACTATCCAGCCGGTTGATTCATCAATGAAATAAGTTGACCAGAGTTTATTACCATCCGGAACAGGGTTAAGATTTAAAAATTGTGAATATGAATTTTTTTGAAAGATGAATAAAATTAAAAAGAGAATAGAAATAATTTTCATAATATCATTATCCCTGGGTGTGCCCGCAAAAATTATTAAAATAAATAAAAAGTGAAAATTTCAAGTTTATTATGACAGTGTTTTTTTACGAAATTGATCACTCTGATTTTACGGTCACATAAATATCAACCTGAATGCCTCAGGAACTTAATATTTTTCAGAATAAAGCGAGGTTTTATTTCTTAAAATGCGAAATAATCAATATTATGCTTTAATTTGAGAGGGCGATTTTAACAAATAAATTTGTAATTTTGATTCTTTTTGAGCTAAATAGCCATTAGATATTCATATCGTTGTGAAATATTGAATATTTAGTACGAGCCCTCAGATAGTTTAAATAAAAAACCCGCAATGCATAAAAATATTGCGGGTAAAAGATAATGGTTGAACCGAAAGATTTAATGTAACAGAATCATTTTCCTAACTTCACTGAATTGACCCGCTGATAAACGGTAAAGATATACTCCGGAAGTAAGGTTATCAGCTTTAAACTCAACTTCATACTGCCCCGCCGGTTTTTCTTCATCAACAAGGGTTGTTATTTCATTCCCAAGTATGTCATAAACTTTAAGAGTTACTTTTATAGTGGACAATTTATTATTGAGTGGATTTTCTGCAATCGAATATCGAATCTTTGTAGATGGATTAAAAGGATTCGGAAAGTTCTGTTCAAGTGAATAATCCGTTGGTTTATTCAGAAATTCATCATCATTCTCAGAAATTATAAACTGCCCATAAAATTCAACCTCCCAAATATTTGCCCAATCACTTTGATTGTTACTTAATACAATTATTTTAACATATCTTGCTGGTATTGGTTCAAAATTTTCCACAGTCCATTCAGCTAACTGGGAAGGTATATTTGTTTTTACATCTGTCCAGTTAATTGAATCATTTGAAACCTGAATAGTATAGTTATATATTCTTCCATTATTCCAATTATAGAACTGAATTCTTGTTTTTGATAGCATTATTATATCCCCGATATCATATACTATCCATTGAGGTAAATATTGTGCAATCCATCTTGATGTAGGATCTCCGCTATTATACAGTTTTCCATCAAAAGTTTTTTGCGGAACATACGGAGTGTCAGCAATAGAAGAAGCATAAGAGCTGCCGGGTGAAAATTTTAACTCCAGCAATGGGTTGGGATTATAACCATATATTGCCGAATTTTGATGTTGTGATATGATATTACCAGCTGTGTCGGTTACATTACTTACAATCACAGTATAAAATCCCGGAGAATGAACGGAAGTCTGAAGTTTAACTACTGAATTACTTAATAATTGAGCGGAATTAACAGTAATCCCATTATCAATAGAGTAATTAGCCGGAATTATTGCAGAAGATTGTTCCAACGGCTCTGAGAAGGTTATATTAACTGTTACAGAATCAACCATTTCCGCAGAAACAACCTCCGGTGGATCATTATCAGAAATAACTTGGCTGCCTACAAACTCAAAAGCCCCTATATCCCAGGTTCCTGTTCTTAAATTTCCCTGAAAATCCCTTTCAACAAAATATTGAATTAAATTCTTGCCGCTACCAAGGTAATTTAGTGCAGCCGGATCGTTATCGGGATGCATAGTTAATCCTGTAATGGTTTGTCCTGCATCTTTACAAACTGAAGTTGATAATAATTTGTAATGTAATGGATTTTCAGTATTTGCATACCATCCATCAAAACCAGGATCAGCGGATGTACTTTGAATAAGTATGTTAGATGGGTGCATTGGAGGTGGTGTATCTCCTCCAAGATAGTACATAGTAAGTGTTGGATATTTATTAAAAAATGCATTGTTTTGTATAACATAATAATCATTGGTATGTTGTGGATTTTGATCTGTTAAATCGGGTCTTATAAAATCGTTAATACCTGAATTGCCACTTGTACTATTATAAGGTCCAGGTCGGAAAAGAATGTTGTTTTTAATTATTGCTGTACTATCATAATCAACAACAAAATGTCTCCCGCTCCACATTACACTCGTATTACCTATAACTAACACCTTTGCCCAATTTCTATAATAATATGATGGCGATGAAAATGGCCTCCAAAAGTGGTTTATATTACCATTTATTTGATAATCGGTTTTGGAAAAGATATTATTTATGGCAACCCAATCACCCCCATGATTACTGATTCCACTTAACCCATTAGCATCTGTTACTTTGGTTACATTACTTGCGAACATAAAAAAATTGTTTATAAAGTAATGATTCATACTGCGATCGCCTTGAGCAAAATCATCGTGAGGATTAGGATTATTATTTCTATTAATAATCCTGTTACCTATAACATAGACATTTTTAGTTTCATAAAATGAGAATTCGCACTGATTTGAAGTATTTGTAACGGTTTCAAAATTATTATTTACAATCCAAATGTTATGATGGTCAGGTATAGTATCACCACTATTATTTGTAGTTAAGAAACCACCTGCAGCAATAATATTATTATTTTTGAAATAAATATTGCTTGTCGGTCGCATAAGATAGCACGCATTACCCCAGTTTCTGATATTGATACCGTCAATTGTTACATAACTTTTATTCTGTATCGTGAACGCCACTCCGGAACCAACCGATGTAGCTTGAATTATAACTTTCCCATTATGTCCCGCAGTTTTACCTTTTGTAATAGTAACCCTGCTTCTACCGACAGAAATTGATTCATTATATACTATACTATCAATACCCCCAGATATATATAGAGTATCCCAATCCTGCATCGCATTCCAGTTTATTGCACTAAAAGAAGTCCAGGCATTCTGCCAGCTTGTTCCGTTGTTCAAACCTGTTGCATATTTGTAAACATACCATGCTTTTGGTTGGTTTTGTGAAAGGGAAAATGAGGTGAAAATTAACATTATAACTAAGAGCATTTCAAACTTCACTGCAACTGATTTTTTCATTTTCATGTCCCTGTTTATTGCCTTCTAATTTATCTCAATTTATGTTCCAATATGAATCATTGAATTTTGAAAGATTTCAAAGTGAGACAAAAAGTAAAATTGTAATTTTGGTAATTTTTACAACACATTTTTCTTGAAATCAATAATTATGAATTTTTTTCTTAAGCGTTAACTGCAAAACGCTTTGCTTTCTTAGAGCTTGTGAGAGATCTGGAATATGGAGAATGTTCGGAAACTTTACGCTCTGGAGGGCAAATTTATATTTTATTTTTATCAAATGAAATAGCTGACTAAAAAATTTATTAGTTGGAAATTTATAATTACACCGGGTACCTCAGAGAAAGAGCAGGAGAACCACGGAGAATGTAAGCAAGTCTTCAGTCTTCAGTCCACAATACAATCATAAATGACGATTGACCATTGACCAATGACTAATGAGCAATAACTCAGTGTGGTTCTCTTTTCAATCTCTGTGGTTCACTGTACAATAAATTTCTTTTTAATAAAAACTTAGAAACAGTGCCTCAGAAAAATTTTATAGAGCTACATAGATCACTTTCTGAAATCTTTATAAAAAATTGTTAGATTATCCTTAAAAATCTGACACTGAGTGTATATAAAGTCAGAATGGAACTAAAAGTTGATTAGCACACTCAAGTGATCTAATCTGATTTAAGGATTTCATCTGATATATATTTTTTAAACTTGAGAATAGCTGGCAACAATATTATTGGAACAAGTTCAGAATAAATTCTTACTTCCTGAAACTTACCGACCATGAAAATAATAACCAGAATAACAGGAATTAAAATCAACAATCTTTTAGTAAAATTATCCAAGTATTTGATGGCAAACGGTATCAGGAAATATAATCCTCCGAAAGAAAAAATTCTTAGAATATAAAATTTATCAAATTTTAACAAAGCAATTAAAAAATCAATATTCTCACTAACTTTATTTAAAAATAATTTACCTCCATCTGGTTCAAGAGGATTGTCTATAAATATCAGGTATAAAATGTATTTAATAAAGAGCCATACAGTAAAATATAAAAAAGAAACAGGAATTGCCCTGAAAAACATTCTCAAATTGTCCCTGGTAATAATATGGGCCAGGATAACTAATATTATTGTTTCTCTGTTAAATGTAGCTATTACGAATAAAGGAAAAAATAATAACATCCTGTTTTGTTTTATGCAAATTAAACCAATAGTAAAAAAGACTATTGATGGAATATCCCAAGGATACAACCATACCCCTAATGCACAATAATTCCACAAAAGAATATAGAATAGCAGAATAATGCCAAAATGTTCAATCAATTTATTATCAATATATTCTCTAAGATATATACGAGATACTCTGGCCAGTGATATTGAAAAACCTAATAATATTAATTGGTATAAAAAAAATATTTTTAGACCTGGGAACGCTTTATGAATAACATTGACCAAAGAGGGAATTAAAACCCTATATTGGAAAGGTAGATGTGCAGAAAAATTTGTTAAATCCTCTAACTTTGTGTATTGCCATATATTTGTGGATTCAAAATAAATCAGAATGAAAAGAAGTGATAGTAAAAAATCAATAATTAAATCTGGCTTTGGTTTTAAGATTTTTATAGACATAGATTAAACTCTATATAATAAAGAATTTCACTAATAGCTTTAAAAAAAATTCTTTTATTTTTAACTAGTAATAGCTGAAACGCACCAGTAATTTTAATTTTGCTTGTATAGTTAATTATCATAGAACAAATTTCAATATTTTTTTATTGGTTAACTCACTTAAAAACTTGTCAATAAAAATTAAAATATTGTGTTCAATAATGACATTATTATTTAATAATAGTAAGATGTTAGTTTTCTTTTTGAAGCAAATTTAATATTTAATTTTTTCAAAAAGTAATAATTTTAAGCACTTTTTATAATAATTGAAAGCAAACAAATTTAGTTGAGAGTTATTTTGACCACAAGTTTAAAGTACAATTGTGCATTCTTTTATTCTAATGGATTCGTTTAATAATTTAAAAATATCATTTTTAATTAAACAGAAAGCACAAGTCTTCAGTCGTCAGTCTTCAGTCCACAAAATAATTACAATTGACGATTGACCAACTCACCAGTCGTCAGTCTGCAGTCTTCAGTCTGCAAAATTACAAATGACCAATGACTAATGACCAACCCAATTAGTTCCCTACTTATAAAAAGCACTCCCCGGATTTATTCTCCGGGGAGTTGCACCTGTTACTGCTGGAAGAATATTGTATCTGAGTGTGATACAGTATTCAGTTCAACATCAAATGTAATTATTCCTGCAAGTAGTTGCTTCGTGCTGTAGATATTGTACAGCTCCTTCTCACCGGCATTAAAGGCAATTGTTACATCAATCACATCGTTCAGAACAATATTCATCGATGTTGATATAAACGGCAGATATGTGATAGCGGGATACATAGGATCTGAAGCTCCGCTTAAGGCAAGTACACTAACCATCCTTAAAGTTTTTTCTATCTGTAAATCAATCCCTGCATCACTGCCGGGCGCATCTATCACAATTCTGAATTGTTCCTGATTTAACTCAATATTCTGAGCAGTTACAGGAAATCCCTTTGCAGGGGTTAATGCAGTGTACTGTGACGGAAGCAGATTCACAAGCGAATAATAATTCGATTTAACCATTCGGTTGTAAACCGTATTATTTCCGGTTGTGTTTTTAATCCATACCTGTTTCAATGGAGTTATTGAATTCATCGCAGTTGCAAGTTTCACTGCTGATTTGAATTTATTTCTGCGCGCCATTGCGCGGTCGTCCATCGGAGTATTAAAGCGAATTGGTTTCAGCGCGATGTAGTTATTCTCGTGTCTGTTACGGAATACCAGATCGCCGACACCTCCGCTCACTTTACCAAGGACTTGCTTCTTTAAACGAGCCATAAAATTTCTCCTTTCGTTAATTTTAAATTGATTGTTTATTCAAAGGTCTGCAGATCCTTCTATGAGTAATTACTCTTTCCAGGGTTCATTTTGCCATTTGAAAAAATTTTTAAAAAATTTTTGACCTTTAATGGCAGAAGACGGGTTTTACTTCTGACTTTTTATTGGTGTTAGTTTTCAATCGGATTTAAAGCGACTTTGTAACGGATTTAAAGCGGAAATCAGTCGCTTCGAAAACTTTTTCATTTAATCGTGCCAATTTCATCAATCACTATTTAAAGATGTCTTTTTTATTAATTTCTTTCGCAGAATACTTTTTCATATTTGTCTTGCTCCATTCAATATTCATAGTCCATTATTCAATTACCTTCCGGTATTACCGCACCTTCCTTTTAATGCCGCCAGATTCATAATTATTACTCAAAAATCCTTGACCTGTAACTTCTTTTCCTCCTGAAATAGTTTTACAGTTTATTTATTAGTAACACATCATATTTTTTTCATCAGTTGCATAAAAAATTTTTTTAACCACGGCAAAATTGCGTTTCCCGGGAGTATATAGTAGTAGAATATATGGGAATATAATAGTTGCCCCGACACAATTCAGTTTTTATATTGTGTCAGCACAATTATTTATATAGAATTTCACAAAAAAATATTTATATTGAACTGATTGGGGTGTTGTTTATCAAATCATAACTGCCTGTTGCCTGCAAGCCAAAGACAGGTCATACTAAATCAGGATTATTTTGTTCAACATTCAATCAATAAGTTAATTCAAATTATTTTCTTCAATAATTATTACGGAGGTCAAAATGATATTGCTCATATACTGCCCCAAACGAATAATTTATCAGTAATAAGGAGTGAATATGGATAATAAAACAAAACGCTCAATATTTGAGCAATACTCCGAAGAGGAGAAACTTATTTACAGACAAAAAATCTTCGATCTGTCACATGAAATATTTTCAGATGACAAAAACCTGAAGCGGTTAATAAGTTACACTTTAAGGAAGATGAGAGGATTGACGAAAACCCAAATAATTAACGGACTGGAGGCAAAAGATTTTATTCAGGAAGGAATCTTAAAAACTGCTGAAGGTAAAAGATTTTTTGCCGGAGAATCAGCCAAGGATTTACTTCTGCATCTTTATTATATCATTCCCAGTTTATTATGGAATGAATTAAAGAAAATAAAAGTTGCAACCATTTTGAACGACAAGAGTGTGAATAAGAAAAAGTTAAAAAACAGATTTTTAGGATTTAATCCCGCATTGGATGATGAAGAAAAAATTTTGGATATAACAATTAAAGGTACCGATACCTCGATTCTTGATGCATTGATCAATCAGGAAACAATAGCTAATGTAGAATCTTTTATCTATAATGAACTCGAAAAAAAGGAGGATTACATTGGTCCGTATTTATACAATGCATACATAGAGGGTGAACCTGAACCACATAAATATGTAGCTAAGGAACTAAATATTCCCATTGAAGAAGTTCGTAATGCAGATAAAAGATTAAAAAGAATTATTAATAAAGCAATGAGGTTTTAATATGAAGGATAAAAACAAAATATATCCTTATGATAAACAAATTAATTTCTTCAGATTAATTGATGAAGCAATGGCTGAAAACATTGACGAAATAGAAAATGAACTTCTTGAAGCTGACATAGATATCAGGGAAGTTCAGAACAGCTTGCTGAATTTTATTAAAGATCAGAATTCAGAACTCTTAATTGAGAGAGGAAAATTATTCCGGAAGCTCTACGAAGAAGAAAAATTGAAACCAACTGTTGGCGATGTTCCGCCAGATATTGCTTTTGCTTTCCGGAAGAATGATAATGAAAATTCTACAGATAATATTTCTGACGACGATTTACAGAAGCTTACAACACTTAAAAAAGCAAGTAAAAAATTATTGGGAAAATCAGATGAGCAGGGCAATAAAAATAGCTGAACAGTTAATTGATAAATATCGCATCAACAGTCATCGTGATCTGAAGCTGGATGAAATTGCCAATGCCGAAATGCTCATAATTGAAGAAACAAATCTGAATGGTTTATTGGGAAGAGTAATATTTAATGATGAATTCGGTTTAGTACAGATAAATAGTTCCATTACAAATCTCGGGTTGAAAAGATTTACAATCGCACATGAAATGGGTCATTATCTGATAAGTAAAAATTCCCAATGGAATAAACACGGATGTTCTTTCGATAGTCTGGGAAATTACAATTCAGACAAAGGTCACGAAGCAGAAGCAAACCGTTTTGCAGCAGAATTACTGATGCATAAACCGTGGTTTAGTAAATTTATAAAAAATGTTCCTGTTTGTATGGACCTGATAAAACAAATCTCAGAAGAATTCGATGTTTCGATCACTGCAGCAGCAATCAGATATGCTCAGATTGGACAATATCCTGTTGCAGTGATTATGAGTAAAGATAATCAGGTTCAATGGAGCTTTATAAGTGATTATTTCCCTTGCAAACATCTGCCTAAGGGAAGTAAAATTCCAAAAGAATCTGATGCCTGGAATTGTTTAAATGGAACTGAGATGGAAACAGAGGAAAATCTGATAAAGGCAAAGGAATGGTTCAGAGAAGATTTCAGGTGTAAGTCATCAACATATCTTTTTGAGCAGACTATATCTATTCCTGTAACGAATTCTGTGCTTACTATTTTGTGGCAGAGTGAATTTGATTAGCCACGAATTGACACTAATTCATTAACCACAGATTGCACAGATTAACACAGTATTAAAATTCGTGTAATTAGTGGCAAATTTATTTATTTTTCTTAATTTAACATAAGTAATAATTCCATTAGTCTAATTAACATTTATTCTAAACTCTTTATTAATCCTGATTTCTGAGCATTCTATATGCGTTTCTCAATTATTATTCCCACTTATAACAGATCAGATTTACTGATTGAAACAATTAATTCAGCACTCGATCAGACATTCAGAGACTACGAAATTATCATAGTTAATGATGGCTCAACTGACAATACAAAAGATGTTCTGGAAAGTTATGGAAACAAAATAAGAGTTCTTCACAAAGAAAATTCCGGTGCAGAAAAAAGTCGTAATGCAGGAGCTTATATTGCCCGCGGAGAATATTACTGTTTTTTTGATAGCGATGATTTAATGTTTCCCTGGACTCTCGAAACTTACAATAAAGTAATTGAACAGGAAAATTTTCCACCTCTTGTTTTAGGTCAGCCATTTCATTTTTCAGATAAGATACCTGAAACTTTCTTAAATCAAAGAGCCACTTCAATAAACTATGTAGTTTATAACGATTATTTTTCAAAGGACAGAACTGTTTACTCATCTTCAAGT
>FWPU01012191.1_pt1 | contig 11558 bp, 9 predicted proteins | sample 2228361 | NCBI WGS metagenome assembly FWPU01 (sample SAMEA103939777, study PRJEB20133) | metagenome | reverse complement strand
TAAGGAGACTGCTATTTTATTCAAAACCAACCGGATTTGTGACAGACACAATATGCTCCAAAACCTGAATGGTGGGTGAGCCAACGGCTCCTGGGAACGTCGTCTGATCTCCTATCTGCGGCCTGACCCGTTGATCCTGAACGACTTCGGTCTCAAGCCGCTCCAGGTACCCGGTCCAGAAGACCTGTATGATGTGATCAATGAGCGCTACGAAAAAGGAAGTATTTTGATCACTTCTAACCGGGCGCCAGCCGAATGGCCGGATCTCTTCTTGGATCCCCTCTTGGCCAGCACCATGCAGGATCGTCTGCTCGACCGGGCAGAAGTGATCATCATCCAGTGCCCCAGTTTCCGCTCTTAGGGCTGCGCCAAGCTACTGGAGGAGGTGCAGACAAAGATCAAAGAGCCTTAAATTTCTGAATATATTGTCCCCGCATCCGCCCCTGGGGTGGTGCACTGTTGCCGAAAACTGCTGGCGCATCGTTGCCGAAAAGAAGTGGTGCACTTACGTGTGTAAATTGACAGCCTAGTTCCAACTGATCAGCAAACCGGGAACATTCGCCTTGGGGGGTGAAATTTATTAATGGATTATCGTCTGGCTCAGAATCAAATCGAAATCGCTTTCGATGCCACATCCAAACACCTGGTTTGTCGCGGGGCGGATGGCGGCTCATCAAGAGGCTGCTGCTGAAAGGGCTTTGCATTGAAACCCTGATCGGCTCATTCCCGTCTTAATTGAATTTGCATGTGATCCAGTTACATATCCCTCTTGATTGGCAGTCGCGAAGAGCGCTACGATTTAAATAAGCATCAGCATGACTACCTACTTAGTACTGGAACAATTTTACCTCCGTGGGTAAGTACAATGATTGAGGCATTCTTACCTTGACGTCTGAAACCAATTTCTAGTGCTTCTTCAACACTATTTGCATTATCTAGGCCTAAAATATTGACATCGCTATTTGTTAAACCGTCAGAAACCACAGTGACCCAAGCAAGCTCCTTGCAATAGGCAGTGATAGTGCTCACTGATAGAGCGGCATAATCTTCCAGTTTTTTCTCCTGCATTATGTGAAACAATTGCCGTGATGGATATCCTGCCAGTTCTACCAATGTGTGTACATGTTCTTGTTGAGCGGAGAGACGTTCAGGACAGGGGGTCACCAGGATGATATCCCCTCCTCGTTTAACAATTCGTTCGGCTGCATATAACGCTTTATTGGCTTGCCAATAGTCAATATCTGCTGGGTATGAGCTAACCAGCACGATGTCAGCCAGTCCTGGGACAGGCACCTCCCAGATCGGACGGGCAAGTTCGACCCCCCGTCTATAGGCCGAAAAACTCTCACCGGCGACGACATGGATCACCCGGTCATGCAGATCCAATACTGTATTTATCACACCACTTAGCCTTGTTTGATGGACTATTTGTTCGATCTCAACCCTTACCGGGTTGATCAATTTCCCCAAAACCGAGCGTGGTGAACGTGCTGCTAGCAAATGTATGTGATATGTGGTCTCCTTTCCACTGATACCGGGCACTACTATCTTTCCTCCTCCCGACCACCCAGCTTGATTGTGTGGTGCGAGATTCCCGATACCTATGCAAATATCTGCCTCTTGTAACAATCGGTTAATTTTGATCGGGGTGCCATTCGTTGTAACACCTAAATCAAGTAGCTTCTCCTCATTATCCCATTCATGATTTATGACACGGTACGACTCGTAGATTTCAGGCCCAACCTTCTGTTTGATTTCTAAAGCGGTCATCATACGATGTGTGCCCAGCGCAATTAGGACGGTCACATCTATTTTCTTTTTTGGGGTACCCATCTCCTCCAAGAGAATTGGAAGAATTTTATCTACTGGGGTTGAACGGGTTAAGTCATCTACGATGATCAAGAGATGTTCACCGCCTTTTAGAAGATTCGAAAACGGCCTCATGTTAATCGGAGCTCTCACTGCTTGACGAACCAAAGTGGCAATATCAACTTGTGGGATTATTTCTTTTGGAGAGGCAACAGACAACAGATTTTTCGATGGGAATTCAACATCGACGATTTTGTTCCCATAAGGTATCGAAACCTTTTCTATCTCTCTGCTCATAGCAGAACCTGCTTTTAGAGGACAGGATTATTTAGCTAACAAGTTCCAAGGCATCTGCCAGGCTTTTTTCAATAAGATCACATAGCTCGTCAATATCTGCTTCATTAGCGATCAATGGTGGTGCTACAGCAAACCAATCGGGGTCAATACGCATGATCAAGCCATTTTGGATGGCTGTTTTTTTTAGTGCTGTACCGAGCTTACGATTTGCTGGAAATGGTTCCATCGTGTTAGTATCCTTAACCAGCTCAACACCCAGCAATACTCCTTTGCCCCTTACCTCACGGATCACCCCGAAGCGTTTTAACGCCTCGAGTCTCTTGACCAAATAGTCGCCGAGCCTACGCCCTTTCTTATCAAGCTCATTTTCGACGATCTCGTCAATTACTGCAACACCAGCTGCGCAGGCAAGTGGGTGACCCGCAAAGGTGTGCCCGTGGGCAAACTGGATATCCTCTTCCACTGGGCCATAAAATGCGTCTGCCATATCCTCTCTCGCGATCATGGCACCGATCGGTATCGCGCCGCTAGTCAGCCCTTTACCAGAGCACAGAATGTCCGGTGTCACACCAAAGGTCTGGGCAGCAAACATATCTCCAGTCTTGGCGATACCAGTTAATACTTCATCAAAAATGAGCAGTACATTATAGCGAGTGCAGATCTGACGCAAGATCTGGTAGTACTCATCCGTTGGAGTAACGATGCCTCCGGTATTACAGATCGGCTCTATAATGACACCGGCAACGGTATCAGGATTTTCATTAGTAATAACATCCTCGAACATATGGGCACAGAACCGGTTGGTTTCTTCCCAGGAGGAAAACCGGTCTCGGTACTGGAGGGGTGAAAAGACTTTCAAGAAGCCTGGCATATGTGGCTCAAACTTGGTCTTGCGTTTGCCAACGCCACCTGCAGCCATGGTTGCATACGTACTCCCATGATAGCTCAAGTAAACCGTGATGAATTTATATTTTCCAGGGTGTCCGGTCTGCTTGAAATACTGTCGGGCGAACTTCATAGCAGCCTCAATCGATTCTGAGCCTCCGCTAAACGGTTTGACAAATTTGAGATTCCCAGGAGCCACAGATCCGAGTTTATCCACGAGCTCTAGTGTGACATCCGATACCCCGTGAAGAGGCGGAGCGAAGGTCATCTTTTCCATTTGGCGGTGAATAGCCTCTATGACGCGCGGGTGGCGATGTCCTAAGACAGCCACAAATACACCGCCAATGGCATCAAAGTAGCGTTTGCCATGAATATCCCAACAGTACAACCCCTCAGCTTTTTCAAATATAAGGGGTGACTTGATGATTTCCGACGTTTGTTGGAAATCGATAAATGTGCGCTTCAATAATTGCTTATAGCGAACTTCAGATTCTGTTCTCATTTTTTTCCTCGCAATAATTGTAACCATGATATGGTTCAACGCTGATTAAGACAACAAAAGCCAATTGTCATTTTGAATAACCGCCTAAGAGACCACGGATGAAGTAGCGTTGCCCAAAACCAATTAGTATCAACACTGGGATGCTGGCAGCAAATGCCCCTGCAGTTATCAAGGGAATATTGCGTACATCCCGGCTGGTACCCCGCGCCAGCGCCGCCATGATTGTTGTAGTCGTCTCGCTCTGTAAAAACATTAAGGCGATGAGAAGTTCATTCCATACCCATAAGCCATTGATCAGCGCCAAAGTGACCACCGGAGCGCGCGCCAGGGGCATGATGATGTACCATATGATCTGCAGGTGGTTGGCTCCATCTACTCTAGCAGCATCCAACATCTCCTTTGGAATTGAGCCGAAGAATCCCCGAAAAACGTAGATCGAGAAAGGGATACAAAAACCAGCGTAGATGATAATGGCCGATGGATAACGGTTGATCAGATTAAGCCGGCTCATCAGCGCGAAGAGAGGCACCACGGTGACCACTACCGATACCGCCATCAAAGCCACCGCAAGATCAAAGAGGGCTTCCCGACCTCGGAAGCAAAGCCAGGAGAATGCATAAGCAGCCATGATCGCTACGGTCAAAGCTATAACAACGGTTGAACCAGATACGAGCAATGAATTTCCAACCTGGCGAAGGAATGGTCTCTCGAAAAACAAAGTTTTGTAATTCTCTGGAGTCCAGGTGATTGGTAGGCCGACTGGATTCTTGAAGTATTCCATTCCGGTTTTGAAAGAAGATGCGAAGAGGTAAAAGAGGGGGAAAAGGTTGATGACAACCAGCGGGAATAATACCAGGTGAGGGATGAGGCTTTTAAGAATATTGACCGCTTTAGCGCGCGTGCGACTCTTTTTAGGCATGGTTTTTCCCTAGATTGTATTGGAGCGCTTTTTCAGTCCCGCATTAACTTTCCTATGAATTATTGCGGCTCAAGCTGAGCCCGCCGTAAACGGAATTGAATGTAGATGAAGGCTAACATACACATGAATAACATCACAGATAAAGCTGCTGCCATATGGGGGAGATGCTTGGTGATGGCATACTGGTAGATGCTGTATTCCAAGATTGTAGTGCTAAATCCTGGCCCCCCGGAAGTCAAGACGTACACGTAATTGAAGCTCCATGAAAAAACGATGATGACTTCGTATATAACAAAGAAAAAAATAAGGTTCTTTGCCTGCGGGATAGTGATGAAGAATACCTTTTGAATCCATGAAACGCCATCAACCCGGGCTGCATCGAATACATCCTCAGAAAGGGAATGCATTTGAGCTAGGAAAAGCAGCGAACCGAACGCCATTTCGCGCCACACCATCACCCCGATGACTGTGAAGATGGCAATTCGTGCATCCCCTAACCAATCAAGAGCTAAAAAACCTAATCCAATCATGCGCAGTACTGTATTGAGCAGACCGTTCTTTTGTAAAATCAAACTGAACATAATACTGGAAACCACACTTGAGAGTAGGTATGGCAAGAATATAATTGCTTGGTAGAACCTGACACCGCGCTGGATTTCAAACAGGACTGCACTGACGAAAAGAGATAAGACCAAAACAATAGGGATGACGAGGAGCAATTTGAAATTATTCAGCAAGGCTCGGCGGACGATGAGATCGTCGAAGATCAGGTAAGCATAATTCCCCAAACCAACGAAAGTTGATGTTTGCCCGAAAGTGCGATAAACGCTCATCGGGATGAGCCCAAAGAGCGGGTAAAAATATACGACAGAGAGGATCACAAAAGCGGGTGAGATCAACAGGTATCCAGCCGAATTCGATTTCTCTTTTAGCATCATTCACGCCTTCAGTAAGTTTTCATCTTTCTAATTGTCTTTCTAATACATTAATGTGGAGAGGTGCCCCTTCCCCTTGGTAGGGCAAGGGGCACCTTTTGTCCAACACGCTTGGAACTAGTTATTCGCTTTCCGCAGCTTTCGCTTTGGTCTCTTCGTACCACAAGCGGTACTGGGCAACCTCTTCTGGGTTGAGCTGGCGCCAGTTTTGGGCTGCCTGCTCTACCATAGCCGCGGCTTCCGCTGGTTTCAAGTCTTCACTGAACATCAGTTGCAGTGCCGGGAAGAAACCATCGGAGAAGACTGAGTAGGGAATAAGTGACTCGACCATGCGTATCCCTTGTTCCATACCCTGAACGCCTAACTCGAGACCGCTCTTGATGATCGGGTCTTGGATCCAGTTAAGGTCGAAGCGTTTATCAGGCACGTAAACATAACCAAGCTCATCGGCCAGGGCTTTCAGGCGCTCTTCGCTGCGCAAGAAGATGAGGAAGTCAGCCGCTTCTTGTGGGTGCTTTGCAAAGCTCGGGATGAAGAGCCCTTCCATATCTACGGCCATGCCAACCGGGCGGGTGGTCATAGGTGGCGGCATGAAGCCTACTTTGTCGCTGCCCATCTCCTTGATCCAAGCCATCGCCGTGGGTAGGGAGGGGAAGTTCATGGCGCCGCGCTCTGCCGGGAAAGCCATGCGGCCATCGTATACCCCCAAGGAGCTGGCATCGTCGTTGAAACAGCCACGCTCTTTGAGCTCGTACATCTTGTCAAAATAGGCAAATTCTGGATCGGTGAACTTGCGGATACCCAGGACTGCTTCCATGTAATCCATGCGTCCGTTAGGTAATTCCTGGAAACCGAAGACATCCTGGGTGATCGTGGCGATCCACCCATCTTTGATACCGATCACAAAAGGCTCAATGTCAGCTGCCTTCAGAGCATCACAGGCTGCTAATAGCTCAGCCCATGTTGCCGGTGGTTTTTCTGGGTCGAGTCCTGCTTGGGCAAACATAGCCTTGTTATAAACGATGGGGTGACCTTCCATCCACTGATCGAATTGCCAGTAATGGTTACCCCATTTGTGCCAGTCGGCAGTAAGCCAGTTATCAAGCTCTTCTTTGGGCACATACTGGTCTAAAGGAAGCACATTGCCCTTCCAAACATCAGGCATGAAGTACATTCCCCACCACAGGGTAGCCACATCAGGACCCTTTCCTGCCTGTACTGCTCCGTTGAAAGCAGGGATCACATCGTCTGTGCCACGAAGCACCTGGGTGATCTTGATATTCGGATGCAGTTTTTCGTATTCAGCGATACTCCGCTTGAGGTAATCCTCGTAATCAGGAATGTTTTGTCCACCCCACCACCATATCTCCAGTTCCACTATCTCTGGGGGGGGAGTGACCATTACCTCAACCTTTTTCTCCACTGTCACGGTCTCAATTACAGGTACTTCGACTGTTTTCTCAACCACGACGGTTTCAACGACGGGTTGTGCGGGCCGTGGGGTGCACCCTGCCAACATGGCGATAACTGCCGCCACGGCAATTAAACTAAACATTCTATCGCGAGACATGTTCTTCTCCTTTCTAATGTAAATGATGGTCATGAAACTAACTATTAATGGCGACTGCACAGATATCCGTATGTCTTCTTTTCAAATTGCCTCCTTTTAACTATTGGCGGACAAAATCTGATATTTATTGGCCTTCAAGCCATTGCTTATATTTCTCAAGCATCTCTGGACTCAGATTTCGCCAGTTTTGCGCGGCATCTTCCGTCATTTGCGCAGCTTCCTCTGGGGATATGTTCTCGCTGAACATGCGAGAGACCGCGGGCATCATGCCATCTCCAAGAATAGCGTATGGGATGATGGCATCTGTGAAGGAAATGTTCTTCTGAAAGCCGGCAAGTTGTTTATCCCAGATTTGGCGAATGGTGGGATCTGAAATTAGGTTTGGGTCGAAACGATCGTCCGCTGGCAATACCATCCCCCCCAGCTTCTCATACATAGAGTTCATCACTTCTTTGCTATGGAGGTACGTCAAGAATTTTGCGGCTTCTTCTTTGTGGGGACTCCATGGGGTGATGAACACCGTCATGCCCTGGGTTGTGAACCAGTCAACGGGACGATCAGTGACCGCCGGTGCCGTCATAACGCCCACAACCCCTTTGCCTAAATCTTTGGCAAAGGAAACCGCTGTATTCGATGCTGGAAAAGTCATTGCGGCTTGGCCGGCGCGGAATAGCTCCTGAGCCTCGAAATAGGTTAGAGAGCTGGCATCCTTTCCAACACAGCCTCTATCTCTTAATTCGGCTATTCTTTTCCACATGTCGGCGTATTGCTCATCTGTCCAACTCTTTTCACCAATAACCGCCTGCCCTACGCCTTTCACATCACCTGCGGTCTGATAGAGGAAATAATTGCCCAGCACTACCCCAACCCAACCGTCGGATGAGCCAATGGCCAACGGAGTGATTCCAGCGGCTTTCAATGCGTCACACACAGCAAGAAACTCATCCCAGGTTGCCGGGGGAGCTTCTGGGTCAAGGCTAGCCCTCGTGAAAAGGTTTTTATTATAGACCATCGTCATGGAGTAACCATAAAGGTCGATAGCCCATACTTTGCCATCGAAGGTACTCATTTTCTTTCCAATCCAATGGCTTAGTTCCTCTTCTGGTACATAATCACTAATGGGAACTACATTACCCGCCCATACATCCTCCCACATGTACATTCCGTACCACAGGGTGGCAATATCAGGTCCTGATCCGGCTTCGACAGCTGCGTGGAAGGCAGGAATTGTCTCGTCAGTGCCTTGTAGCACGGCATCGACTTTTATATTTGGATTTTGAGCTTCGTAATCTGCAATCGCTTGTTTGATCCATCCTTCCAACCCGGGTGCATCTTGTTCGCCCCACCACCACATGGTAAGCTTAATCGGTTCTTCAACTGGTTCGGGGGGAGCCACAGGCGGCGACCCGGCTGCGGTTATGGGGAGTTCAGATGGAGCGGAGGTTGGTGTGGCCTGCTGAGCACAAGCACTCATGAGAGCCGCAACTGTCAATAGGATTGACAACGGCACGAGCAGCATTTTTGGTATAGACATTTCTTTATCTCCTATGAATGATCTTTGCCTCTTGTTTCCACAATTTACAATTCTAAGCTTATCCAAATGTTTAATAGTTGGCAATCAATTTATCTCTAAGTGACTACTTTCAGGCCTCAGGCTGGCGGTTTGATCGAATAACCTGCGTCTACCGGAAGAGCAACGCCTGTGATGTTCTTTGTTTCGTCAGAAGCCAGCCAGAGGATTGCATTGGAGATATCCTCAACCGGGATTAGTCGCTGAAAGAGATGACCTTTCACAAATTCCACTTGACCTTGTTCGGATGTCATCCCGTAGCTGGCTGAATCTGCATCGAGCATTGGCGTCCCCACCATGCCCGGGCAAACGCTATTAACATTGATCCCATACTCGGCCAGTTCAACCGCCAAGGTCTTCGTGAGGCCAATCACGCCAAATTTTGCCGCCGTGTAATTGGCATAACCTGGTGAAGCTCCTAATCCGGCAACTGACGATATATTGATTATCTTTCCGCTTTGCTGTTGGATCATATGTGGAATGACATATTTGCAACACAACCAGACCCCTTTTAAGTTGATTGCAATAATCTTGTCCCAATCCTCCTCGGAGAGTTCATGTGCCAGATGCCTACCTGTGGTGATGCCGGCATTGTTCACCAGCACGTCTATCCTCCCAAATGCTCCTATCGTTTTTTTTTTTTCTGCCTCTACTTGAACTGCGTTGCTCACGTCTGCATATACAGCCAAAGCAGGCACGCCTGATAACCTCTGACACTCGACCACAGTCTCTTCCAGCTCCGATGGGCTTCCTAAGGCATAAGCCAATCGAAGTTTATCGCTGCCAATGTCTAGCGCAGCTACTGCTGCGCCCTCCCTAGCAAAAGCCAGTGCATGTGAGCGGCCCATCCCCCTGGCTGCTCCTGTGATCATGACTACTTTCTGTGTGAACCTTTTTCCCATACAGCACCTCGTTCTTATCCAATCTGATTGTTATTGAAGGCTATTTGACAGCTCCTGCAGTCAAACCTCTTACAAAATATCTTTGTCCGAAGGCTAAAATGACGAGCATGGGAACGCTTGCCAAGACAGAGCCGCTCATGATCAGCGGTATGTTGCGAGCATTCCGTCCATAGAGGTAAGCAATGCCGGTCATTAAGGTCCTCATCCGTTCACTCTGCAGGAACATTAATGCAATCAGCAATTCATTCCAGACCCATAAACCGTTAACAATGGCTAAGGTGGCTAACGGAGCTTTTGATAGAGGCATAATAATATGAGTTAGGATTCGCAGTTCGTTAGCTCCATCTATTTTGGCGGCGTCGATGAGCTCTTGAGGGATGGAGCGGAAATAACCAGTTAGGATAAAAATCGAGAAAGGCAAAATAAAGCCAATATAGACAATAATTGCAGAGAAATATTGATTGATCAAACCAATATTACTCATTAACACGAATAGCGGGATGATCACCACAATGGGTGGAATAGCCATAAATGCTGTAATGACATCCAGTAAAGGTCGACGACCAAAGAAATCGATTCGAGCCAGCGCGTAAGCAGCCATACATGAGATTGCCAGCGCTATTGAGATAGATATCACCAAAATTATCAAGGTATTGAGAAATAAACGGGGAAATCCTTTATCTACAATCAGTGTTTTGTAATTGTCAAGTTTCAGGCTTTTAGGCAATCCAAGTTGGTTTTGAATCACTTCAATATCACCTTTGAAGGACGTGGTAACCATGTAATACAATGGAAATAAATTAACCAGAGTCACGATGATCAGAATCGTATGGATGGGGAAAGTCCTGAAAGTACGCCGTACATTCATACTCTTAATCTTCGAGCAAGCCTTTACGAATGCGGAATTGAATCCATATGAGAACGAACATCGAGATAAAAAGCAGTAGAGACAGAGCTGCAGCCATGTGGGGCATATGCTTATCTACCGCATATCGATAAATTGAAAACTCGATGACTGTCGTGCTGAACCCTGGCCCGCCATTGGTCATCACGAATACATAACTGAAAGTCCATGAAAAGAATACAATCACCAAATAAATGGTGAAAAAACCGATCATCGTCCTCAGGTGAGGGATGATGAGGTAACACAATCGTTGAAACCAAGATGCGCCGTCTACCTTGCCTGCGTCGAGGATCTCCTCATCCATAGTGAGCAACTCAGCCAAGAAGAGAGCGACCCCCATTCCCAATTCGCGCCAGACGATTACCGCCAACAGAGACCAGATTGCTAGATTCGCACTGCCCAGCCAGTTCTGCGCTAATCCTGGTAGCCCAAGAGTTTCAAGAGCCTGGTTAATTGCCCCATCCGAGCGCAACATCACTCGCAACACGAGACCGGCTACTGGAATGGAAAGGATATACGGCAATAATATGATAGCCTGGTAGAAACCCACTCCAGGTACTTTTTCATTAAGCAAGGCTGCCAAAAAAATGGCTAAAACAATAATGATGGGTATGCCTGCCAATAATCGAATATTATTCAACACCGCCTGACGCACTATCTGATCTTCTAAAAGCAAGTAGCGGAAGTTGTTAAAGCCCACCCAGGTCGACTGGCCAATTGCAATTCTTTGCAGGCTCATTGGTATCAGCTTGATAATGGGGTAAATATAGACAAGCCCGATGAAAGCGAGACCTGGCAATAGGAACAGGTAGGCCACCATGTATCTTCGCCACTGAAAGAGAGCTTTGGATCTTGGTAACGCGCTTATCATTCTATATACCTTTGAGCTCTAATACCTTACTCTAACAAAGTTACGTACTGGCGGCTGACTTAATAACTTGGCTCACCCAGCCAATTCCGAGCTCTTCAAGCTTTGCCCGTGAAGGTGCGCCCGATCTTGGTTCCCATCCCATCATGCCGTAATAAAGTTGTAGCGCCTCATCGAACTCGTGTAGGCGAATAGGAACGGCAGCGCCTTTTGTTCCCTGAGTAGGGTTGAAAAAGCGACTCGGAAGTCTGTCATCTCAGAGTGTTAAGCCTTCTCATCTGTTGTATGCGCGAGCCATCGTCAAGGACCGCTCCCCAACTTTGGCCAGCTCTAGAACGGTTGAATTCCAGCCGGTTGCAGCGTTCACAAGCTCTACCCGTTGAGTATGGCTATAAAG